>ENA-ORTW01003867-ORTW01003867.1-human-gut-metagenome-genome-assembly--contig:-NODE-3867-length-12257-cov-3.030733_pt1 | contig 12257 bp, 9 predicted proteins | sample MGYA00242072_ERZ509193 | MGnify/ENA primary metagenome ERZ509193 (study PRJEB26280, sample SAMEA2338813) | human gut metagenome | biome: human gut; feature: human-associated habitat; material: faeces... | reverse complement strand
TCCACCGCAGATGTGCTCGAAACCCTGACTCCGCCGATCAAGATGAGCCTCGAAGAGTCCTTGGACTTCGCCAACGAGGACGAGTGCGTGGAAGTCACTCCGGAATCCATCCGTGTGCGCAAGATTATTCTCAGCCGTGAGGATTGGTACAAGTGGCGCGCCAAGCAGCGTCGACAGAACAACGCTCAGAATAACAAGTGATTCTTCACGTTGTTCTGTCGGCTTCGCAAGCACGGTAGTGCTTGCTCACTTCGCCTACGGTGAGCCCGCTGGGCTCTCCGTTTGACGGCTCAGCAGAATAACGCTCAGAAGAACAAGTGATTCTGTTATTGCTTCCATGAAAAGAGATACGTGTCCTCGCGTATCTCTTTTTCTTTTCAGGTTGGTGAGCGATAGTAGGGGATATGATGCAACAGATGAAGCAATCGCATGATACGTATGGGTCGAATCAAGACGCGGCGCCCGATGCGCAACTGATGCCATGGTCATACCGTCTGCCGATTTGGGGACGGTTCCTCGTCGATCTGGTTTCCGGAATCATAGTCGGAGTAGTGGGAACCATGGCCCATCGCATGGGCGCATCCATGAATATTCCCTACGGATTGGCGATCGCCTATCTCATGGTGATCATTTCGACATGGTCAGCTCGATCACGCGACGGTGTCTCAGGCCTCGCATTGCACCTGATCGGCTCCTCTCTGGTGGTCTGGACGGTGATGTCGGGGTATGGTCCGGGAGGAGACGCCATGATTCCTGTGGGATTCGGTGGAGATGATCCCATGCCGTTCTTCAGTGAACAGGCAGGATACATGTGGCTGTACGGTGTCGTGCTTATTCCGGTTGTGATGCTGGTGCTGCCGAAACGTTGGTTCGTCACACCTCCGCGTAAGGAGACGCGTGATGGTGCGTTTGCTGCTGATACGCAGACGAACGAGGGTAAAACATCTGATAACGCCCAACCGGTGGAATAATCGGCAGTCGATTCCACGGCAATGAGGTAAGGTTCAGGGGAACACCAAGAATAAGGAATGGGGTTGAATGAGCGCACGAAAGCTGTTCTATCTAGGTCCGCAAGGCACCTTCACCCATCAGGCCGCAGTCAATGCATCGCAGGCACTGGCCCATCTTGAGCCGGAAGGATTCGAATTGGTGGCTGCGGATGACGTACCGCAAATCCTTGATGCCGCGCAGCGGGGCGAAGGATGGGGCGTCGTGGCATGGGAAAACAACGTCGAAGGTTACGTGGTGCCGAATCTGGACGCGCTCATCGACGCCAAAGATCTAGTCGGATTTGCGCGAGTGGGCGTCGACGTAACTTTCGACGCATATGTGCGTGCGGGATCCAATCCGGAAGACGCCACCGTGGCTACCGCACACGCGCATGGTCTCGCGCAATGCAAACGTTTCATCGCGGAACACCATTTGGAACCGACTCCAGCGCCATCCAATGCTGCCGCATGTCGCGATATCAAAGCAAACGAAATAGCTTTCGGGCCAAGTATTTGCGGTGAACTCTACAATGTGACGCGCATCGGTACCGCCGTGCAGGATTATCAAGGCGCACAGACTGATTTTCTTGTGCTCGCACCACGCAAGGAAGCCGGAAAACTGTTGGAACAGCCTCGTTCGCAAGCTGATATGGAATACGAATCCGTGCTGACGCTTATTCCGCTTGTCACAGGTCCTGGCGTACTCGCGAACCTGCTGGACGTATTCCGCGATGCAGGCCTCAATATGACAAGTTTCATCTCGCGGCCAATCAAAGGACGCACAGGCACATACAGTTTTATCGCGACGCTCGATGCGGCGCCATGGGAGCAACGCTTCCATGGCGCGCTGGTCGAAATCGCCGAACACGGTGACTGGGCCAAAACTCTGGCCGTATACCCACGAAGAGAACGCCCCAATCCTCCAGTCACCTCATGGATGCTGCCGCAGGGAGGCGTACGGCTTGACGAACAGCATCTGCCAGATGATTGGCAGAACAGCGAAACGGTCGGAAAGGAGCTGATGTGGTGAAGCAGCGTATCGCAATCGTAGGCCTTGGTCTTATCGGAGGGTCACTGGCTCGCAGACTCGTTAATGCTGGCTGTGAAGTCATCGCATGGAACCATAACGATCGTCCATATGAAACTGCGAAAGCGGACGGCATACGATGTGCGTCCACACTGGCCGCGCTCGCCGACACAAAACCTGACGTGCTTGTGTTATGCAATCCGCTCAAGGCCATGCCGCAAATCCTGGGTGCGTTGAAGCCACTGATCGATACGGACATCACCACGCTCACCGATGTCGGCAGTGTCAAAGCAATGGTTCGGGAACAGGTTAAAGCCGTTGGATTGGAACATTGCTATGTGGGCGCGCATCCCATGGCAGGCAATGAGCTGTCCGGATGGGAATCGTCGGATCCGACGCTTTACGATGGCGCGCTCTGGGCCATCACCGTAGATGAAAACACCGAGTATCAGCGGTTCCGCGCCGTTGCGACAATGATTGTGGATCATTGTTCCAACCGACTCATCGTTCTTGACGATGCGACCCACGATCGTTGCGCGGCACTGATTTCCCACATGCCACACGTCATTTCCACAGCTATGATCAACGAGCTGGTGGCCAATCCCAACCGGAACATCGCAGCCGCGCTCGCCGCTGGTTCATGGCGGGACATGACTCGTGTTGCGCTAACCGATCCAAACCGTACCCGTGCAATGGTGGAAGAGGACGCCGCCAATGTCGAAGCGTTGCTGCGTAATATGGCCAATCGGTTGACGCTTATGGCCAACGTGCTGCACGGCATGACCACGCAACAGGGCTCGCCCACTGCCGGTGACGACAAGGAGATGGCGCGTTTCTTCATACAAGGGCAGCCATTCCGTGAATACAAGGTTCTCGCCAAAGAACCTGACTTCGAAGAACGTTGCGAAACGGTCGAACTGGCAATTCCCGAAACCGGATGGCAGCAGATGCTTCTGGAGTCGGCGCGTAGGGGAGAGCATATCGTGCGATTCGACGGTTACCGTCAAGCTATGGCACAGGTGCGTTCCGCAGTGTGACGCGCTATGGGCGCGGCCGTGTCATGGAACGTTCCGGAACCGGTTTGACAGTGACGATGGTGTCGGCGGGAATGCTGACACGTTGCTCTGGGCGTGAACCGTTGGCTGCCGCATCGCGCGTCATTTCCAATGTCTGCCCGTCCCAAGAACGTACGTGACCGACATAATCGCGGAATTTCATGCGCTGGTCCTTTGGATCGACACCTTCGCAGGTGCGCACCACAATGCGTGCACCTGCTGGAATTTCGTTTGGAATCGGCATAATCTCCCCTTCGAATAGACGATCATCGACGGATTCGCTGAGCGAACGCTACTGGACAGCATAGTTGGTCTCCTTTCAAGTTGTGCCGGTATTTCGGTTTCTATCGGAGAATGGACACATAATGGAAAGAAATTCATGGATTCGGGCTTGCTGTTGAGCTCGGGAAAGGCTGATCGGCATGCTGTTCGATAAGAGCGTAGAGGCATTCGATACATATCTGAAAGCCAACCGTGGATTGAGTGAAAACACACGGAAGGCATACCGAGGCGATGTCGAAGAATGTCTGCTTGCCTTGGAGCGGCTTAGATGCAGGGATCTTAACGAGGTGACCATCGAAGATCTTCGCATGTGGATGGCGGAATCATCGAAAAACCATGCGAAAAGCAGCATGGCCCGAAAAACTGTGGCTGTACGTGGTTTTTTCGCGTGGACGCATGAGCATGGCGTGACGACGACGGATCCGGCTTGTGCGCTCATGACCCCGAAAATACCTGATACGTTGCCGGATGTGCTCAGCGAATCACAGGCTGAACAGCTGATGGAACGCGTGGATGAGGACGGTGAAACGTCTCAGCCGAAGGAACGGACCATGAAGCAGCAGGCCATTGAGCTGCGTGACGCCGCAATGCTGGAACTGTTGTATGCAACGGGCATGCGTGTGGCTGAACTGGTGGGACTTGATGTGCCGGATGTGGTCTTTTCCAATCGAACGGTCAAAGTGACCGGCAAAGGCAACAAACAACGAGTCATGCCATTTGGCGCTCCGGCGCAAAAAGCGATACGTCGGTGGCTGGATGATGGGCGTCCCCTGTTGGTGGGGGAGCAGTCCGCGGCTGCGCTGTTTCTTGGGAGACAAGGCAAACGCATTGATCAGCGGATGGTACGTCGTGTGGTGCACGAATGCGCGCGTGATGCCGGCGTTCCCGACATTAGCCCTCATGCTCTGCGGCACAGTGCCGCCACGCATATGCTTGACGGGGGAGCGGATTTGCGTGAGGTGCAGGAGCTCTTGGGACATTCCTCGCTGAAGACCACGCAACGGTACACGCATGTCTCCATCGAACAATTGAAAGCCCGATACGGTCAGGCATTTCCTCGTGCGTAGTCGCGGTCCATGGATATTTCGTTACATTCCTGTAACAGAAATTGGTGTTTCTTCTTGATTTAGGGTGTATTACCTAGATGAAGCTGGTACGGGGAAACAATACCGACCGGTAATCCGAATAATGAGGGAAAACATAATGAATATAAGGAAAGCAAGGTGTTTGCCGTTGCGGCGGCGGCCTGTGTGCTTGGCATGATGCTGGGCGGCTGTGGGTCTTCCACGTCTGGGAACGCGACTGAAGGATCGAATGTCATTACGGCATTTGACTCCGAACCGCAGAATGGCTTGATTCCGGGCAACACCAATGAAACCGGCGGTGGCCGTCCTATCGATCTGCTGTTCGCTGGGTTGGTGTCTTTCGATAAGGATGGCAAGGCCCAGAATGAAGTGGCTGAGTCCATTACCGCCAATGATGACGCCACCCAGTACGACATCAAGCTCAAGGATGGTTGGAAGTTCACCGATGGCACCGATGTGACCGCCGAGTCCTTCACCAAGGCTTGGAGCTACGTGGCCAACGCCAAGAACGGTATGGTCGGCTCATCCTTCTTCTCCACCATCAAGGGCTATGACGCGCTGCAGGACACCGACAACCTCAAGGGTGACGAGCAGCTTGAAGGTCTGAAGATCGTCAACGATCACGAGTTCACCGTCGACCTGAGCCAGTCGGATTCCGCGTTCGCCACCAAGCTGGGTTATTCGGGATTCTATCCGATGCCGGAATCCTTCTACAAGGATCCGAAGGCCTTCGGAGAGTCGCCGGTTTCCGATGGTCCGTACAAGTTCGATTCCTGGGACCATGACAAGGAAATCAAGCTGGTCAAGAATCCCGATTACAAAGGCAATCGCAAGGTGAATAACGACGGTGTGACGTTCAAGATCTACACGGATGCCAACGCGGCCTATGCCGATGTTCAGGCCGGCAACCTTGATGTGATGGATACGGTGCCGTCCGCCGACAGCAAGACCTTCGAATTCGATTCCTCCGTGGTGCCATACAACAAGGCCGGTTCCGTGATTCAGACGTTCACCATTCCGTCGGACCTTGAACATTGGAAGACATCCACCGAAGAAGGACAGTTGCGCCGACAGGCGTTGTCCATGGCCATCGACCGTCAGGCCATCTGCGACAAGGTACTGAATGGTTTGGGAACTCCAGCGGTCGAATTCACGTCTCCGAAGACTCCGGGCTACTCCGATTCGCTCAAGGGCAACGAGAATCTGAAGTACAACAAAAAGAAGGCCAAGGAACTCTGGGAGAAGGCCAACGCCATCAGCCCGTGGACTTCCGACGACAAGCTTACGTTCTCCTATAATGCAGACGGCGGAGCCAAGCCGATCTTTGAAGCCGTGGTGAACTCCGTGAAGAACACGCTCGATATCGACGTGACCACTAACCCGGTGCCGACCTTCCAGGAATTCCGAAACGACGTTACCGGCCGCAAGATGACCGGCGCGTTCCGTACCGGTTGGCAGCCGGATTATCCGTCTCCTGAAAACTACCTGTACCAGCTGTATTCCTCTGACGCTGCTGATGGCAATGGTTCCAACGATGGCGATTACAAGAATTCGGAGTTCGATGACCTGTGCTCCAAGGCTGCTGCCGCACAGACCACCGACGAGGCCAATAAGCTGTACCAGCAGGCTCAGGAGATTCTGTTGAACGATCTGCCTGCCATCCCGCTGTATTACTCCAATGCCAATGGCGTTGCCGCATCCGGAGTGAAGAACTTCGTCATGAACTGGCAGAACGTTCCGGTGTATAACGAGATTTTGAAGAGCTGACTTATTCTTCGGATACATTGTTCGACATGACGGCGGAAAACGTATGTTTTCCGCCGTCATGTCGTCAAGGAAGGTGTGCGTTTTTTGGGTTGCATGGAAAGGTTGTCCGTCAATTGAGCAAGAATAGTGCACTATCGCCAAACAGAGATGCGTCGGTGAGTAGGTCGGCTCGTTTCCGTTTGTGGGATGATAATCCCGATGTGATATCGAATAGGAGAATGATTATATGAAGAAGAAAGCACTGGCTTTCGCTGCCGCCGCGTGCGCTTTTGGCATGCTGCTGAGCGGCTGTGGCTCTTCCAACGGCAGCGACACCGCCGCTGAAGGTGCCAACATCATCACCGCATACAATTCCGAACCGCAGCACCCGCTCATCCCGGGCAACACCAACGAGACCGGTGGTGGCAAGCCGGTTGATCTGCTGTTCTCCCGTCTGATTTCCTTCGACGCCAAAGGCAATGCTTCCAACGAAGTGGCTGAGTCCATTACCGCCAACGATGACGCCACCCAGTACGACATCAAGCTCAAGGATGGCTGGAAGTTCACCGATGGCACCGATGTGACCGCCGAGTCCTTCACCAAGGCTTGGAGCTACGTGGCCAACGCCAAGAACGGTATGGTCGGCTCATCCTTCTTCTCCACCATCAAGGGCTATGACGCGCTGCAGGACACCGACAACCTCAAGGGTGACGAGCAGCTTGAAGGTCTGAAGATCGTCAACGATCACGAGTTCACCGTCGACCTGAACAAGTCTGATTCCGTGTTCGCCATCAAGGTGGGCTATTCCGCATTCGCTCCGCTGCCGGAATCCTTCTACGATGACACGGATGCCTTCGGTGAGGCTCCAGTCGGCAACGGTCCGTACAAGTTCCAGTCCTGGGATCACGACAACGAGATCGTGCTCGTGAAGAACCCTGACTACAAGGGCAACCGAACCCCGAAGAACGACGGTGTGACCTTCAAGGTCTACACCAAGGATGACGCAGCCTACGCCGACATCCAGTCCGGCGCCCTCGATGTGATGGAATCCGTGCCGGCCTCCGCCACCAAGACCTTCGAAACCGATGAGACCGTGCAGGCCTACAACAAGGCCGGTTCCGTCATCCAGCAGTTCACCATTCCGTCCAGCCTGAAGCACTTCGAAGCTGGTACCGAAGAAGGCACCCTGCGTCGTCAAGCCATCTCCATGGCCATCAACCGTGAGAACATCTGCGACAAGGTGCTCAACGGCACCGGCACCCCGGCCGCCGACTTCACCTCCCCGCTGACCCCGGGCTACTCCGATTCCCTCAAGGGCTCCGGCAACCTGAAGTACAACGAGAAGAAGGCCAAGGAACTCTGGGAGAAGGCCAATGCTATCAGCCCGTGGACTTCCGATGACAAGCTCACCTTCGCTTACAACGCTGACGGTGGCCACGAGACCACCTACACCGCTGTGGTGAACTCCATCAACAACACGCTTGGTTCCGAAGTGGCTGCCACCAACCCGTACCCGACTTTCAACGATTACCGTACCGCCGTGTCCGATCGCAAGGTTCAGGGTGCATTCCGTAGCGGCTGGCAGCCGGATTATCCGTCCGCCGAAAACTACCTGGTGGCCAATTACGCTTCCGCCGCTGCTGATGGCAATGGTTCCAACGATGGCGATTACAAGAATTCGGAGTTCGATGACCTGTGCTCCAAGGCTGCTGCCGCGCAGACCACCGATGAGGCCAATAAGCTGTACCAGCAGGCTCAGGAAGTGCTGCTCAACGATCTCCCGGCCGTTCCGCTGTACTACGCCAACGCCTACGGTGTGGCTGCTACCGGCGTTTCCGGTTTCGAAATGAACTGGCAGAACCTGCCGGTCTACGAGAACATGACCAAGTCCGGCAAGTGAGCCGATCTTCGTGAGTGAATCTCGCTGAGCCAATTGCAGGAAGGGGCGGATCATATCCGTTCCTTCCTTTCCATGTAATACGCACCGTTTCAGGGTGACATCAGTGTGGCCAAGAGGCGTCAGGGGGTAGATGCCGGTAGCCAAGCATTTTTCCCAGCTGATTCCCATGAAACTGCAATATAAAGCAGTTTGTTGTGTGTTGCCACAAAACTTGCGGGGTAAATCGTTAACCTTCCCCGATGATTATGAGTAATAATCTGAAAAAGGTTGACAATGAATAAGCAAAAAAGGAGAAACCAATGGGCAGATATCTTCTGCGACGCATTCTGCAGATGATCCCTGTGGTTCTCGGCACGACGCTTTTGGTGTACGCCCTGGTGTTCGCGTTGCCGGGCGACCCGGTTAAGGCGATGTTTGGCGATAAGCCGGTCAATGAGGCCGTCGCCGCACAGATTCGTGCCGAATACAATCTGGATAAACCGTTCATCGTGCAGTATTTGCTGTTCCTGAAAAATGCGCTGACTCTTGACTTCGGCAAGACTTTCTCCGGTCAGCTGGTCATCGACCAGATCGGACGTGCATTCCCGGTCACCATCAAGCTTGCGCTGATGGCTTTCGTGTTCGAAGCCGTGTTCGGCGTGATCTTCGGCGCGATTTCCGGCCTGAACAAGGGCAAGTGGTGCGATACCGTGATCCTGATTATCTCTCTGTTGCTCATCTCCGTACCGACCTTCGTCACGGGCTTCCTTGCCCAGTATTTCTTAGGCGTGAAGTTGCGTCTGCTTCCAGTTACGGCCGGTGCCAATCCAGGATTCATCGACCTGCTGATGCCAGCAATGGTGCTTGGATCTGTGTCTATGGCATATATCATCCGATTGAGTCGTTCGGAGATTTCTTCCAATATCGCGCTTGACTATGTGCGCACCGCACGTGCCAAAGGCATGGACAACAGGTCGGTCATGAATCGTCACGTTTTGCGTAACTCCATGATTCCTGTCGTCACTTACCTTGGTCAGGATCTTGGCGCACTGATGGGCGGTGCCATGATTTCCGAAACCATCTTCAACGTGCATGGCATTGGTTACCTGACTTATCAAAGCATTCTCAAGGGTGAAGGCAATCTGGTGGTGTCCATTGTGACTCTGCTTATGCTGATCTTCGCAGTGTGCAACCTGCTGGTCGATATGCTCTATGCGGCGCTTGATCCGCGAATCCGCTACGCGTGAGTTGGGAGGATTGAACAATGACTGATATGAACGAGACGAATCTTTCTCACACGCTTCCGGGACAGGAACGATATGTTGCTCCTCTCGAGGAGACGCCGCTTAAGGACGTTGACTCGGTAGATGAGTCCGCACCGGCTTCAAGCCTTTGGGCTGACGCATGGCGTACCCTGCGCAAGAACCCGATGTTCATCATTTCCGCTGTGCTTATTGTGTTCATTATCTTCGTGGCGCTGTTCCCAGGAGTGATGACCAAGCAGAATCCGAACTACTGCACGCTTGAGAACTCCTTGGAACCGGCTTCGAAGGGACATCCTTTCGGATTCGATCTGCAAGGCTGCGATGTGTACTCCCGCGTGGTGCATGGTACTCGTACCTCGCTGAGCGTCGGCGTGTTCGCTACGGTGCTGGTGGTGCTGTTGGGTACGCTGATCGGTGCGTTGAGTGGTTTCTTCGGAGGCTGGGTCGACACCATTCTCAGCCGTTTGACCGATATTTTCCTGGCTTTGCCGATTTTGCTTGGTGCCATCGTGGTGCTGCAGATGTTCAAGACCAACGATTCCATTTGGAAGATTATTCTGGTCATGACGTTATTCGGCTGGACATCCGTTGCGCGAATTGCGCGAGGCGCTGTTATGGAAGCTAAGAATCTGGAGTTCAATACGGCTTCCACCGCACTTGGCTCCACGCCGTGGCGTAACCTGTTCCGCCACATTCTGCCGAATTCCTTGGCACCGATCATTGTGGTGGGCACAACGTCTCTGGCTACATACATCGTGTTGGAAGCAACCTTGAGCTTCCTTGGTGTGGGTCTGCCGACCACTACCGTCAGCTGGGGTGGCGACATCTCCAATGCGCAGTCCATTCTGCGTACCGATCCGATGGTGCTGTTCTACCCGTCCGCGGCACTTGCCATCACTGTGCTTGCCTTCATCATGATGGGTGACGCCGTGAAGGATGCGCTTGATCCGAAGAGCCGTACGTGAGTGTAAGTGAGGGATATTCGATGACTGAAATGAATACCGAAAACAAGCTCGAGGCCATGCAACGTGCCAACGGTCCGCTGCTGGAAGTCAAGAACCTCCAGGTCGACTTCACCACTGATGATGGCCAGCCGGTACATGCGGTTCGCAACTCCTCTTTCAGCGTATACCCGGGTCAGTGGGTGGCTATCGTTGGTGAGTCCGGCTCCGGCAAGTCCACGTCCGCTATGGCGGTGCTTGGTCTGCTTCCGGGCACAGGCCATGTGGTCGGAGGATCCATCAAGCTTGACGGCGAGGAAATCTCCGGTTACAAGCAGAGGGATTTCGACAAGTTGCGCGGCAACAAGATGGGTCTTGTCCCGCAGGATCCGATGAGCAACCTGAACCCGGTGTGGCGTATCGGTACCCAGGTGAAGGAGGCTCTGGCCGCCAACAATATGGATATCGCCCATGAGAAGCGTTCCTCGCTGTCGAAGGCTCTCGCCGATGCCGATGTCGAACTTAAAGGCAACGACGATGAAACTTTCCTTGGCTCCAAGGAGCTTCCTGAGCTGTTGTCCGCGGCGAAGGAAGCGCTGTCCAAGATCGGTAAGACCGGCGACGACTTCGACAAGACCGTGGCGTACTTCGAGTCGGAGTGGGTCCCAGGATCTGAAACGCGTTGGCGCGTGGCCGACGACCTGATCAAGGTCGGCGTGGCCGAGGATGACGCTTGGTACATCGCCAAGAAGTATGTAATCGGCTCCACCATGGATGACCGCATCGCAGGTCTTCTTTCTGAGGCTGGTCTGCCGGATGCCGCCACTCGTGCACGCCAGTATCCGCACGAGTTCTCCGGTGGTATGCGCCAGCGTGCGCTCATCGCCATCGGCTTGGCATGCCGTCCGGAACTGCTGATCGCTGACGAGCCGACCTCCGCGCTTGACGTGACCGTGCAGAAGAAGATTCTTGATCATCTCCAGATGCTCACCGATTCGTTGGGAACCGCAGTGCTGTTCATCACCCATGACTTGGGTTTGGCGGCTGAGCGTGCGCAGCACATCGTGGTTATGTACAAGGGGCAGGTCGTTGAATCCGGCCCGTCTCTGGAAGTGCTGCAGCATCCGCAGCATCCATACACCAAGCGACTGGTGGCGGCGGCGCCGTCGTTGGCCTCGCAGCGCATCATCTCCGTCAAGGAGCATGGTGGCGATGCCAGCGGCGTGATGGAACACAAGGTGAATGAAGATTCCCTGAAGTCCGGCGAATCCATCATCACGGTGGATCATCTGACACGCGAGTTCAAGCTGCCGCGCAAGAAGGAGATGTTCAAGGCCGTTGACGATGTGAGCTTTTCCGTCAAGAAGGGTACCACGCTGGCAATTGTGGGCGAGTCCGGTTCCGGCAAGGCCACGGTGGCCAACATGGTGCTGAAGCTGCTTGAACCGACCTCAGGCACCGTCACTTATGAAGGCAAGGACATTTCCGGCTTCCAAGGCAAGGAATTGCTTGACTTCCGCCGCCACGTGCAGCCGGTATTCCAGAATCCGTATGGCTCGCTTGACCCGATGTACTCCATTTACCGTTCCATCGAAGAACCACTGCGTATCCACGGCATTGGAGACAAGAAGAGTCGTGCTGCCCGCGTGCGTGAGTTGCTCGATATGGTGGAACTGCCGTGGTCCGTGCGTTTCCGCTACCCGAACGAGCTTTCCGGTGGTCAGCGTCAGCGCATCGCCATCGCACGAGCCATGGCTCTCGATCCGGACGTGATTGTCTGCGACGAGGCCGTATCCGCTTTGGACGTGCTGGTGCAGGATCAGGTGTTGCGATTGCTCAATGACCTGCAGACGGAAAAGGGCCTGAGCTACCTGTTCATCACCCACGATTTGGCGGTTGTGCGTCAGATCGCCGATGAGGTTGTGGTGATGCAGCACGGCAAGCTTGTGGAGCACGCCACCACTGACGAGGTCTTCGACCATCCGCAG
>ENA-ORTW01003851-ORTW01003851.1-human-gut-metagenome-genome-assembly--contig:-NODE-3851-length-12293-cov-2.258621_pt1 | contig 12293 bp, 10 predicted proteins | sample MGYA00242072_ERZ509193 | MGnify/ENA primary metagenome ERZ509193 (study PRJEB26280, sample SAMEA2338813) | human gut metagenome | biome: human gut; feature: human-associated habitat; material: faeces... | reverse complement strand
TTTAATGATTTCCCATTCCTGATTTACCATGCTGCCGTTTTCGGTTTCGGCGGAATCAAAAACGGGCAGGCCGCTGATGATACCGAGCGTCGGTTTGGTTTGGAAAAGTTCAAAAATCTGTGACGTGAGGTCCTGCTCAAGGAAGTTCTGCCGTTCCAGCGGAAACAGCGGAATGACCTGTCTGCTGCCGGCTTCGTCAGTCAGAGTCAGTCCGAGAAAACCGTTTTGGTTAAGATCAATTAAAGGAATCGGCTGCAATCCGGCAGCCAGTGCCTGATCTTCGATATTGTCAAGCGGCTGGGGATGATAGACGGCAAAATTGAACTTTCCTCCGGACAGGCGGGTGTATTTGCGCAGAAGGATATACAGTTTGTCAACCAGCAGGCGGATTTCGGGATTGCGCTGACCAAGCAGCGGCGTGTAATACAGTTTGGCGACGACAGGGCGGGGCAGGCTGCCGAGAATGCGTTTGGTCGAGGGGGAGAGCGTATAGATTTTTTCGGCGGTGAAATCATACTGGATATCGCGCAGAAAGCTGTTGGCGATGAGGTTCAAACCGGTGAAGCCGCAGAGCAGAAGCAGAACGGCGAAAATGTAGTAATTGCGGGAGGTCGATTTGAGCCAGCCGGAAGTTCCGGATGTTTTAAAACCGACAATCAGAATTGTGGTGAAATTGAAAAGCAGGATAACCGTTCCGAAAAAGAAAAGGTCGCGAAGTTCAAGCAATCCGTTGGCGAGCGTTTGAAAATGAGTGAGAAAACTGAACGAGGCAATCATTTCAATGAATGTCTGCGAAGCAAAAGCGCGGAAGAAGGACAGAACATATTCTACCCCGCTCAGGAAAAACAGCAGGTTGGCAATGACGGACAGTACCAAGGCAATGACCTGATTTTTGGTGAGGGCGGACATGGTCTGAGAGATGGCAAGCATGCAGCCGGCCAGCAGAAAGCTGCCGAGATAACCGCCGAGGATAACGCCGTTATCCGGATTGCCGAGCCAATTGACTGTCAGCCAGAAAGGAAAAGTGAGCAGCAGAGCCAGACCGCAAAAAAGCCAGGATGCCAAAAATTTTCCCCAGACATAAGCGGCGGCCGGCACCGGAAGTGTCATAATTTGGACAATGGTTTGCTGTCTGAATTCTTCTGCCCAAAGCCGCATGGAAATACCGGGAATGAAAATGAGGTAAATCCAGGGCTGAAAAGCGAACATTGAACTCAGGTCAGCCTGCCCGCGGTTGAAAAAGTCGCCGAAATAAACGGCGAAGGAGCCGTTAAGGAGCAAAAAGGCAATCAAATAAACATAGGCCAGCGGGGAGATGAAATAACGGTACAGTTCGTTTCGGGCGACAATCCAGGTTTTAGGCATGTTTTTTTCCTCCGGCGGTTAATTTTTTGAATGCCTCCTCCAAACCGGAAGTTTTTGTTTGGAGCAGAATGTCTTCCAATGTTCCGTCAGCTTTTACGGCGCCGCGGTCAATCAGGATGATGCGGTTGCAGACGGTTTCGGCTTCATCAAGCAGATGAGTGGAAATCAGAATGGTTTTATGGCGGCCGAGTTCGCCGATTTGGCGGCGGATGTGTTCGCCCACATGGATGTGGATAATCAACAGTTCATTATCACCTCCCTATCCGAACGGGATGCGGGAGTGGGTTGCTCAAAATGCTCTGGGCGAATCCGACCCGGCGGCGGTAGCCTTTGGAGAGCGTTTCAATTTTTTGATTCCAGACGCTGTCTATTTGCGACAGGCGGCAGACTCTTGCCAGGCGCTCGTCTTTTTTACTGCCGGCGAGTCCTCGCAATTCGGCAATGTAGTTCAGAAAAGCTTTGACGGAAAGGTCAGGGTAGAGGGGAGAACCCTCGGGCAGGAAACCGATGTTTTGTTTGGCAAACAGGCAGTTGTCGGTAATTTTGCAGCCGAGGACGGAAATTTCGCCGGATGTGGGAGCCAGATAGCCGGTAATCATGTTCATCAGGGTCGATTTGCCGGCGCCGTTGGGGCCGAGCAGGGCGATGATTTCTCCCTGCCGCGCGGTAAAAGAAATATTGTTTACGGCGCGCAGGCTGCCGAAATCTTTGGTCAAGTTTTTGATATGCAGGGTTTCCGTCACTGTTTTTCTCCCGTATTTCTGCCAATTGATATGATAAGGAAAAAAGTTAAAGATATGGTGAATCTCTGCAGTTTGTTTTTCGCGGCGTTTGCCGTTTATTTTTTGCTGATTTCATAGAGGGCGACGGCTGCCGCGGTGGAAACGTTCAGACTTTCCACTTTGGCGGAAATCGGCAGGCGGACGGTGATGTCGCAGGCTTCTTCAACCAGCCGGCGCATGCCTTTGCCTTCAGAGCCCATGATGACGGCGGTTTTTCCGCCTTTTTTCAATTTGTCGATAGCGGTTTCGGCGTAGCCGTCCATACCGACGGTCCAGAAACCGGACTGCTTTAATTTTTCGACAGCGCGGGAGAGGTTGGTTACCCGGCATATCGGCAGATGTTCAATCATGCCGGCGGAAGCTTTGGCCATGGCGCCGGTTTCGGCCGGAGCGTTTTTGTCCTGCATAATCAGGGCAAGAGTGTCAAAAGCCACACAGGAACGGATAATTGCGCCGATGTTCTGAGGGTCGGTTACCTGATCCAAAATCAAAACATGGCAGTCGGGGCGGTCGCCGGCCATAATGCAGATATCTTCCAGCGTGTAGTTTTCCAGTTCCCGGACATAAGCGGCGATGCCCTGATGAACGGCTTCACGGGGCAAAATGCGGTCAATTTCTTTTCGGTCAACGATATTAACCAGACCGGGCGTCCGGCGGTTTTCCGTGCAGAGACGGCGTAGTTCTTCGGCGTTTTCGGCGGTACAGAGAATTTTGTTTATCTGCCTGCGGGGGTTGGCAATGGCCGCGGCGACGGGGTGGCGTCCGTAGAAAATTGCGGCAGATGAAGCGGCGGGAACAGAATTATTGCTTTTATGAAATTTAGACATATCGATTTCCTTATCTTCGTTGTTCAGCTTGCGGGCAATTTGGGCGGCATTCGTCAGGCCCGTGCTTTCGGCATCGGAATTTCCTGTTTCGGTTAATACCGGTTTAGCCTTTGTTTTCTCCATATATTTTTGCAGCAGGAAATATAATAATGCGGATAAGTTAATAAATATGTAAAAAAAAGGTTGACAAGAAGCCAAAAATACGATTATTTGCGAGTCAGTGAATTAAAAAAAGGATGGTAAATCCTCAACCCTGTTCACGAATAACGGAGGGGTGGCAGAGCGGTCAAATGCAACGGACTGTAAATCCGTCGACTTCGGTCTACGAAAGTTCAAATCTTTCCCCCTCCACCATTTATTTTTAAACAGGGACTCTCGAGAAGAGGCTATTTAAGCGGGTGTAGCTCAATGGTAGAGCAGAAGCCTTCCAAGCTTATGACGGGGGTTCGATTCCCCTCACCCGCTCCAAATTTTCCCCTTCTTAAGCAAAACTGTTAACAACGTAAACAATTAGGATTTTAACAATGGCAAAAGAGAAATTTGAGCGGACAAAGCCGCACTGCAATATCGGAACCATCGGTCACGTAGACCATGGCAAGACCACATTAACAGCCGCCATCACGAAGGTATTGGCCGAAGAAGGCGGAGCGAGCTTCACCGCATATGATCAGATTGATAAAGCGCCTGAAGAAAAAGCGCGCGGTATTACCATTTCTACCTCACACGTAGAATATGAGACGCCGAACCGCCACTATGCACACGTAGACTGCCCGGGCCACGCGGACTATGTTAAAAACATGATTACCGGTGCAGCCCAGATGGACGGTGCGATTTTGGTTGTATCAGCCGCAGACGGTCCGATGCCGCAGACGCGCGAACACATTTTGCTTGCCCGTCAGGTAGGTGTACCGGCGTTGGTTGTTTACATGAACAAAGTAGACCAGGTAGATGATCCTGAACTTCTGGATCTGGTAGAAATGGAAATTCGTGACCTGTTGTCATCTTATGACTTCCCCGGCGATGAAATTCCGATTATCAAAGGTTCTGCTTTGGCCGTATTGGAAAACGGTGATGCGAAGATCGGCCACGACTCCATCATTGAACTGATGAAAGCGGTAGACAGCTACATTCCGCAGCCGGAACGCCCGAAAGATCAGCCGTTCCTGATGCCGATTGAAGACGTATTCTCCATTTCCGGCCGCGGTACGGTAGTTACCGGCCGTGTTGAACGCGGTGTTCTGCATGTTGGTGACGAAATCGAAATCGTAGGTATCAAACCGACCCAGAAAACGACCTGCACCGGAATTGAAATGTTCCGTAAGCTGCTTGACGAAGGCGAAGCCGGAGATAACATCGGTGTTCTGCTGCGCGGAACGAAGAGAGAAGAAGTAGAGCGCGGTCAGGTATTGGCTGCACCTGGTTCGATTACGCCGCATACGGACTTCAACTGTGAATGCTATATTCTGACGAAAGAAGAAGGCGGCCGTCATACTCCGTTCTTCAGCAACTATCGTCCGCAGTTCTATTTCCGTACGACCGACGTAACGGGTTCAATTGAATTGCCGGAAGGTACGGAGATGGTTATGCCCGGTGATAACATTCGTATGACAGCGAAATTGATTCACCCGATTGCGATGAACGAAGGTCTGCGTTTTGCTATTCGTGAAGGTGGCAGAACTGTTGGTGCCGGTGTAGTTTCAAAAATTCTTAAATAAGGAATTGCACCCCGCAATTTGAGCGATTAATCGCAAAAATCAGAAATAGCCGAAAATTCATGTACGATAGTGTACACTAGGATTTTCGGCTTTTCTATTTTTGCTTCTACTCATCTCAAATATCGGGTTGCAATCTATTTAAAGAATTTTTGATACCATCGTAATTTTTTCTAAGGTATTCTCTGTGTTGTAAATGGTTTGGGATAGTATGGGTTGCCAACTATTTAAGAAGCTTGGGTTGAGGGGTGATAGCAAAGCATTTTATTTCTACTTTAGAGAATTGAGAAAAGAGGTTTCTGAAAGAGAAACCTCTTTTCTTATGCAATGTGAGATATCAGTTTTTTCGGTTGTTTTGTTTTCGGCTAAACGGTTTAAGGATTTTGGAAAAGTAAATGCACTTTTTTGTTGCAATAACGGTTTCATCTCAGGTCGTGTCTTCCGGGAAATATGAAACGCCGAAGAGGGTTTTGCCGGGGATGTATATTTATGCTGACGGACTGATTTATCCTGAGATTATTGAGGGACGTCAGGTTATGGCGATTGTCGGCAGCGTAGACGGTTCTGACGTGTTGGCTGTTTGTCTTCAGGAGGCGTGTTTGCCATGGTCCAGCGATTGGCTGGAGGCAAAAGCAACCCAGAAAATGACCGGCGGTAAGGAAGCGACCCGTAAGATATTGGAAATCTCCCGTAAGAAACGGCAGGAGGCAGAAGCCGCTCAGTGGTGTTATGATTATGCAGAAGACGGGGTGAAACAAGGGGAAGCGTTTTTGCCGTCGTTAACCGAGTTGGAAAAGCTGTTTGCCAACAAAGCCGCAATAAATGCGTCTTTAAACGCGTTGGGCGTTGCTTTGCTTGAGGGTTGGTACTGGTCCTCTACCGAGAATTCCTTCAGCTATGCGTGGAGATTGGGTATGAGTGACGGTCACAGGTATGCCCCCGGTAAGTACGACTACGCTCGCTACGATCGTCCGGTTCTAGCTTTAAAACTTTAATTATTTACCCCTTTTATCCTTCGCAATTTGTTGTTGCGAAGGATTTTTTTTGTCTGCTAAATTTAATTTAAAAATAACTCTTGACTTAGAGGTAACTCTAAGAACTATATTTCAAATAGTTTTAATTTAATCATAGGAGTTATTTATGTCTGATTATGAAGTTCTGAATAAAATTAATTCTCCGGCAGATGTTAAAAAGTTAAATGCAGCTGAGCGCAAAGAGCTGGCGGCGGAAATGCGTGCGGCAATTTTAAATCGCGTCAGCAAAATCGGCGGTCATCTGGGCCCCAATCTGGGAACGGTGGAACTGGCAATTGCTTTGCATACGGTGTTTGATTCTCCGAAAGACAAGATTATTTTGGATGTCAGTCACCAAAGCTATCCGCATAAGCTGTTGACCGGCCGTCGGCAGGGATTTCAATCAGATGAGCATTTTCGGGATATTTCGGGTTATACCAATCCGCAGGAAAGCGAGCATGATGTTTTTATTGTCGGACATACGTCAACCTCGGTCAGTCTGGCTGCCGGTTTGGCCAAAGCCCGGGATATGCAGGGACAGAAATTTAATGTTGTTGCCGTTATCGGCGACGGCTCGCTTTCCGGCGGCGAGGCTTTTGAGGGGCTGGACAATGCCGGGGAATTCAAGTCAAATTTTATCGTGATTGTCAATGACAATGAAATGTCTATTGCCGAAAATCACGGCGGTTTATATGGCAATTTGTCTGCTCTGCGTGCCAGCAACGGCAAGGCGGAGGACAATTACTTTAAAACGCTGGGGTTTGACTACCGCTATGTGGCCGACGGCAATGATGTTGAGGCCCTGATTGCGGTTTTAAACGAGGTTAAAGACAGTGTTCGTCCGGTGGTTGTTCATGTTCATACGCTGAAAGGCAAGGGCTATGCGCCGGCGGAAGAACACAAAGAGCAGTTCCACTGGTCTTTGCCGTTTGATTTGAAAACCGGTCAGGTGACCGTTAACGGCGGCGGCAAAAGCTATGGTGAATATGTGGCCGACTATTTGGAAGAACAGGCCGTCCGCAATGATAAACTGGCCGTTATTAACGCAGCGACACCGGGTGCGTTGATGCTACGCAATTTCAGAGAAAAACATCCGGAGAAATATTTTGACGTCGGTATTGCCGAGGAGCATGCCGTTGCCTTTACCTCGGCTTTGGCTAAAGGCGGCATGCAGCCGGTTGCCTTGTTCTTCGGTGGCTTTATTCAACGCGCTTATGACCAGTTGTCGCAGGATTTGTGTCTGAATAATTCGCCGGCGGTGCTGGTGATTGAAAACTGCGGCATTACCGGTATGGATGCGACCCATCTGGGCATTTTTGACATTCCGCTGATGAGTAATATTCCGAATTTGGTTTATCTGGCTCCGAGTACGGTTGAGGAACTGAGACGGATGCTGGATTGGGCAATGGCGCAGAAAGATTTTCCGGTTGCGCTGCGCACTCCTGCGACAATGCCGCGGAATTTGCAATATGCGCCGAAACAGCCTTTGGAGCTGAATAAGTTTGAGATAACCAAACAAGGCGGCAAAGTTGCATTGATCGGCTTGGGCGGTATGCTTGCTTTGGCCGAAGATGTGGCCGGAAAACTGGCTGAAAAAGGTATTGAGGCGACGATTGTCAACCCGCGGTTTATTACCGGTTTGGATGAAGAACTTTTATCCGGTCTGGTTCGGAATCACGATGTTGTCGTTACGCTGGAAGACGGTGTGGTCAGCGGTGGTTTCGGGGAAAAAATAGCCCGTTTCTACGGTGACAAGGCGGTTAAAGTTTACAACTTCGGCGCGGCAAAAGAGTTTACCGACCGGGTTCCGGCTGAAGAGTTGTATCGCCGCTACGAGTTGACGCCGGAGCAGATTGTGAAGAAGATTTTGCCGCTTGACAATGCATAAGGCTGTGATAGATTAAACGGCGATGTCGTTATGAAAGTATGGGATGATTAAAAAGTTCGAACATAAAAATCAAACTGATACGCTGTTTAACCGGCATCATGAAAAAAGCCCCGAAATTCCGGGGCTTCTTTTTTGGGCAAACGGTACGGAGCTTCCTTTCGGAGGCTCTTTTTTTTATGGGGTAAAGCAATGAAAATAATTAAAGCGGCGGCCGTATATGCAGCCGAACAATGTTTGCGGACGCCGCGAGGAGAGGTTTATTCTTTTATGGCAACGGCAGGCAAGGTCAGAATCACAGCCAAAGTTGAGCCGGAAGCGAAAAATGAATATTTGGCGGTGTATTGTTTGGGCTGCGGCAGCCAACCCCGGCGGCTGGTGTTGGCCCGGCAGAAAGACGGTACGATGACGGAAGTTCCGCATCCGGCGGAAAAAGGGGTAGATTACCGCTATTTCTTATTCGGGGAGGATTTTGCCTATGCGCATTATTTGCGGGATGACTGGTATTATCGGGAGTATTATGACTGGACGGTAATGAGTAAAAATCGTCAGGGAGTTTATGAAGATATTTCCAGACAATTGGCGGGAGCTTATAAAATAGCTCACGTCGGACGGGTTGGCGATTGTCCGGGGGTGCTTTCGGTTGTGGTGGAGAACGGAGAGGAGGAACGAAGATTATTGTTTGAAAAAAGAGAAGGGCAATATTTGGCAACAACGGCGGAGGTGTTGGAAATTCGTCAAAACGGAAGAAAGTTTTCCCGTCCGGTTTGCTGGAAGCCGGCAGCAAAGCTTGATGTTCGGGATGAAGCTTATGTGCTGGCGGAAGCGAAGCGGATGAGCGGCCGTTAAATTTTTGCAAAACGGGATTGACAGTCGGCGGTTATCCTGCTAAGGTTTCATTGTTCCGGTCGTTCGAAGGGCTTATGGACGAGGAACAGATTAAACTGAGCCGGTTGAAGACAGATAAATTTATTCAGCTGGCAACTAAAGCAATTTTACGCGGTTTCGAAAAGTTCATGTGCCGGTTTGAATGCAGGGATTTTTCTCGCCACTGGAAATCACTTTATTTGCACAGGTTATCTGAATTTATATTTGGAATAAATAATCTTTCTGATTCTGGCTCCTCATTGAAGGAGTTTTTTTATGCCTGAATTTAAGTATAAACACGGTTTAAGCATTATGCGGGCCCAGCCGTTTCATATCGGCCATGCCAAGATGATTGACAAGATGCTGCGCGAATGCGAACAGGTGACGATTGTTCTCGGCTCCATTCAGGAGCAGGGTACCGAGCGTAATCCGCTGAATTATACCACCCGGAAGAAGATGATTCAAAACGTTTATCGCAACCGTCCGGAATATCCGCGGCTGAAAATTATCGGCCTGTTTGATATTAACAATCCGGCGGAGTGGGCGGAATATGTGCTCGATTTTATGAATGAGAGTCTGCCGCAGCTCGGCCGTCCGGATGTTTATTATGCCGGCAGTGCGTATGACGCCCATTGGTTCAGAAACGCTTTTGACCATATTGAGATTGAAGATCGCACCGATCCGGATTTTCCGTTTGTTACCGGAACCATGGTGCGCGATATGATTAAATTCGGCGATGCGCGCTGGAAGAATTTTATTCATCCGGAAAACTATCAGCTGATAGAGGATCATTTTTATAAGAAAAAAGCGATTATCTGACAAAACAGTGAACATAAACGTCCGGGTCTTCTGCAGGGCTTATAGGAGACGGACGTATTGATTAACCCGATAAGCCTGAGGGAAAAGAGATGAACGAACGTTTTTTAGTCCGTATTGATTTTCAGAACGATTTTGCGGCTCCAAAAGGGGCGCTCACCATTAACAATCCTGATTTGATTGCTCGTCATCAGCGGTTTGCCGACAGTTTGCAAAAAGGAATGTTCAGCGAAATCTGGGATTTTCGCGATACGCATTTTGCAGAAACATATCCGCAGACCAAAGAGGCCGAGAGCTTTCCTTTGCATACCGAATTCGGTTCCTGGGGTTGGCAGCCGGCGGCAATTTTGAAAGATAATATTCCGGTACGTACCTTTTTTAAATCGACGACAAATTTGTGGAATGAAGTTAACCAATATGCGTTATTGCAGCAGGATTTGCGGGATAAGGAGGTTTATCTCTGCGGTTTGCTGAGCGATATCTGCGTGCAGCAGGGAATGGACGGTTTTTTGCGCCGAGGAGCCAAAGTGACGGTTTTGGAAGATCTGTGTCAGGGGGCGGTCAGGCAGATTCCGGAAATAATCAGCGAGCCGAAATACGGGCGGCTGTTGGAGGAGGGGCGGCTGCGCCATATTACCGGCGCCCAATTCTTTCGCTCGATTTTGCTCGAAAAGAAATTAAATTACAACTTAGTCAACAGCAGCAGAGGAAAATAAAATGACAATGAATAACCTTGAAACCGGAACCCCTTTTTATTGCGATCTTTATCATTTGACCATGGCGCAAGCCTGGTTTCTGGACGGGAAACACGAAGAGCCGAAAACTTCGGAAGCTTTTTTCCGCCGCTGTCCGTTTAACGGCGGATATCTTATCAGCGCCGGCTTGGGCGAGTTTCTGCAGTGGGCGGAAAAGTGGGAAGTCAAAGCCGAAGATGTGGCTTATTTGGCCGGTTTGAAAGGAGCGACCGGTCAGCCGCTGTTTAAAAAAGAATTTCTGGATTATCTTAAGGGGCAGAAACTGCGGGTGAATATGCAGGCGGTTCCGGAAGGCGAAATCGTTTTTCCGAACGAGCCGGTGCTGAGCGTCAGCGGGCCGAACTGGCAGGTGGATATGGCGGAGGCCGCTTTTCTGAATATTTTTAACGCGCAGAGTTTGATTGCGACCAAGGCGGCGAGAATTGTGCAAGCGGCTTGTGCGGATGGTGTTCAGCGTCCGGTATTGGAATTCGGTTTGCGGCGGGCACAGGATATGGGATGCTTTTTGCCGACCAGAGCCGCTTATATCGGCGGCTGCGCAGGAACGTCCAACGTGGCGGCGGCCCGGTATTACGGTATTCCGCCGAAAGGGACGATGGCGCATTCCTTTGTGATGAGTTATGAGAACGAATTGGATGCTTTTAAGGCTTATCTGCGCGGAGCGGAAGGCAACACCACACTGCTGATTGACACTTATGATACACGGGAAGGGGCAAAAAATGCGGTTCGCGCCAGCCGGGAGACCGGCGTTCCTCTGGCCGGAGTACGAATTGATTCCGGAGATTTGGCTTATTGGTCTCATGAAGTCAAACGGATTTTTAACGAGGCAGGCATGCCGGAGGTTAAACTGGTGGCTTCCAATGATTTGGATGAACATTTGATTGAAAATCTGGTTATGGTTCAGAAGGCCGATTATGATATTTATGCGGCGGGAACCAAACTGGTGACCGCTTATGATATGCCGGCGCTGGGCGGCGTGTTTAAAACCAAGTCCTATAAAGGCGCTCCGAAGATAAAAATTGCCGAAGGCAAAACGACCATTCCCGGAGCAACCAATGTGCTGAGGATTGTCCGAAGCGGGCGATTTGAAGGAGACATCATTATGCCGGCGGCAGAAAACGTCGTGGCTGACGGGCGCTTGCAAGAAAATATTATTTCCTTTAATATAAACAGCCTGAACGGCAAAAAAGCCGATTTTGCCGCCGGGGAAGAGGCTTATGCCCTGCTTAAGCCGGTAATGGCGGAAGGGCGTCCGGTGAGCGCAGACGCAGTTCGTCCTTTGGATGATATTCGGGCAGCGGTCAGAGAGAATCTGAGCCGCTTGGATCCGGCTTATAAACGGCTGGTCAATCCGCATGTTTACGGAGTGGGGCTGAAGCAGGAGCTGTATCGCCGGCAGCAGAACATGGTGGCTGCGTATCTGGCTAAACGCGAACGGGGATAAGGAGAAAAAGATGACTGATGCAGAAATGGAAAAAATATGGAACAATCTGAAAAGGAACCTTAAAAGCTATTGTGATGAGAACGGTTTCAGCGACGTTATGCTCGGTTTGTCGGGCGGGCTGGATTCCGCCATTGTCAGCGTGTTGGCCTGTGATGCTCTGGAGGCGGAACACGTTCATGCTTTGATGATGAAGACGGACTATACTTCGGAGCTGAGTTTGCAGATTGCGGCCAAGATTGCCGCGCTGAACGGTTTTGACTATAAAGTTGTCGATATCCAGCCGGTTATTGATAATCAGAAACGCTTTTTGGCCGGCGTGTTCGGCGAAGAGGCGAAAAATATTGTGTTGGAGAATTTGCAGGCAAGGGAGAGGGGAAAAACCTTAATGGCCTGTTCCAATCAATTCGGTTATCTGGTTTTGGCCTGCGGCAATAAATCCGAAAGCGCTATGGGATATTGTACTTTATACGGCGATACCTGCGGCGGTATTTCACCGATAGGCAATTTATATAAAAGCCGGATTTTTGAGCTGGCGCGGTGGCGCAATACTTTGAATGAAGCTCTGCCGGAAGCCGTTATCGAAAGGGCGCCGAGTGCGGAGTTGAGTGCCGGGCAAAAGGATGAGGACAGTCTGCCGCCGTATCACGTATTGGATACGATTTTGGCGGCTTATCTTGATGATGGACAGACCGAAGCTCAGATTGTGAAATCAGGTTTTGCCGAAAAAACGGTACGCTGGGTTATTCGGCAGTATCACCGGATGGCTTTTAAACGGGAACAAACCCCGAAAGCCTTGTCGCTGTCGTAGGTGAGCGGCCATCGGAAAC
>ENA-ORTW01003835-ORTW01003835.1-human-gut-metagenome-genome-assembly--contig:-NODE-3835-length-12319-cov-2.289220_pt1 | contig 12319 bp, 14 predicted proteins | sample MGYA00242072_ERZ509193 | MGnify/ENA primary metagenome ERZ509193 (study PRJEB26280, sample SAMEA2338813) | human gut metagenome | biome: human gut; feature: human-associated habitat; material: faeces... | reverse complement strand
CAGCTTCCCATCCGAATGGCTTGGTCTGGAAAATGAAGAACTCCAGAAAGAAACCGGTCTTTCCAGTGCCACTTTTTGTCATAAGGGTGGCTTTCTGATGTCCGTTGGAGATCTGTCAGATGCTATCCGGGCATGCCAGATCAGTCTGGATGCATTTACCGAAGAGATCACTCTGGTAAATCTCGGTGATGATACTTCCGCCGATACACTCCTTGCACAGCTTCCGGGACTTGCACATGCAAAGATTATTCATAAATCCCTTCCAGAGTTCCCGGAACTTACCCTGGATGGAATCTATGGGGAAGTTACTATGGAAAAGCCAGAATGGAAAACGTATGTGAAGGATCAGGTAAAAGAATTATTGAAGACGAAACCTGAGGCAGTCTATGTAAATGGGAATCTGTTTTCTCTTTATCCGATCGTTCATCAGCTTCGTAAAAAACACATTCCGGTCCTCACCTCTTCAATGAAGGATGGGAAAAAAATTATTATCCGTATTCCTTCCGGTTCATAAGTAAAAAAATGGCGTCCAGTCCACTCTCGACTGGCGCCATTTTCTGTTATTATCGCTGTCAGAAAAACATCATTCTATGCTCCCTGACTATCCCATGTTTGCAAATCTCTCGACTGCTTTTGTAAAATCTTCTATCGTCTTATCTGCATCCCCATGCTCAATTCCATCTTTTACACAATGCTTGATGTGTCCTTCCAGAACAACCTGACCACACTTGTGAAGTGCTGATTTTGCTGCATTGATCTGCGATAAAATATCTTCACACGGAATATCTTCATCGATCATCCGGTCGATTGCCTGTACCTGTCCGATAATCTTTTTCAATCTGCGATGCAGATTGTCCGAATCCATACACTGCTTCATCTGTCAAAACCTCCTGCTCTTTCAAGTATAACAGACCTTTCCTTTTTTACAAGTAATAGCTTAATTATCCCAGTACAATTTTCGCTTTGTGTCATCCAGTCCGTCCACAAATCTTCGCTTGAATACCAGAAACTCTTCTAGATCCATCAGAATATGATACAGCATCGCACGGCTTTCGAATTCTTCCCGGGTCTTCGGAAGAGGATTCTTCCTTATAATGTCAAAAAGTTCATGAAGCTCGTCCAGCTGCGCAGTCGGAACGGTATGCTCTTTCACACAGACCAGCATGTCCAGCACATAAGCGGATATGATCATTGCTTCCTCCGGCATCTTTCGAATCTTTTTCATCTCATAGTGAAGGTTATGGATCACGTTGCACTGCTTCATACGCATTTCAAAATAATCAATATAATATCCCGGATGTGACTGGAACGTATTATCCTGATATTCATATGCATCCTGAATGAATCCCTGTACCTCTTCCTCCAGTTCGCAGATATCTGACCATACACTTCTCTGCATCTCTTTGTTCGCCAGATATGCAGAAATCTCACCAAGGATCATTTGCAGACGCTCTTCTGTGTAACGCATATTTTCCACCAGTGCCTTGCGCTGACTTCCATAGTCATAAAAAAGATTCAGGATCAATGCCATCGTAATGCCGATCAGCACCAGCATAAATTCATTGACAATGAAATCTACTTCAAAATCCCGGATTTCCAGAAAACCTCTTCTGGGAAACCATTTTTCCGTGGGGAAAATATGCCGTTTTTTAATCTCAGCCACAGCGGAAATTTCGTAGGCTGTGCCTTGCATGACAGGGAAATTGGTCTGGATATCCAGAAGCTCACCGAGCCCCGGGAATCTCTTATCCGAAGAGTCTGCACTCAGGAGGAGCTTATTTTCCTAAAGTCCCCCCAGGATTTCTGCCGGATCTGGGCTATGAAGGAAAGCGCCGTCAAACTTACCGGAGAAGGGATCACCGGAAATTTCCGGGAGATTCTCACTCTACATCCGGATATGCACACATCCCATTAGAAAATGGAACCGGATTTCTGGCCTACAGTATTTATGACGAAAGCAAGCTCCCTGTCCGCGTACTATCCGCCAGGGAGCTTGCTGAAGAATTACTTTAAAATTCAAACTTTTATAATTTTTTCATCAGGGAACGGATCATCCAGAAATCTGGTCACATGATACTGATCCGTTTCTGCCAGATGAAGCTGCAGCAGTGCCAGACCAATTCCAGCTGCTCCGTCAAAGCAAAAAAACAAGGGCATGTGAAAAAACTTTCGTTTTTTCACACGCCCTTCCTATTCACCTGTTTTATTTTTCAAACGGATATATCTCTATTAATCCTCCGGCTCGATCAGTCCGTAGGTATTCCCCTTACGCTTGTAAACTACATTCACCTGATCAGTCTCTGCATTGCAGAATACGAAGAAATTATGTCCAAGAAGTTCCATCTGGACACATGCATCTTCTGGATACATAGGCTTGATATCGAATTTCTTGGTACGAATGATCTTAACCTCTTCGTCCTCTTCATAATCCTTGTCCAGATATGCTTTCTGGAAGTTGGCAGCTGACTGCTGCTTATCTACGATCTTGTTCTTGTATTTCCTGAGCTGACGTTCAATTACTTCCTCTACAAGGTCGATTGATACATACATATCGTTGCTGACCTGCTCGGAACGGATGATGTTGCCCTTAACCGGGATCGTCACCTCGATTTTCTGTCTTTCTTTTTCTACACTAAGAGTTACGACAACTTCAGTGTCAGGAGTGAAATACCTTTCCAGTTTACCGAGCTTATCCTCTACTGCTGTACGAAGCCCGTCTGTCACTGTGATGTTCTTTCCGCTGATAATGAATTTCATGCTTCCATCCCCTTTGCTGTTTGATGGGTATATTATAACACATTACTTTAAAAATTAACATCATTTTCTGAAAAAATTACGAATTTTTTCACATTTATAAATTACCTATCAATTTTTCAAATGGTATGGTGCCGCCGAACAGATCCAGGGCACTTCCTACTGTCACATCCAATTTTCCTCCTGCTGCCTGTTTCAGGAGATGGATATCCTCCACGCTTCCAACACCGCCGGCGTAGGTCACAGGATGGCCTTCGTATTTTCCCAGAAGCTTCGCCAGAGAAACTTCTATACCTTTTGCCTTGCCCTCCACATCCACTGCATGGATGAGAAATTCATCGCAATAGGCACCCAGCTTTTCCATCAGTTCCAGAGTTACCTTCTCCTCTGTAAATTTCTGCCAGCGGTCTGTGACTACATAGTATGCATCCTCTTTTTTACGACAGCTGAGATCAAGGACAAGGTGTTCTTTTCCGACTGCATCTACCATCTTCTCCATATTTTTCCAGGAAATATGACCGTCGCGGAACACATAGGAGGTGACGATCACATGACTGGCTCCAGCAGCAAGATAATCTGCCGCATTGTCCGGGTTTACACCGCCTCCGATCTGAAGACCGCCTGGATACGCGCCAAGGGCCAGCATGGCCTGGGCTTTTGTAGCCTGGAAGTATTCAGAATCCGCACTGTTCAGAAGGATAATATGTCCTCCTTTCAGGCCTTTTTCTTTATACAAGGAAGCATAAAAAGCTGCATCCTGCTCTGACACAAAATTCTCCTGTGCCTGGTTTCCCGCATCCTTCAGGCTTCCTCCTACGATCTGCTTTACCTTTCCATTATGTATATCTATGCATGGACGAAATTTCATGATGATCCTCCTTTTCTTGCATTGCAATTAAGTTGTAGCTATCCTGTATTTTGCTCACAAATTTATTGAAATCATATCACAAAAAGGCGTTGAATGAAACACCTCTCTTCATTCAACACCTTTTCATTTTACCTCTATTTTTTTATTATCTTCCATTCGCTGCATTATCCACAGCATCTCCAACATCTTCTACAGCGTTGCCCACACCTTCACCAACATCACGGACACCATCAGCTACTCCATCACCTAATTCTTCCACACCTTCTCCGAGAGCACCGGAAACGGAATTGTTATTGTCTGTCACATTATCACCGGGAACATCTGCATCTCCGGCAGTGCCTGCATCATCTGGTACTGCGGTATCAGCAGTTCCAGCTCCGTCTGCACCATTATTTACGCTGTCGCCCGCGTCATCCACCATGTTTTCATCCTCTGCAGTTCCATTCTCCACGTTATCCTTATCAATGGCGTCCTCATTTGCATTATTTTGAACCTCATCCGCTGCATTGTTATTGTCATTTCCACAGGCTGTAAACATACATAATGTAAATACCAGCAAAGTACCTATGAGCATTCGTTTCATTTTTTTCATCTCATCTGTCTCCTTTTCTTATTTTCAGCTGAAAACACGTTACTGTCCACTTTCGCGAAAATGACCGTTCCACCTGGCGGAACTCAGCCTGCGAACAGTAAACATTGCTGTATGCTCCTAATATGTACAGATGAGAAAGAAACTATTCTGGAAGAAATTTACATTTTAAAAATCCATCAATCCGGACATTTCCATTCTTCACTTATCACTGTTGTTTCCGCACGATCCTGCCGCTTTTGGAATTTCTCCACACGTCATGGGCTACCGCAATCTCTCCGCTCACCAGCACATAATCAAATCCTGTACAATACTGGTTTGGATTCTGGAAATCTGCATGAACGCTTAACTGGTCCAGATGAAATACATTGATATCTGCGGGCATTCCTTTTTCCAGGGTACCCAGAGGGAGACCCAGCACCTGCGCCGGTTTTGCTGTCATCTTATACACAGCATCTTCTATGGAAAAAATCTTTTTATCACGCACGTAAGCAGTAAGAAGCTTCGGAAAAGCCCCGTAAACTCTGGGATGATATTTGCCCCCTGCGGGATAGATCGCATCTGAGATCAGATTTGCCCGGCCATCTTTCAAAAAATACAGCATATCCTCCTCTGAGCCAATGGTATCCAGCATGGTAACCTGGCAACGCTCTTCCATGAGAATGTCATACAGGGTATCATAAGGATCCTGTCCAAACTGCTCTGCGATCTTCGCAATAGACATTCCTGCATAGCTGCCGAATTTCTCCGTATGTAAAGTGCTGGCATAGATCATATCAAAACCAACCAGCTCTACAATGTTCTCAAAAATATCGGAAGGCTGCTTCAGTACCTTCGTAATCTCTTTCCTGCAAAACGGATCTGCCAGCCTTGCGCAGATTGCATCGGTACCTCCCTCCTGAAACTGTGGGGGAAGAAGATGTACCAGCTGGGTGGAACCAGTCAGATAGGGATACAGGTCAAAATCCACCTTCACGCCCCGCTCTGCCGCCTGTTCAAACAGCTTCAGGATTTTCACCGGAGTCCCGCCCCAGTTTTTCCGCCCGATACACTTCATATGGCTTACATGCAAGGGAATCTGCAGCTTTTCCGCCACAGAAATCACCTCCTGCAGCGCCAGCAGGATTCCATCTCCTTCATTTCGGATATGGGTGGTAATGGGAATGTCCGTCCCCTTCAAGGGCTGCAGTGCTTCCACAAGCCCATCTCTGTCATATTCAAATTCCGGGGCATAGGCAATTCCAAGGCTGATTCCAAGCGCTCCTGCCGACAGAGCTTCCTCCACTGCCTTCCACACCTGATGTAATTCTTCCTTGGAAAGCTTCCCGGAAGCATAGCCTTTTACACTGGCGCGGATGGTTCCATTTCCTGCAAGCATTCCAGTGTTGACGCTGCGCTTTTCTTTTCCAAGAGCCGACAAGTAGGCGGACATGGTTGACATAATTCTAAGAGCAGCTATCTCGATTTCTTTCTCCGAAATTCCGCAAGACTCCTCTTTCTTTTTTGAGAAAAGTACACCTTCGGTATCATCTGTATTTTCATCTTTTCCCCAACGAAAATCCCCAGTCACACTGCTGAGAAATCTGGCAATCTCTTTCCCAAATTTCTCCCCAGCCGGAGCCACCGAAAGCCCACAGTTTCCATTCACCACCGTCGTCAGTCCCTGCCGGTTCAAAAGCTCATCATCCCCGTTTCCAAAGGCCTGCCAGTCTCCGTGTCTGTGAATGTCAAGGAAGCCGGGGGTTATATAACCACCGGCCGCATTCAAAACACGCTCTTTTGGAAAATCGGCTGGAATCTCCACATGAGTTCCCACTTCCGCAATTTTCCCATTTTCTATTACAAGATCTCCATAAAATGGCTTTTCCTTTTTCCCATTTACGATCCAGCCATCTTTGATTATGTAGTCCATCCCGAATTACCTTTCCTCAACTTTCCTGATAAACTGACGAATACGATCATTCTTCGGATGCTCAAAAAACTCTTCCGGAGGCGCATCCTCCACGATCACGCCATCTTCCATAAACAAAATCCGATCCGCTACTTCTCTGGCAAAATTCATCTCATGGGTGACAATGACCATTGATACTCCTTCCGCTGCTACTTTACGGATAACACTTAAGACCTCTCCAACCAGCTCCGGATCCAGTGCGCTGGTAGGCTCATCAAAAAGGATCACTTCCGGATTCATAGCCATTGCTCTTGCGATCGCAACCCTCTGCTGCTGGCCGCCGGAAAGATTCTTTGCCATTGCCTCTTCCCTGCCTTCCATCCCAACCATTTTCAGCAAATCTTTTGCCTTTGCAATTGCCTCCTGTTTGGGAACTTTTTTCACATGGACCGGTGCCTCGATCACATTCTGCAGCACACTCATATGGGTAAAAACGTTAAATCTCTGGAAAACCATTCCAATATGCTGCCGCAGCTCATGCAGCGCCTGACCGGAATTCACAGGTTTTCCCATATAATTGATTTCACCGCTGTCGTAGGTTTCCAGCTGGTTGATACATCGAAGAATTGTGGATTTACCAGAACCGCTAGGACCAAGGATTGCAATCTTTTCCCCTTTATGTATGTCAAAACTGATTTTCCTCAGCACCTGAAGATCCCCAAAGCTTTTGCTGATATTTTTTACACTTAAAATAACATCTTCTGCCATTTATGCCATCCTCCTTTCCAAAACTCCTGCAATCTGGGTAAATATAGTTGTCAGGATCAGATATAATACCGCAACAGCTATGTACGGCTCAAAATAATGGAAAGAATTATAAGCGATCAGGGTTCCCTCTCTTGTCAGCTCTGTCAAAGTGATGGCGGACAAAATAGAGGTATTTTTGATGGTGGCAATAAACTGGTTTACAAGAGGAAGAATGCAGATCTTGGTTGCCTGCGGTGCCACAATTCGAAGCATTTCCAGATGCCAGGGCATTCCAAGTGCTTTGGCTGCTTCTCTCTGCCCCGGGTCAATAGCATGGATACCGGAACGGACAATTTCTGCAATGTATGCGCCTGTATTTAAAGACATGGAAAGCACACCTGCTGTCATAGCGCTGAAAGTAATGCCCAGGTTTGGCAAACCGAAATAGATCAGAAATGCCTGCACCATCAGCGGGGTTCCTCTCCAGATCCAGATGTACATCTGTGCCAGTCTGGATACCACTTTTATGTGGCTGTCCCTCATCAACGCAAGCACAACACCCAGAATCGTACCAAAAATAAGTGTGAGAACCGATATTTCCATCGTCACTGCGCATCCCTGGAGCAGTGATGTCATTTTATCAAATACAAGTGACCATTTCAATGTTACCATACTATTTCCCCTGTGGCCAGTAATTATAGCCGGTTTATCCTTTCTTCCTTACTCTTCCGGTATTACTGGTCACGGAGTGACCAGTAACGCGCTTTCTGCATAGAAACATATCTGTGTTTTATTGTAACTGTTCAGTCCTTTCACTATTATACTTTATTCAGCGGTTTCCGCATCTTCTGCTGCAGCTGCTTCTTCTCCCTCGCCGGAAGCATCGATCCATTTTGTCCAGAGTGTATCATAAGTGCCGTCTGCATAATACTCGTCAATACATTCATTGATAAATGCAAGCAGATCATCTTTTCCCTTCTGTACGGCGATGGCGTTCTCTGCATGGGTAAATGGATCACACACGATCTTGGCACCTTCATATTCCTGGGAAAGAATCTTCTGGTTCAGAAGATCGTTTACCACAACATCCACACGGCCTGCCAAAAGGTCAGATACGCATCCTACTGTATCCTTGTACTGAACAATCTCATAGGAAACATCCGGATTCTCATCCAGGAAGCTCTGTGCTACGTTATAAGAAGTTGCCCCCTCTTTTACGGCAACCTTCAGACCATCGCAGTCAGCCAGACTCTTAACGGTATCTGCATACTCTGAATCTTCTTTCACGGCAAGGATCATACCACTGTCGCAGTAGGATTTGGACATATCCACAACCTCGCATCTTTCGTCTGTCTTATACATTGCTGCAATGGAAAAATCATACTCCCCATTCTGGATAGAAGGAACAATGGACTGGAATTCCATATCTGTCACTTCCATGTCAACTCCAAGCTTGTCTGCAATATACTGTGCCAGGTCAATATCAAAACCTACAATATTGTCGTCATCATCTCTGTATTCAAATGGTACATAAGTTCCGGTTGCGACGGTGATCACACCTTTCTCCTTAATTGCTTTAATATTTTCACCGTTTTCCCAGTCAACTGCTGCCGTGTCCTCTGTGTCTGTACTCTCTGCATAAACCGGGGTAAAAGCTGTCATAATCATAGAAGCAGCTGTAAGAAGTGCCATTGCTTTTGCTGTTTTTCTCATAATAATTTCTCCTCTCTGACTCTCGCCGGTACAGATAGTCTTCTGTTATCATTTCCAAAGTGGACAATAACAGCCTGCGCAGTTATGCTATCCCAATTTCCAGCTTTACTAACGCAAAAAGGACCGCCCTGTGGCAGCCCTTTCTGCATGGCAGAAATGCGATATTGCATTTCTCTCTTATGAAGTTTCGGTACGTTATGGAAACAAGTGCAAAAATGCTTTATCAGCAAATACTCTGACCTGCCATACCATAAACGCAAAAAACGGAGCAAACTCTCTAAGTAGTTTGCTCCGTTGCAACTTATGATGGAATTATAGCAAACACATTGCTATCTGTAAATCCATAAATTCAGCAATTATTTTGTATGCATTTTACAATTTTTGTATATTTCTGTTAACCTTCGATCACGTTGCTCATATCATATCTTCCAGCTGGTTTTCCGGCAAGATATTTCGCTGCTTCTACAGCACCCTTGCCAAATACAGCCTTAGAATATGCTGTGTGCTTAAATTCGATCACTTCATCCGGTCCGGCAAAAATCACTTCATGCTCGCCAACAATAGAGCCTCCGCGAACTGCGGAAATACCGATCTCCTTAGCGTCACGTTTCTCTCTTCTCTGGCTGCGGTCATATACGTAATGATACTGGTTGTCCATTGCCTCGTTCAGACTATCTGCAAGGGCAAGAGCTGTTCCGCTTGGTGCATCCACTTTCAGGTTATGGTGCTTCTCTACAATCTCCATGTCAAAACCAGCTGCTGCCAAAACCTTAGCTGCATCCTGAACCAGTTTCAAAAGAGTATTGATTCCAAGGGACATGTTGGCAGATTTCAGAACGGCGATCTTTTTTGCACTCTCTTCTACTCTTGCAAGCTGCTCTTCACTTAAACCTGTGGTGCAAAGAACTACCGGCATATTTTTCTTCTCGCAGTAGTCCATCAGCTTATCAAAAGCCTTCGGGGAGGAAAAATCGATAACAGCATCTGCTTCCACCTGGCAATCGTCAATGTTTGTGAATACCGGATAGCTGTTTTTCCCCTGGTCTGCAATGTCGATTCCTGCTACGATCTGGGCATTTGCATCCTTCTCAACAATATTGGAAATAACCTGTCCCATATGACCGTTACATCCGTGCATGATAATTTTAACCATTTTATTTTTTCCTTTCTTACTGTAAATTAACGAGCTTGTAAAAATTATTTCAACAATATACGCGCTCTGTTTTTCTCTGCTTACATATTACAAAGAAATCCCGTCAGCCGCTGTCAGACAATATGCTGCCGCACACCAGAGCTGACAGGCTCTGTCCGGGATTTCAACATTATTTATGCAAGCTTAATTCCGTAATCAGCAAGAGCTTTTTTCAGTCTCTCCTCGTTCTCCGGCTCCATCTCACAAAGAGGCATACGGGTCGGTCCCACTTTCCAGCCCATCAGGTTCAGGGCAGTCTTAACCGGAATCGGGTTTACCTCGCAGAACAGTGCATTGATAAGAGGAACAGCCTCAAGCTGAAGTCTGGCAGCACCAGCAAGGTCTCCCTCCATAAATTTCATAACCATGTCATGTGTATTCTTCGGAGCAACATTGGATAAAACAGAGATTACTCCAAGTCCGCCAAGGGAAAGAATCGGAAGTACCTGGTCATCATTTCCGGAATAAAGCTCGAGAGCTCCGTCAGCCATGGACATCATCTTGGCGATCTGGGAAAGATCTCCGCTTGCAGCCTTGATTCCCACAATGTTCTTCACATTCTTCGCAAGAGCAACTGCTGTAGCAGGCTGGATATTGCAGCCTGTACGACTTGGCACATTATACATAATGATCGGAGTTTCCGGTACAGAATTGGCAATCTCTGTATAATGACGGATAAGACCCTTCTGGCTTGCCTTGTTGTAATATGGAGTCACGATCAGAAGTGCATCAGCGCCATAAGAAGCAGCTTCCTGCGACATCATGACTGCAGTCTCTGTGCAATTAGAACCGGTACCTGCAATAACAGGAACTCTTCCAGCTACCTTGTCAATTGCAAATTTGATGGTCTGGAGATGTTCTCCGTGTGTCAATGTAGAAGACTCGCCTGTAGTGCCGCAGATAACGATTGCATCTGTGCTGTTCGCAATCTGATATTCCAGAAGTTCTTCCAGTTTCTCATAATTTACCTTTCCATCTTCATGCATCGGGGTTACAATTGCAACGGCTGCACCTTTGAAAATTGCCATATTATTTCCTCCTATTCATCTTTATCATGAGTTCTGCTCTCTTCCAAGAGTGGTAATGGTAGTCACACTGTCCACATAATCCAAAATGCCAGGGTCTACCCGATTTCCTGTAAGTATCAAATGCATAGATTCGTCCTTCTGTTTCAAAAGCCCGACAACCATATCAACAGTAGCAATATGCTTATCCAGAAGTCCCAGAATTTCATCCAGTACCAGGAAATCACATTCCTGTGTAGCAATCACTTTACGGGCAAAATTTAAACCATTGAGAATATTGCGCTCCTCTTCAACCTGCTCTTCCTCATTCAACTGGTCGTAACAGGTCTCCATCTTTTCGAAGCGGAAGATCTTGATATCCAGCTGATCCAGTTCTTCCAGAAAGTCCAGCTCGCGCCGTTCATTTCCTTTCAGGAACTGAATGATGATCACACTTTTGCCCTGAGAAGATGCCCGCAGTGCCTGACCAATTGCCAGTGTGGTCTTACCTCTGCCATTTCCGCAATATACTTCTGTTATTTCTTTTTCCATACTGATTCCTCTTATTGTTAAAAATAATGTTACCGTCTGCCATAGATCAATAACATTCCTCGCAATGCCGTCTCCGCAAATGATACCATTCATTCAGATATCGCGCTTTGCAAATAAGAACCGCAAACTGCGCCATTTTTAATATGCTTATATTACCGCAAAACCAGCAGAAATGCAAGCAGAAGAAACTTGGAGAAAAATTGGGCTGGCTGCCTTCCATAAAGCAACTAGCAGACCATGGCGTATTTCCCGCCACTGCAGTTGGTTTACACATACTCCAGCTTGCTCACCGATACCTCATAAGCGATTCTCTTCTGTGTCTCATTTTCCCCGATTCGCTTCATGTATTCCCTGCTTTGGATCCTGCCCCAGATCAGTACATGACCGCCCACTTCAAAGGCTGAAGCATAGCGGGCATTTCGTCCCCAGCAAATACACGGTATGTAATCTGATTTTCCATAAGGTCGGTTCACTGCAAGAAGCAGATCGGCAATCTCTCTTCCCAGCGGTGTTTTCCGGTAAACAGGCGGCTTACAGATATATCCGTCCAGGAAAATCTGGTTTACCGGTGCCAGAGAATCCTCTTCTTCCAGAAATTTTAATTCCCGTGCAAATGCGGAAAGCACCAGCCGGTTGTGTTTTTCTTCATGACGGTTATAGGAACGGAACTGTCCTGTTGCACGAATGTACGTTCCCCGATAATCCTCATTTACATCAATGAGTCTTTCGGAAATCATAAGCGGTATCACATCGCAGGACTCACTGAGTCTTTTTACGGATACGTTCAGCATATAAAAGCCTTCCCCAAAGACTTCATGGCTGAATGTGAACGTGGATACGACTTCTCCCATAATAGATACCTGGTTGTTTTCGATGATCTTATCTGACATCATTTTGTTCTCCCTTCTTTTTGACGAAGTGTCTCTTCTTGTATTTTATCTGTAAAATATATTCCGTTCTTCTTCCAAATATTCCAAAAATGCAAAAAAAATATTCCTCTCACGCGAAA
>ENA-ORTW01003818-ORTW01003818.1-human-gut-metagenome-genome-assembly--contig:-NODE-3818-length-12378-cov-2.760773_pt1 | contig 12378 bp, 10 predicted proteins | sample MGYA00242072_ERZ509193 | MGnify/ENA primary metagenome ERZ509193 (study PRJEB26280, sample SAMEA2338813) | human gut metagenome | biome: human gut; feature: human-associated habitat; material: faeces... | reverse complement strand
CGGCCACGGGACGGTGCGTCGCGGCGTCCGCGCAGTGCGCACGCAACCAGATCGTATCTCCCGCGATATACGAATCCTTGTCCGTCGATACATGAAGCTTCTCCTGCGGATAATGCTCGATCTGCTCGATGAACGGGTTCGCGTAAAGCGACGGCTGGGCGGTCGAGCGGTATGCCGTGAGAAAGAGGGCGGCGCATACCAACGGTAGGATATATCCAGCGGATTTCATCGTTCGGTGGGTTGAGTATCCGAAAGTTAATCGATTTTTCCGAAAAAAACAAACGCATCTCCGCAGAAAGATCCCTGCGATGTTTCGTGTCGCCGATCCGACGTCGTCGTTCGGTGCGGGCCGGAGAGCCTCCGTTCCATGCGGCGGAATTCCGTTTGACGAGCCCGTACGGCCCTTACGCTGCCGTCGGACACGAAATGCACGTTAAAAAATAGCGGAGGTGTTTTGCGGAGAGATGTAAGTAAAGACCGATTCTGCGCTTCTGGTCTGCGGAGCGGGGGCGGCGAAGATGTGGTTTCGGTCTGTTTTTCGTTCGGAGAGGGTGAAAAAGGAGGGCACGGTTTTCGTGTTCCGTGAAAAATTTATACCTTTGAAAAGTTAAAATACGACGAAACCGATGGATTTGAAAACGCTTCGTGCGGAACTGCAAAAGCTCGCGGCATTGGCCGAAGGATGGGATGCTTCGCACGAAATAGCTGATATAGAACGCGATCTGGCGCTCGGAAAATTGCGGGAACTTTACGATGCCGTGCGTTTCGGCCTGGATTCGGCGGTGCAGCCGTCCGTAGAGGACGAGTTGTCGTCCGTCGACCTGCCGCCCGTGGAGATCGACCTCGACGCCGTGATCCCGCTGACGGCGATGAGCGAGCCGTTCGGAGCGGATCCGGCCGCTGCGCCGCTGGAAGAACCGACGATCGCGCCGCCCGTTGTGGAATCGCCTGTCGCCGGCCCGTCCGAGGCGAGCGCTGGCAGCCGCCACCCTTACACTCGCCGGATGCGGCGGTGACGACAACGGAATGACAGAACCCCGGCCGCAGGAGAACATAGCGCAACTGGAACTGCATCTGACGGGAAACGGAACAAACACCAAAGCGACAGGCAGCGCATTGCCCGCGCAGGCCGAGGAAAACACCGTGAAACGTTTCACCGTCGCCATCTTCAACAGTGACGGATCGGTGAACGCCATCCAAACCGTGACCCAAAACACAACCGCCGCCACAACCATCAACTGTACGCCGGCCAAAGACTGCACGGGTATGGTGGTAGCCAATGCTCCCACGAACGACTATTTTGCGGGTGTGCTGAACAAGACCGACTTTTTGAAGAAAACCATCGCCCTATCCGACGCCCAGACCAAAGACTGCCTGCCCATGAGCGGGGATGTGAAGAACAGCAGCAAAAGCGCGACTTTCACGCTCGGCGCAGGTGAGAACAAAGGTATGACGGCAGCGTTGAGCCGTCTTGTGGCAAGGGTATCGGTGAGCAGCATCAAAACCGCTTTCGACCCCAACGGGCAATACTCCGCAGCGTCTTATGAGCTGAAGAATGTCTTTGTACGGAACGCCGTGAAAGAAGTGGTACCCGCCACAGGAAATTACAGCCAAACGAAAATGGGAACGCCCGCCTATCTGACCGGCAACCATAACGGCTCCACCGGAACGGCGGCCTATCTGGCAACGGCGGTAACCCCGGCCGTCAACGTAAAGACGGAACATAATACCGACTATTGGTTCTATATCTTCCCCAACGAAGAGACCACCCGTACGGCATTGGTGCTGGAAGGTACTTTCAAGAAAAACGCGAGTGACGCGGGAACTACCATTTACTACCCCGTCATCATCAACAAAAAACAGACGGGAACAACCATTACCGGGACTTCGGGTACAGGGACTTCCACCATCGCCCGCAATACCACTTATGCCATAAAAGCCACGATTAAGAGCATAGGAACCGAAGACCCCGACGGAGAGATAACCCCTACTTCGCTGGAGCTGACGGTGAGCGTCGCAGACTGGGCGTTGAACATTACCCAAGACGTAACATTTGAATAAGCAGCCGAGAGCATAACAAAGCCATGAAACATATCCGCCCATCCATACTCACGGCACTGTATGCCGGACTTATCTTCCTGTACGCATCATGCGTGCGGGAAGATACAAGCGCCTGCATGCAGTATGAAGTAAACGTACGGGTAGTGGATGCCGAAGGCAATGACCTCACCGAAAGCGAAGTGCTGGAAAAGTCGGAAGTGTATCTGTTCGGCGAAAACGGATTTGTGCGCATGATTCCTGCGGGAGTATCGTCGGATTACCTCTTCGGGCACTACAAGGATGACAGGCTCACGCTGGTGGCATGGGGAAACGTCAAGGAAGATACGCTGATAACCGCCGAAATCAAACCGGGCACTTCGATTGAGGAAGCGCGGCTGAAGCTGAAACAGTATTCCGAGGGAAACCATCTGCCCGTTACCGACCTCTTTTACTGCCGTAAGGAGTTGAGCAACACCGCAACAAGAGGTATACGGGAAGAAAGCGTCACGCTGGTCATGGAAAGACTGGCGGCAGGGCTGAGCATACGCGCGCGCTATCTGACCGAACGGTATGCCGACAAAGGCGAGGGTTATACCTTTATCGTGAAAGGAACGGGCAGCGAAATGAACTTCATGGGAAAAGTGAGCGGAGAGGATTCTGGCTACAAACCGCTGACTCTCACGGACGGACAAGGGGATGCTTACGCCCCGCCCTTCCGCATCTTTCCTACGGAAGAGGGAGAATACATAGAAGTGGAGATATACAGGGGACAGGAGAAGCTATGCACCGTTACACACGACGAGCAACAGCAGCCCTTATGCGCGGCAGCCGGAAAGCAGACGGATATTGAAATAGATTTCAGATATGCCGAAGTGAGGACGTTTGTGACAGTGCTGCCCTGGGGAGAAGTGGAACAGGAGACGGAAATGTAAAGAGACAAGAGTATGACAGGTATATTGGAACATAGAAGCAAAGCCGCTACATTATATATCATAACCGCCATGGCCGCTATCATTGCCTTATCGGCTTGCGATACCGGACAGCCCGACATGCCGGCCGATGATGATGAAGTGATGCTCACGCTCCGCCTTTCACTGCCGGAAACGGAACGGGATGCCGCCACCCGTGCCATTACGTCCGTTGAAGAGAATGCGATAGACATCGCCCAACTGAAAGTGCTGGTATTCAAAGCCGCCGGTACAACGGAAACTTTCAGTTACGAAGCGCCGCAAGTGCTGCTGCAAGGCGGAAAATATACGGTAACCTTAAAGCAAAGCCGCGCCGGAGAGAAGTACCGGCTCGTCGTCATAGCCAATGCGGGAAAGAAACTGCCCGTCATACCGGAGAACACCTCTAAAAACGATGCGCTGAAAATGATTACGTTCGGTGCCGGCGGAAAGTGGAACACAACGGGCACGACGAACTACACGCGTTTCCCCATGTGGGGAGAGACAGCGGCGGCACAGGTAATCTCCTCTGCCACATCTCTGGGAACAATCACGCTGCTCCGTGCGCTGGCTCGTATAGATGTGGGGTGTGCACTCAGCGGAGAAACGGCAGCGGGAGTAAACGGGTTCACCCTGACAAGCGCCAGTATATACCGCACCAAGAACAAGGGGTATGTAGCTCCTGTCAACGGGGGAACCATCACCGGTAACGTGGTTGCAAACGTATCCATCCCCCCGGATGCCGGAACAAACGGCGCGCTGACTTATACCTGTACGGATGGTAAATCTTTGATACGGACTATCTATGTAGCGGAAACGCCGCAAGGGAGCAACAAGGATAATAATGTATGTCTTGTCGTGGGCGGGACTTATGCGGGAAGTACGAACTATTACAGGGTAGACCTTACCACCGGGGGAAATTATATACCGATAAAAAGAAACTGCCGCTATATAGTGAATATTAAAGCCGTGAGCAATGCGGGGTATACCACGGAAACGGCAGCGCTTACGGGAGACAAGACGTTAGTGATAGCCACGAGCGTATCGGCTGAAGCATGGGGCGGACAGACGGTTGCCGGTTCGGGAACGATAACTTTACCTTGAGAGGATTACTTTATCTTAGGACGATATGGGACGGAAAATAAGAGGCATATTCTACATAGTGGCTATCCTGCTGGCAGCGGGATGCGGAAAAGAGGAAGAAACGGAAAACGTTTTTTCCGACGGCATACTGATTGAAGTGGAAGCGCCACAGACGAACGGCTGGAATACGGAAGAAATTACCGGTACACGAAGCGGAAGGGCAAAGGCTATCGAGGTAAAGGGAAAAGACGGTTTGGATATGGAGATTAGTACACTGCACGACAACGGTATGGCGGGAACGACCGAGGAAGAAGCGACTACCCGCTGGGCGAATATGGATGATAACATCGTTTTTCGGGTGGTAGCCTACAAGTCAGCAACTGCTGCGGGGATTTCCACATCGAACTACGCGGGATACGGGGATTACAAGTTATCGGGAAGTACCGTGCAAACCGTCAAAAGCCTGGTTGTCCCGATAGGAACTTACACATTTATCCTCTATTCGTACGGGAATTCCAATGCGATAGCCGCCTTTACCAATGGCTCCGTAAGCGTCCCCGCCACAAACGGGCAAAACTTTATGACGTATGTAAAGCCCGGTGTCGTTATCAATAATATAGGAAGTAGATATACGTTGAGCGGTATTGTATTCAAGCATCACTGCGCACGATACAGGGTGCAAGCGATAGCTCAGGCCGGAAGAATGGGAACGATTACGGCATGTGCGGGTACAGTGACATTGCCTAAGCATAACGCGACCTATACTTTTACAAATGGCGCATTCACTACACAGGCAACGACCGGTAGCATAAATCTCACTTGGGACAACCCCAACGCAATGAGTGCATATAGCGGCTATATCTACCTATTACCGCAAACTTCCGCCAACGTAACGGTGAAACTGAATCTTACGATTGGCGGGAAAGCGTTTAGTAATAAAAGCGTTACGCTATCGGGGCTTACAATGGCCGCCAATAATACATATTATAGTAATGTGTCGTTCACTACGACAGAAGGGTATATTGTAGGGGGAGCATTGTGGGCTAATGGAAACTTATACAAAAGTAGCAACCAGTATCTTTTTTACAGCAGCACAGAAAAATATGAAGCTCGAGCAGAAAGCGGTGCTTTCTTTATATGTAACACCCTCAACCCATATCCGGATATTACAACTCCCACTACTCCATGGACTGAAGCTAATGACCCATGTAGGAAAGTTATCAATGCAGCGGGCAAATGGAGATTGCCTACATTAACCGAGGTGCATCAGCTAGTCAGTTCCAAATATATAGTAGGCGCTACTCTAAATGGAATCACAGGTTATAAATTCGGTAATACCCTGTTTCTTCCTTATAGCGGCTACGTTCCACAACATAACTCTCCATATACAGAAAGCGGATTACGAGGACTTTTCTGGTCTACTCCCGGTACGGTATTTATAATTCTAAATCCTGCTTATCAACAAGGAGAAATAAGTTATGTTGATTGGAATATTTTTCCACAAAATAATTATGCGATACGCTGTGTCCGTAATATATAGGTATAGCAGCTACATGGTACAAATAAGAAAAATCTATAAAAATGTAGGAGTAAATTCAATGCCCAAAGCACGAGCTATACGGAAAAAACTTGAAATTTGAATATCAGTTTCTCCTTTTTCCACACGGGCGATATAACTTCGTGCCGTACCAACTTTCTCTGCCAACTCCTGCTGAGTTATCTTTAACTCCTTACGACGATCACGCAATATCTCGCCATAATACCATGCAATTGATTTTTCATGAAAAGAGGTTCAGAATTCCGTCCCTATTTCTCCATATTTCCTATCTAACAACTCACCTGCCGTATGCAATTCTGTTGACTTATTTTCATCCAACTTTCTCATAATTCAAAATTCTCCAATATTTGTTTAGCAATCTTGATTTGCTTACTATAATCTTTTGTTGACTTTTTCAAAAATCCATTCAAAAGCAGTATTGCTGAATAGCCTCACTCTGATTAAGTATATAGGCTAACAGTATAAGTAGCTACAAGTCTAAAGGATAAATTCAAATGATTGTTTTTCCTGTTCCATTTCATACTGCTTAATAAGCGCATCATAACTTAAAAACGCCACGCGTTTGTTCAACCGTAAATGATCGAATGCATGAAACTGCATCTTAGCTTCAAATTCAGGCTTACGTTTTATATCAGCGACAATAGCCATTCTTACATAGAAATCTTGCAGGTCGTTGAACTTCAGTAAAGAATTCTGGATGTCAGTAGAATGTTCTATCTCAAAAAATGAATGAGGCATATTACGTCCGTTGAACCATATCGTATCAATAGTGGCACTGCGCTTTGTCATTTGAGGATAGGAATAAGGCGGCTGTTCCGAAAGAGTAGAAAGTTCATGTAGCTTACACCCATCGTAGAATTTCTTGTTTTTATCTTGTTTGGGTACGAAAGTCTGCATGTTATGGTATTTACCTATTATTAATAAAATACCTTGATAGTAAGTATGGTTGAACATTATGACATCGTTCGAATCTTTATTCTTCTCGGTTTCAACTATAATCCCCCTATCTTCTATCTGTTTTCTGTATTTCTCAAGTCCATATAGTCCGGGCTTTATTTTGTAAATACCTTTAGTTTTTTGCACAATGCGGCGGATACTGGCAAATGGTGTTTTTGTTTTCCATTCACAGTCGGTTATTTTAAAAACTTCTCTGTTCAATTCGCCTAAAGTTGCGACTCCACCCAACTTATCTAAAGTTTCTATGACAGCTTCATATTGTTTCATATTGCTGATGTATATATTGTTTATGGATATTCAAGGTGATCATTATTTGCACAACAAAGATACCTATTTTCGTATCTCATCTAATAAGACAGGAATTTCACTATAATCCTCAAACCATATAACTCTTGTTCCTAAACTTTCCATCATTTTTTCCTGAATGATATGATGTGTCTGCAATATTTTATTTACTGATGCCTCATTTATCTTCACGCAGCTTGAATCGTCTATCAAACTATCATTACTCAATCTTTGAATAAAAGCGTAATGCCTACAATTCTTCGATTGCTTTTGGGCTGCAATTTCCAGCAAACGCCGTAGATTAGGATCACTTAATGATAATCCAATCATTAAGCAATTATTCTCACGCAATGTCGCTAATTGAACAAGATTAGACCAATGATATGGCTCAGAATAAACCTTATGGTACGCCTCTTCTGAAAAGATCAAAGAAGCTTCTCTATCAAAACTCTCTCTACCAGGAATAAAACCATGTACATGATATATTGGCAATTCATCAGAATCATGCTGTTCTTCATCTCTATATATCGTCTTATATTCAAGTTTTACTTTGCTGAGAGATTCTTCTATTAAATCATCAAAATTATAAGTAATTATAGATTTTACTTTAGCCCCACTTCTTTTAGGAATACACAAATTCGTAATGGACTCTATTAATGGAGATGAAGTTCTTTGCGAACTATATAAAGCATCCTTTACAGCAGATATAAACATTATATCATCGTCTTTTTGCGACAATCCTGCTTTTAGATAACGAGCAATAGCCAATGTCGAATTATTGTTTATTTCTATAAATTTATTCGTGATAGCTTTAATAGTATCATCATCTACAGTATCGTCATTAAAAATCTTATTAACAAAATTAGTGTATAGAGAGTTTAACAAAGTCTTCCAGTTAGGAAGCCCTGCACTACATGATACACCTGCACCCAATAACAGCGAGATATTTCCTTTTTTATATGCCTTTTTTACGGATGTCAACAGTTCTTCTCGTGATTTCTTCCAATCATTATCCCTTCTGTTGAGTTCCTTCTTGATTTCTAACTTAAATAAGCTATTAGCAATATATTCAGCTTCTTCTTTATTCGCATCAATCAATCCATTTATTTCCGTAATTCCCCATAAAATCAAATTCGGATTTTCATTTCTGAGAAAGTATCTCATTTTATCAGAATCAGCAGGATAAATTAATATCATATGCTTTATTTTTTCAGAATCTAATATACCTGTCAGTTGCCTGACTGTATATCTCATTATCATTGGATTGTATCTATGAGTATATTTAATTTCAAATGCCACAGGCCCCTCATAATTTCCTATACCATTTTTAGAATAACCATCTAACCGATTGCCATCAATAACGTAATCACTAATAAACTGCTTACCTTGTTTTTCCAAATGTAACTTAAGTAAATTCTGAATAAATAGCTCAAAGTATAAAGCCGACTTTGGGTTACTTCTAAAATTTATTTGATTTATAATATCTTCAATCTTCATATATAAGCTGTTTTTAGATTCTATAATAAGTAAATAACAACTATTTATTGCTTCAAGCGTAATTGAAGCTCCTCTTTAAAATTAAGAGTTTTCAATTACGCTTGAATATTTTACGGCCAACAAAACTTACAACACCAAAATGATATATTCTATCATTTATTTACGTCACCTACAAAATTCATAGCTACCGGCCGTCCCCTCAAAAGCAAGCACCCCGTCGGAAGCCCGTACCTCGGCCAACGGAATAAAGACCCGGTCGTTCTTCTTTACCTGCCAATTACCTGCTTTAAGGTCGGTGATGACGAATTTATATGTACCTGTACCGTTAACTGTCAGCGTGAAGTCCTTCTGCAACGGTTCGCTACTCTTGGCAAACGTAACGACACGATCGGCTAACTGAGCACCTACTATCCGGTCATTCTCAATACGCTGTACTTCGTTCAACTGATTGCATCGGTTATCGGCAACCTGTATCACATTCAGGAAGTTATCGGTAACGGCAGGGGCAGCGGGTGAAACTTCTACCCGCCAAGCTCCACGCTCATTGGCATTGTCAAGATAAGGGGCTACGGCATCGTTGGGATAGTTAGTACCGAACACCCAGTTTTCCTTGCCGGGGCCGCCAACCTTATCAATACGGATATTATCCGCTCGGGGTAAAAGGACAGTATTATGCAGCATACCGCTATCACCGTCCTTGGTACGCCGAACAGTGAAAGTGTTGCCTTCAAGCGCAGGCTCTTCGATACTATGCAGCAGCCAGTATTTCCGGAAATCGGGATTGGAAGCCGATACTTTGTCATATACAATAAGTGCGGCAGGCACTGTTTCGGACTTCAGGTTGAGAAATACGAAAGAGCGTTTGGCCTCTTTCACTTTCTGGGTATAGGCCTGGGTAATATCGCCTTTCAAATAAGAATAATCGGGAGCTTGCGCATCAGGGCCAAATCCGTGAGCCAACACTTTACCCACCGTATACTCCTCGGACAAAAGACTGTCGAGCGAATTGCAAGTTTTCCAACCTTCACCACACATACGCTGCCCGCCATCATTGGATGCGAATCTGGTCTTTCCGCCACCGCCATAGTTCCAACAGCCGAACTTTTCGTCAGGATCGTACACCAGCAACGAATTATGAGCGATGGTACGTTTGAAGTAATTCTTGTTGTTGGGGCTGTTGTAACCGCCCGAACTACCGCTATAAGCGCCGGCATCAATAGCCAAAGGGCCTTTGTGGTAAATCTGGAAACTGCCGCCGTCCATGTGCTGATGATTGCCTACAAACTGCTCGTTGATTTTCATTTCGGCAATCACACTGTTGGCGTCCCAGCCCGTACGGGCAATCATCCAGCCGTAGGGAGTACCGGAATAACGTGTCAAAGGAAGGTCGTCGGGAGATTTTCCTTTCAGGTCGTAGTCACGCCACAACAGTTCGTATATCAGACAGTGGTTCATTGACTCGTTGCCCGACTTATTCAAATGGGGATTACGCTCGAACTCATAAGCCAGATATTCATCTTTATAATAGCTGGAAGCCAAAAACATGGGTGTCGGCATGGTAAGCAATGCGGGACGGTTCTGCGGATAATCATCACCCGCAGGCATCAACACTCCGTCGGGACGCCGACGGTAAATAATATCGTAGAGCACAAATCTTGCCGAAGAGCTGTAAATGCCGCCGGCTCCCATCTTATCTAAAATCCACAAGGGAAAGAGGTCGCAGGCAAAACGGACATGCACGTAATTCGTGCCCTGATGGTAGTTCTGCCCCGCATAGAAATAATTGCGTGCCGGGATATAATCACGATAGAGCATGGTAATGACGTGATTGTACATATCGGGATACTCGTCATAAATGGCAATACCAGCCGACAGCATATCACGCATAATCATCCACTCCGACGGATGCCCCGCTATGGGCTGGTTATTGCGTGGCGGATAACCGCATTCCATACTCTTCGCCAGACGGATAAACTCTTTGATGTAAGCTTGTTTTTCGGAACTCTTCATTTGGTCGTAACACCAGTCATATACCATGGCGCCCGTTATCAGCATGGCTCCGCTGGCCCGCGACAAGTCGGAACGAGTGCCGAAAGAAGCGCGTTGCAACGTATCGAGCATGGCTGTAATGGCACGGCGGGCCAGACGCTTGTCGCCTTCCAACAGATAGTCGAGAGCCTGCAACTGCACCCGCGACGTAACGCCGCGCATCTCGTAATAGTAGCGGAAACCGCGGTTCGTAACGGCAGCCTCTTCGGCCGGAGTACGGTCTTTACTCAGCTCCTTCATGAGAGAAAGCGTCTGTTGCGCCTGAGGAGTTTTCATCCGCTCCTTCAATGCGGGCAAATCAGATGAGCGAACGTACAAACGGGGGTGCGTTTGAGGCGGAACCGGTACATTAACTCCCTCTACCTCTTGCCAGACTACCTCTTTCGGCAATTCCTGCGCCGAAAGACAAAATGAGCTAAATACCAGACTGATTGAAAAGAAAATCGACTTGTGTTTCATAATGGAGTTTATATCAGATGTTAGTGCCGTAAAAATACAATAAAAAAATCAAGTAGCTATAAAAAACAAGCACAGAAACATAGAGAATGTTCCTGTGCTTAATAAATCTTTATATCTCGTACTGCGCCTATACCAGCTCGTCCGACGTATAACCTTGCGGCAACTCGCGGCAGTTATACCCCGAAGCCATAATTTCACCGTAAGCTCCGGCGGAGCGAAGGGCTATAAGGTCGCCACGCTTCACACCGTTCAAGTCGACAGCCTTGCCAAAGACATCGGATGATTCACAGATAGGTCCCACCACATCGTAGGTTTGCTGCGGAGCATCGGAAGTGACGTTCTCTATCTTGTGGAACGCCTGGTAGAGTGCGGGACGAATCAAATCCGTCATACCCGCATCGAGAATGGCAAACTGCTTGTTAGCGCCTTGTTTTACATACAGCACCTTTGAGATGAGCGAACCGCACTGCCCCACTACCGAACGTCCCAATTCAAAGTGAAGCGTCTGATAAGGACGGAGTTTCAGGCAGTTATCGTAGGTTTCAAAATAGCTTTTGAAGTCGGGTACAGGCTGACGGTCGGGATGCCCGTAGTCAATGCCGAGACCACCGCCCACGTTGACGTGCCCGATACGTATCCGGCGGGCTTCGAGCTTATCCAACAGCTCGTTGACACGGTTGCACAAAGCCACAAAATCGCCCATATCCAGTATCTGCGAACCGATGTGGAAGTGCAGCCCGATGAACTTGACGTTCTGCATCTCCTGCGCCACGTCTATCACATGATCCATATCTTCCATACTGATGCCGAATTTGTTTTCGGCCAATCCGGTGGTGATGTTGGCATGCGTATGCGCGCCTACGTTGGGATTGATGCGGAAAGCGACATTGGCTGTCTTGCCTTTCGCAGCGGCCAGCTCATTGATGATTTCCAGCTCTGGAACGGATTCTACGTTGAAGCAGAAGATATCATAATCCAATCCGAGGTTTATCTCCCAGTCTGCTTTGCCTACACCTGCAAACACTATCTTATCGGCAGGGAAGCCGGCCTTGATGGCCGCACGGATTTCACCGCCGCTCACACAGTCGGCTCCCAACCCGCTTTCACGGATAATGGTAAGGACTTTAGGATTGGCGTTGGCCTTTACCGCATAATGCACCGAATAGTTATCGTATCTCGATGCTTCGGTACGGATACAGGCAAGGGTATCACGCAGCACCTTCGTGTCGTAATAATAAAACGGGGTACGCAGTTCGCGGAATTTGTCAATAGGAAATGTTCCTTTCATATAATTATTATGGGTTATATCTTCGTTCAGTTAAAAAGAGCGCTTTTATCAAGAAGGTAAAAGCGCTCATATCTATTGTTTTCTTTTGTTACTCATTGAACAGCGCATCGCTGAGCGACTGCAAAGCCTGTTTCTTATCACATTCGCGGATAAGGAAAGAAATGTTATAGTTGCTGCCGCCGAAAGAAATCATACGCACCGGTATGTCGCGCATG
>ENA-ORTW01003817-ORTW01003817.1-human-gut-metagenome-genome-assembly--contig:-NODE-3817-length-12378-cov-2.829506_pt1 | contig 12378 bp, 11 predicted proteins | sample MGYA00242072_ERZ509193 | MGnify/ENA primary metagenome ERZ509193 (study PRJEB26280, sample SAMEA2338813) | human gut metagenome | biome: human gut; feature: human-associated habitat; material: faeces... | reverse complement strand
CCTGTCATCATTCCTACAAAATTTTCAAGTTTCATCATATTGTTTTACCTCTTTCTTTTTACAGATGCAGCACATGGATCAGTAATACCCATGCCAGACCATAGTATGTCACAACCGCCACAAAGTCATTGACTGTAGAAATCAGAGGCCCTGAGGCAACCGCCGGATCTACCTTGACCTTATGGAAGAACATTGGCACGACCGTACCTACCACGCTGGATATGGTCATTGCAAGCATCAATGCCACACCTGCACAGGCAGACACTGAAAATGCATATTGCAATGGTCTCCCTTTCAGCACATATACATACGTACCAATGAATGCAAAAGCCAGCAGACCAAGCATTAATCCATTACAGAAGCCAATTCTTGCCTCTTTAAAGATCAGCTCCCATTTCTGCCTGCCGGACAGATCTTCATCCATCAACACACGAATGGTAACAGCCAGTGACTGTGTACCTACATTACCTGACATACCAAGAATCAATGACTGAAAGCTTACAATGATCGCCAGATGGGATATTACATTTTCAAAAAGTCCTGTCACCGTCGATACACACAGACTTAAACCCAGTAATACAACCAGCCATGGCAGACGTTTCTTGATACTCTCCGGGAGACTTTCTTCCAGGTCAGCCTCCTCTGTCATACCAGCCAGCTTAGCGTAGTCATCACCCATTTCATCATCTACGACTTCTACGATATCCTGTGCTGTGATAACACCTAGCAGCTTGTTATCATCATCCAGTACAGGAATGGAATCTTCCGCATAATCCTTCAACTGTTCAATACAGTCCGTAATGGATTCGTGGTCACGCACATACGGATAGGAGTGACTGATCAGGGAATCCAGGTCTGTATATCCTCTAGCCACGATCAGATCTTTCAGATTAATCGCACCATAGAAAGTGTCATCATCATCTTTTACATAGATTGTAGTGATATTATCATTCTCTTCCGCTTTCGCAATAAGCTCTCTCATTGCCTGCTTTACGGTCAGACGTCTACTGATCTCGATGAAGTTCGTCGTCATCTTGCTGCCAATCTCATCCTCTTCATAGGAACAGATCAGTTTGATGTCTTCCTTGGACTCTTCATCCATCAGTTCAATCAGCTGTTTACGTTTCGTCTCATCTACTTCTTCCAGAACATCTACAGCATCATCTGCATCCATGTTCTCGATGATGTCTGCTGCCTTTTCCAGCTCGATCTCTTCCAAATACTTTCCTACGTCGTCTACATAGGCAAATATCTCGGACATTCTCTCCACGCCCAGTATCTGATAGAGCTTCTTACGCTCTTTTTCATTGAGTTCGTCCAATGCAGAAGCGATATCATTATCATGGTAATTATCTATTTTCTCAGAAATGCCTTCATCCGGCTCACCACTACGGATCAGATTCACCAGTTCTTCGACATAATCCGGCTTTTCTACTATTTCATTTTCCATAATTTCGCTCCTTTTTCTGTTTTCTCTGCGTAAAAAGGGCCTAATCTTCCTTGTCAACAAGTTCGCATAAATCTGACAGAGAGTTTACACAGGCATATAAATATTTTGTCAATTCTTCATCCGGTTGTGTCAGATCCGGAACCATTACGGTACGAAGTCCCGCTCTGTATGCAGCCATAATGCCATTAGGAGAATCTTCCACCGCCATACAGTCCTGCGGTCTCTCCCCAATCTGTTCACAGGCATACAGATACACATCCGGTTCGGGTTTACCATGTGCCACATTCTTGGCACTGACGATACTGTCAAAAAGATCACAGACTCCTATTGTGGTCAGATGGGATTTCGTAATATCCAATGCCGTAGCTGTGGCTACCGCCGTCTTTATGCCTTTTGCCCGCAGGAATCTAAGTGTTTCTTCCACTCCCGGTTTCTTCTCCAGCCCATACTGAGCCAGTCTCTCTCTGACCAGTTCTCTTCTGCGTTCTCTGATTGCATAATAATCAAAAGACGGACCAAATATTCCCTGCATCAGCTTCTCGCCCTCTTTGGCTTCGCAGCTTCTAAGCAAAAGCGCATGCTCTCTGGTAAAAGGAAAGCCTGCTTCTGTAGCTGCCTGACACCAGGCTGCATTATAGTGCTTCTCGGTATCGATCAGCACACCATCCATATCAAATATAACTGCGCAAATCACCAGTTCTCCTCCATTAATATTCCATGCTCCCTAAGCCAGCGTCTGTGTTCCTTATAATCAGGATCATATTCTGCCACACTTGCCCAGAAAAGCCTGCTGTGGTCTTTATGCCATATATGGCACAGTTCATGTACTACTACATAGTTTATCACATCCTCAGGACACATCACAAGATGCCAGCTGAAATTAATATGGTTTACATAACTGCATGATCCCCACCGTGTTCTGGCTGAAGTAATACGTACTCCCTTGGGTTCAACCCCCATCCTGGCTGCATATTCTTCTACTTTGGGGATAATCACCCTGGCAGCCTGCTTGCGATACCATGCCGTCAGCATTTCTCCTGTATTTGCTGTCGATGGCAAGTGAAAACAGCTCCCATCAAAGGAACCGCTTCTTCCTTCACTTATGATTACCGGATACAGTTCACCTTTATAATACAACTGATCTCCCTGTGCGATTCCAATATGAGGCTGCGCCTGTCTTCTGACCTGTATTTGTCTTGTCTTATCACAGATCCAGTCCTGCTTACGTTCCACAAAGTCCATAATCTGCTCCATAGAAGCGCGAAAAGGCGCTCTGACGATCAATTCACCCTGTGCATTGATTTCCAGAGCTATCGTCCTGCGCCTTGATCTGATAATTTCTTTTGGTTCTATCATTTTCATTTTATTATCTTTATTGTCTTTCTAATTACTTTTTACATTATAATCCTCTACTGCATACAGGATTTCTTCCTTGGGTCTATCACTGTTTTGCTGCGTCAGATTCAGCAGTGTGATATAATTACGGATCATTTCTCTGGCTGTCATTTCCTCCGTATTGCGGACTCTTGCATATTGATTCTTCAGGAAATAAATAAAGTCATCATGTTCCAGTTTGGATTCATATCCATATACAATCTCATGCAGCTGTGTCAGCTTCTCAAGTAATACGTAGATTTCTCCCGGATTCAACGGAGAAAGGGCAATTACCGGAGCTGCCAGATCGCGTAATTCTTCTGCTGCCCCACCAGCGATCTTGCGGTTCTCCAATCTGGAACGAAGCGGCTCATACCCATAAATTCCTCTGACAGGATCTTCCATTGCTTCTTTGGTAATTCCCATCAGGAATCCCAGATGAGATGCCTTCCCCTGCAATACATCATTATAGATGGCAAGCAGTTTACTGTAATTATAATCTCTTCCTACTTTACTGGGAATCTCATAGATACTTGCAAGCTCATCCATACAGATATACAGTCCCGCATAACCTGCTTTTACAACGAATTCTGCCCATAACTTTATAAAATCATACCAGTTATCATCTGTTATGATCAGATTCACTCCCAGGTCGCTTTTGGCTTCGGATTTGGTGCGATACTCTCCACACATCCACCGAAATGCCTTTTGCTGTAATTTATCATCACCCATCCGGTGTCCTTTATAATAAATCGACAGCACCTTGGCAAAGTCAAAGCCATTGACCTTCTCTTCCAGAGACGATGTGATCTTATGTACTTTCTGACTGACCTTAATGTCAAAAGATTCATGTCCCGGTGTCAGTCCGCTTTCCTGCTCCACCTCATTTTCCAATTCTGAGATCCATTTGTCAAGGACAGGCTTCAACGCTCCCTGATCCGGGCAGCCCCTGGTGGCAAGATTGCGGAGCATCTCACGATATGCTGCAATTCCCTGTCCTTTGTTGCCTACCAGTCTTTTATCTACGGATAATTCCACATCCGATACCACGAAATTACGCTCCAGCACATGATTCTTCAAAGCATACAGCAGGAAAGTCTTGCCGCTTCCATATCTGCCCTCGATGAAACGTATGGCACTGCCGCCTGCCTGAATCAGTTCCACATCCTGAAGCAATGCCCCTATTTCATTTCTTCTGCCTACTGTGATATACTCCAATCCTACCCTTGGTACAACACCACCGCCTAATGAATTCAGCACGATTGCAGCTGTTGCCTTCTGTATCCCCTTATCCATGTCTTCCCCTTCTGCGTCTTATGCCTTCACATCTACCCTCAGCTGTTCCTGCACGAAATTTGCATCTTCTCTTATTTTCTCCAGATTCTCTTCGCTGAATTCATATTCCAGATCCGGCTCCTGCTGCACACTTTTATGCATGCCTGCAAAAGCCTTCTCAATCATGATCTCTTTCTTTTGCTGTCGTATCTCAGACATAATCCTGTTATGTATCTCTTCCACGCTCTTATTGGCATCCTGCTCAAAATCAAGAATCTCTATCATATGGGACATATCATAGGAATAAAAGTCTGTCGCACATATTTTTCCTTCTTCTTCATTCTCTCCAGGAACAAAAGTCGCCATGGCAATCTCCTGCTCACACAGGTATACAATGACGAAGCGTTTCCGAATCAGATCCGCAAATACTTCCGTCATCAGTTCCGGGGATATTTTCTGACGTGTTATCACCTCAAATACGGAAATTCCTTTCTTGCGAAGCAGCGATGCCATATCCGGTGCGCTCTCCCCCTCTGTAATATGATAACACCATTCCATACTGACAATCTCTGTCTCGAAGATCTCTCTGCATTTACTGTCCTTCATTCTCGGATACAATGCCTCAAGAGGCATCCCCTTATCCACACGATACTGTTTTGGAATATTATACCTGCATTCACTCATCTGCGCTCTCCATGCTCCTCATCGAATCTGTTATTGTTGATTCATTATGTCATCCTTCACACTTGAACACATTATACTATATTTTTTTAGAATTTTCTATATATTATATTGAATTTTCTAACAATTTTACAAGGTAATGCTAATTTATATAGATTTTTTGCACTTGCAGCTATATCAGGTACAATTCCTATGTTGAAGTAATATCTGAGAAAATAAAAAGTCATTACTGCTTACATTATGTAAACACTAATGACTTTTCTTTCCTCATTTAAACCTGTGCAGTCACACGATCCAGTTCTTCCTGCACTTTTACCAGATCTTCTCTGATATGTATCTTCTGTGGACAGACTCTCTCGCACTTACCACATTTGATGCAGTTCTTGGGTTTCGCACTTTCTGGAATCTCTTTCGTCCAGCACCATTTGGTATCAGCCAGATTGCCGTAGATATGATATTCATTCCATACGCCAAAGCTTCCAGGAATGTTCACACCTGCCGGACATGGCATACAGTATCTGCAGGCTGTACAGCCGTTCTTTACACGCTTGTGCAATGCATCTGCCACCTGACAGACTGCTTCCTGCTCTGCTTCATTTAACGGTTCAAAATCCGTAAAGGTCTTCAGATTGTCTTCTACCTGTTCCATGTTGGACATACCACTAAGTACTACCTTAACATTAGAAAATGTGGCAACATAACGCAATGCCCAGGATGGTGTGGAAGCCTGCGGTCTGATATTTCTAAAGATTGAAGTGATATCATCCGGAAGTTCTGCAAGAGAACCACCCTTTACAGGTTCCATGATTACCATTGGAATACCCAGTGACTCTGCCAGTTCTACGCCCTTTAAGGTAGCCTGCGTGTCCTTATCCATATAGTTAAGCTGTATCTGGCAGAAATCCCAGTGATAAGAGGTGATGATCTCCCGGAAAACTTCATAATCATCATGGAAAGAGAATCCAAAATAACGAAGCTTACCCTCACTGCGAAGCTTCTCACAATATTCGAGAATGCCCAGCTTCTTGATCAGCTCCCATCTGTCCTTATTCAGCGCATGTATCAGATAGAAATCCACATAGTCCTTATGCAGTCTCTCCAACTGCTCATGAAAGATCCTGTCCACATCCTCCAGCGTCTTTACTTCCCAGATAGGAAGCTTCGTAGCCAGATAATAGGAATCTCTGGGGTAACGATCCAGAGCCTTACCGGTTACCGGTTCACTCTTTCCTCCATGATACGGATACGCCGTGTCAAAATAGTTCACTCCGGCATGATATGCCCGATCCAGCATATCCAGTGCCAGTTCTTCGTTGATGCTTCCGTCTGCATTGGTAGGAAAACGCATACATCCAAAGCCAAGCAGGGAAGTTTTTGCTCCAATGTTGTCCATTGTTCTGTATTCCATCTTTTCTTTCTCCTTATGTTTCTCTATTCGGTATACAATATTGCCATTTCTTTTAAGATACGCTGTGTAAGGCTGATCATCAAGTCTGCCTCTTTCTCCACTAATCCGTATTTCTTATATTTTAATACAAAGTTAGGTGTGCCCTTGGCACTGAATTGCAATGTATTCTTATATTTATCCAGTAATTGTGGCAGCTTCTCTACATGAACCGGCGCATATGGCTCCATATAGAAAGTAATGCAGCCTACTTTGCCCTTGATCTCCGTTACATATCTTTCATGTGCCTGTACACGTATGAGTGAAATTCTGATCAGATTATCCACAGATTTTGGCACATTTCCAAATCTGTCCAGAAGCTCCGCCTTCATATCCTCACATTCTGCTTCATTCTCCAGACTGGCGATTCTCTTATAGATATCCAACTTCTGTGCCTCATTCACAATGTAGGATGGTGGAATGAATGCATCCACATCCATATCCACATAAGTATTGAAATCTTCTGCCAGCTTCTTTGTTCCCTTTAATGTCTTGACTGCTTCATTGAGCATCTTGCAATACAGATCATAGCCAACGGCTTCCATATGACCATGCTGACGCTCTCCTAAGAGATTGCCCGCTCCTCTGATCTCCAGATCTCTCATGGCAATCTTGAAACCACTTCCCAGATCTGTGAATTCTTTGATCGCCTGCAGACGTTTCTCAGCAACCTCCTTGAGCATCTTGTCTCTCTTATACATGAGAAAAGCATAAGAGGTTCTATTGGAACGTCCTACTCGTCCTCTCAACTGATACAGCTGGGAAAGTCCGAAACAGTCCGCATTTTCAATGATGAGCGTGTTCACATTGGGAACATCTACACCAGTTTCAATAATGGTAGTGCAGACCAGGATATCCGCCTCGTGTTCCACCAGCTTGCGCCAGATCTCCGACATTTCCGCCTCACCCATCCTACCATGCGCCACCAGGATACGGGCATCCGGCAGGTATTTCTGCAGCTTGGATGCGGTGAACTCGATGGTGTCGATGCGGTTGTGGATGTAGTACACCTGACCGCCCCGTTTCAGTTCCCGCTGAATCGCCTGCACCAGCATCGGTTCGCTGTATTCCATCACATAGGTCTGCACCGGATAGCGGTCCTGCGGCGGCTGGGAGATGACGGACATATCCCGGATGCCGCTCATCGCCATGTTCAGCGTCCGGGGAATGGGCGTCGCAGACAGGGTCAGCATATCCACGCCGGCAAACATCTGCTTGAACTTCTCCTTGTGCGCCACGCCGAACCGCTGTTCCTCGTCCACAATGGCGAGACCCAGGGCGTGGAATTCCACGTCTTTCTGCACAATGCGGTGGGTGCCGATGATAACATCCGCCTTGCCGCTTTTGATCTCCTTGAGGATCTCCTTCTGCCGCTTTGCCGAGACGAACCGGGACAGCATCACCACATTCACCGGGAAATGCTCAAACCGCCGCAGCGCCGTCTGGTAGTGCTGCATGGCAAGAACCGTGGTCGGCACCAGAATAGCGCACTGCTTTCCGCTCATGACGCATTTCATCGCCGCCCGGAGTGCCACCTCTGTCTTGCCGAATCCCACGTCGCCGCAGAGCAGCCGATCCATGGGGCGTTCCCGTTCCATGTCGTGCTTGATCTCATCAATGCACGCCATCTGATCCTCCGTCTCCACATAAGGAAAACGTGCCTCAAAGTCACGCTGTTCCTGGTCGTCCGGATAGAACGCAAAGCCCTTGGTCTTTTCCCGCTTGACATAGAGCGCCAGCAGTTCGTCTGCCATATCCCGCACCGCACGGCGCACGTTGTTCCGGGTCTTCTGCCACTCCGGCGAGGACAGCCGGCTCAGCTTTACGTTGGAATCCTCACGGGGTCCGATATACTTGGACACCATATCCAGCTGCGTGACCGGCACATACAGATTTTCCTTACCGGCATACTGGATGGTGATATAATCCTTGGTCACGCCCTCCAGTTCCAGCTTGCGGATGCCCAGAAAGCGCCCGATGCCGTGCAGAGCGTGTACCACCAGATCTCCCGGCGTAATGTCTGCCAGGGTGCGTATCTCTTCCCCACGATGATGTGTCTTTCGGCGGCGTGTGCCGGAACGCAGCGTTCTCGCCTGGGAAATCAGCGCCGTCTTGATCTCCGGATAGGCAAACCCACCGGAAAGGCTGCCGGTGCGGAGATAGACCGTGCCGTCTTTCCAGATGCTGTCCGGCTTCGCCAGTTCGCAGCAGATGCCGCTTTCCCGGAGATCCTGCTGCAAAATAGGCAGCGTTTTTTCACTGCCGGCATAGAGCATGGTGCAGTAGCCCTGCTCACAGTAGGCTTTCAGATCCTCTGTCAGCTGACGCAGCTCACCGCCCCAGGGCGCATTCTGCACCGCCTGGACGCTGAGCAGTTTCTGAAATTCCACGTGTTCGCCGCCCTGCAAAAAGTTGCTGAGATACACCTGAAAGCGTTTGTCCAGCTGTACGGCAACCTCCGTGGGATTCTGATAGTAGCCCTCCAGCCCACGGCAAAGGCTGCCCTCTTCCAGCAGCAGCTTGCAGTCCTCCTGGTACTGCGCCATCAGTCCACGCTGGCTCTCCACGATTGCGCCGTATTCGCTCCAGCAGACCGTCCCGATGCCGAAATCATAGAGCATGGACGGCTTTTCCCGGAGCAGCGGCGCATATTTGTCCAGATGCACCGGAAGCATCCCGGCGTCCAGCTGGTCGGCATCGGCATACAGCTTTTCCCGTGCCAGGTCTGCCCTGCGGCTGCGCAGGGATTTTCCTAGTTTCCGGATCTTTTCCGCCAGCGCTGCCGGGTCGCACAGGGTCTCCCTTGCCGGCGGAATGCGCACTTCGTCAACAGCATCCGTCCGGCGCTGTGTCTCCGGGTCAAAATGTACCATGGTGTCGATGGTATCATCCCAGAACTCAATACGCACCGGCGCATTCAGCTGTACCGGGAACACATCCAGGATATCGCCCCGGACGGAAAACTGTCCCTGTCCGGAAACGCTCTCCCCACGGACATAGCCGCAGGCAGAGAGCCGGCGGATGAGTTCACCCAGATCTGCCGTGCCGTCCCGGCGCAGCAAAATCGTGGAGTCGTCCAGCTGTTCCGGTGAAAGGGTCGGCTGCAAAAGTGCCTCAATGCTGGCGGCGACCACCCGGCACTGTCCCGTCCGGAGCGCCGTCAGTGCAGCGATACGAGCGTGTTCATAGGCGGTGGTGATGCCCTCTACCGGCGTCAGCACCACCTCCTTTGCCGGAAACATCCATGCCGCCGTTTCATCCAGCATGGCGTTGATGTCATCGCAGAGCCGCCGTGCCTCTGCCTCCTCGGCAGTGACCACCAGCACCGGTGCATTTTCCCGGCACAGCGCCGTCAGCAGATGCGCTTTGTGGATCTGCGACACACCGGTAAACGAAACCGGCGTGACTCCTTCCTGCTGTGACCGCACCAGTTCCCGGTATGCTGTCAGCTGTTCAAATGTAGCTGCAAAAAACTGCATGGCTGTCTCCTTTCCGTGTTGCTTTTGCTCTGCTGTTGCTTAGTGCCTGTGCTGTTGCTTAGTGACTGTACAGATTCATGGCGCCGTTCATGTCGCCGCTGACGATTTTCTTCGCTGCATCCGCTGCGTGTTCCAGCGCCGGCTGGAGTGCCTTCATATCTTCCTCGCTGAACTTCGACAGCACCCAGTCCGCCAGATCATACTGGGGATTGGGCTTTGCGCCGACACCCACCCGGATCCGTGGAAACTCCTCTGTTCCCAGCTGGGCGATAATGCTCTTGATGCCGTTGTGACCGCCGGCACTGCCCTTTCGGCGCAGGCGCAGCTTTCCCGGCGGCAGAGAGATGTCATCATAAATGACCAACACCTGCTCCGGCGGTATCTTGTAGAAATTCGCCGCCGCCGCAATGGCATCGCCGCTGAGATTCATATAAGTGGTCGGTTTCATCAGCAGACAGCGCACCTCGCCCAGCATCGCCTCGCCGCAGTCCGACTTGAACTTCATCTGATCCAGCTTTGCGCCGCACTGTTTCGCCAGTTCTTCCATGGTCAGAAATCCGGCGTTGTGCCGGGTGTTCTCATATTCCAGACCGGGATTGCCCAGCCCGGCAACGATCCAGGTCAGCCTGCCGTGCAGATTCCCGGCAGACCCCGACTCGATCTGCTTGAATAAATCAAAAATACCCATTTTCTCTCAAACCTGTTTCATGCGGCACCGGAAATGCCCCGATGCCGCATGAATCCTTTCGTATTTCAAAAAGTTGTCCGCACCAGCCCACGGATGGACTTTTACTTCTTTGCGCCGTCCTCCGGGAACAGCTTGCTCTTCAGCTTTTTCAGGCTGTAGCCTTCCTTGACCTTGAGGTCTGCACGCTCCACAGCCAGGGCATAATCCGGCACGTCCTTGGTGACGGTAGAACCTGCGGCGGTATATGCACCCTTACCCAGTTCCACCGGAGCAATCAGATTGGTGTTGCAGCCGATAAAGCAGTTGTCGCCGATGACACAGCGCTGCTTTTTCAGACCGTCATAGTTTACTGTAACGGTACCGCAGCCGAAGTTTACCTTCTTGCCCACATCGCTGTCTCCCACATAAGTGAGGTGTGCGATGGCAGTCTGCTCGCCTACAGTAGAGTTCTTGACCTCTACAAAGTCGCCGATCTTGACGCCGTTCTTGAGGTGCGAGTTCGGACGGATATGAACGAACGGACCAGCCTTGACCGCATCTTCGATCTCCGACTCAAACGCCTGGACATAGTTCAGTGTGACATGGTCGCCGATCCTGCAGTCCTCGATGAGGCAGTTCGGGCCAATGGTACACTTTGCGCCGATCTTGGTTTTCCCTCTTAAAATAGTACCCGGCAGGATGGTAGTCTCTGCGCCGATCTCCACATCATTTCCGATGATGATGCCGTCGGTGCTGACGAAGTTTACGCCGTTTTCCATGTGCTTATCCAGCACACGCTCCTGTGCCACTTTGTTCAGATGCAGCAGGTCTTTTCTGGTGTTTGCGCCCAGGATCACATCCGGGTTCTCGCTGCGGTATGCGCTTGCCTTCCAGCCACGCTCCAGCGCCAGACCAACGGTGTCGGTCAGATAGTATTCGCCCTGCGCATTGGACTGGGACAGACCGCCCAGCAGTTCCAGCAGTGCCTTGGTTTTGAACCAGTATGCGCCGGAATTTACCTCGTGGATCTCACGCTGTGCCTCGGTGGCATCCTTTTCCTCTACGATAGCCGCAATGCCGGTCTCCGTGCGGAGGATTCTGCCGTAGCCCTTGGGCTGTTCCAGATTCGCTGTGATGACTGTGACAGCGTTCTCCTGTGCCTCATGCAGTTTCAGCGCATTGGCAATGGTCTCGCTGTCCATAAACGGTGCATCGCCACACAGCACCAAGGTGTTGCCGTCGGTGAATTCCTTCATGAACTTTTCTGCCTGCATCACTGCATGACCCGTGCCCAGCTGCTCTGCCTGGAGTGCAGTGCGGTAACGGTCGCCCAGATACAGCTCCACATACTGCGCCTTATAGCCGGTGACCACACAGATCCGGCTCAGTCCTGCGCCCTCACAGGCACGGATGACCCAGCCCAGCATGGGAACGTCCAGCACCTGGAGCATAGGCTTCGGGATTGCTGCCTTCATACGATTGCCGTGTCCGCCGGCAAGAATAACAACTTGATTCATAGTTCTGTTCCTCCTGTAATGTAACATCTCGTCCGGGATATGCGCCGGACAAGGAAATTGGCTAGTATCCCTTTCCCGGATGCGCCATCCGAAAAAGTCCCTTTTTACATTATGACAAAATCTTGAAAGGATTGCAAGCCTTTTTTCAAAAAAAAATCGTGCATTGTGATTTTTGTATAACTTGCAACAAAAAAAGGCGCAATTTTTTCTTGAAAAGTGTATAGTATTTTCATCTGAAATATGCTATAATAATAATGTGCCGGTTGAAAGCGGGAATTTTGCCAGAATTCCCCGGACGCAATCACGCAGCCGGCCATAGAATCGAATATTAAAATTGGAGGTATTTACCAATGGCAAACAAATGGGTTTATATGTTTAGCGAAGGCGACATGACCATGCGCAATCTCCTCGGCGGTAAGGGTGCAAACCTGGCTGAGATGACCAGCATCGGTCTGCCGGTACCGCAGGGTTTCACCATCACAACTGAGGCC
>ENA-ORTW01003816-ORTW01003816.1-human-gut-metagenome-genome-assembly--contig:-NODE-3816-length-12378-cov-3.587276_pt1 | contig 12378 bp, 9 predicted proteins | sample MGYA00242072_ERZ509193 | MGnify/ENA primary metagenome ERZ509193 (study PRJEB26280, sample SAMEA2338813) | human gut metagenome | biome: human gut; feature: human-associated habitat; material: faeces... | reverse complement strand
TGCTTGCGCTTGTAGATAATCAGCCAAAGGTTCTTAACTTAAAAGAAATGCTTGTACATTATCTGGATCATCAGAAGGATGTTGTCACAAGAAGAACGAGATATGAGCTGAATAAAGCCAAAGAAAGAGCGCATATTTTAGAAGGTCTTTTAAAAGCATTAGACCATATTGACGAAGTGATAGAAATCATACGTGCCTCTAAGAATGTTTCTGAAGCAAGAGATAATCTGATGAGACGTTTTGAATTCTCACAGGCACAGGCACAGGCAATTGTAGATATGCGTCTTCGTGCATTGACAGGTTTAGAGAGAGAAAAGCTTCAGAACGAATATGATGAACTTGAGAAAAAGATTGCGGAATTAGAAGCGATTCTTGCAGATGAAAAGGTTCTTTTAGGAGTAATCCGAGAAGAAATACTTCTTATTCGTGATAAATATGGTGATGACAGAAGAACATCCATCGAGATGGATATGGAAGATTTAAGTGATGAGGCATTGATTCCAAGAAAAGATGCGATTATTACTTTCTCCAAACTGGGATATATTAAGCGTATGACACCGGATAACTTCCACAGTCAGAATCGTGGTGGTAAGGGAATACGTGGTATGAATGTCATTGATGAAGATCATATCGAAGATTTATTTATGACAAGTACCCATAATTATATTATGTTCTTTACCAATAAAGGTCGTGTATATCGTCTCAAAGGATACGAGATTCCGGAATCAGGAAGAACGGCAAGAGGAGTGAATATTATCAATCTTCTTCAGCTTCAGCCGGAAGAAAAGATTACAGCGATCATCCCGTTATTAGAAGACGGTAAACAGCATTACCTCGTTATGGCTACAAGAAACGGTCTTGTAAAGAAAACAGGATTTGATGAGTATAAGAATATTCGAAAGAACGGTCTGGCAGCAATCTCCCTGCGAGAGGGCGATGAACTGATTGAAGTAAAGCAGACAGATGAGAATGAGGATATTTTCCTTGTATCAAAAGAAGGACAGTGTATCCGATTTAAACTCCAGGATGTACGAGAAACCGGAAGAGTTTCTATGGGTGTGATCGGAATGAATCTTGGTGATACAGATGAAGTTGTTGGAATGCAGATTCGTTCAGAAGGTGATGATTTATTGATCGTATCTGAAAAAGGTATGGGTAAACGAACACCTCTTGATGAATTTACCGTACAGCATCGTGGTGGAAAAGGTTTAAGATGTTATAAGATCACCGACAAGACAGGATATGTTGTCGGAGTGAAGACAATTAAGCCGGAAGAAGAAATTATGCTGATCACTACAGAAGGTATTGTGATTCGGATGAAGAGTGATTCGATTTCTGTTATTGGCAGAAATACCTCCGGTGTAAAACTTATTAATATTGATTCAGAAAGCAGTATTAAAGTTGCCAGCGTTGCAAAAGTCAGATTTGAAGAGGAAGAGGATTTTGCAGAAGTAGAAGAGGATGAAGCAGAGTCTCAATCCACAGAGGAAGAAGCAACACAGGAAGAAGTATAAATAAGCTTTCTTAATAATCAATAAGAATGCTTTTCACAGTTGTTATGTCATTGAATATAAGAGGTAAAAAGATGCGTTCAATTCATGTAGACGAAATTTCCAGAAACATAAAAGAAATGTGTATAGAAGCTAATTACTATCTTTCCGATGATATGAAGAATGCTTTGTATAAAGCGGCAGACCAAGAGGAGAATCCTCTTGGCTGCCAGATTCTTAATCAGTTGAAAGAGAATCTTGCTATTGCAGGAGAAGAACAGATACCAATCTGTCAGGATACTGGAATGGCTGTCGTTTTTGCGGAAGTAGGACAGGATGTACATATTGAGGGAGGTTCTCTCGCAGATGCTATCAATAAAGGTGTACATGATGGATATGTAGAAGGATATCTGCGTAAATCAGTAGTAAATGATCCTTTTATCAGAGAAAATACAAAAGATAATACACCTGCGGTTATTCATTACAGTATCGTTCCAGGAGAAAATATCAAGCTTACCGTAGCACCGAAGGGATTTGGAAGCGAAAATATGAGCAGAGTATTTATGCTTAAGCCGGCAGATGGTATGGAAGGCGCAGTGAATGCTATTGTATCTGCTGTACAGGATGCAGGGCCTAATGCATGCCCACCTGTTGTAGTTGGTGTTGGTATTGGCGGTACCTTTGAAAAAGCAGCTCTCATGGCGAAGCAGGCGTTGACAAGACCTGTAGGAACACATTCTGATCTTCCTTCTATAAAAGCAATGGAAGAGGATGTCCTTAAAAGAGTCAATGCTCTTGGAATTGGTGCAGCAGGACTTGGAGGAACTGTTACGGCATTAGCTGTAAATATTAATACGTATCCTACACATATTGCAGGTCTGCCTGTTGCTGTTAATATGTGCTGTCATGTAAATCGTCACGCAGTAAGAAGTTTATAAGGGGAGGCATACAGTTATGAATAGAACAATTCAGGTTCCACTTTCTGAAGAAGATATTAATACTTTAAAGGCAGGGGACTATGTATACCTGTCTGGAATTATTTATACTGCCAGAGATGCAGCACATAAAAGAATGTATGAAAGTATGCATAAAGGGGAAGTATTACCAATAGAGCTCAATGGGAATGTTCTGTATTATCTTGGACCAAGTCCGGCAAGAGAAGGACAGATTATCGGTTCTGCAGGTCCGACTACAAGCAGTCGTATGGATAAGTATACTCCAGAAATGCTTGATAAGGGATTAAAGGGCATGGTAGGAAAAGGAAAGCGTTCTCCGGAAGTTATAGAGGCCATGAAGAGAAATGGTGCAGTATACTTTGCAGCGGTAGGTGGAGCAGGTGCATTACTTTCTAAATGTATTAAAAAAGCAGATGTAGTTGCTTACGATGATCTTGGCACAGAGGCAATCCGTAAATTAGAAATCGAGAATCTGCCTGTTATTGTAGTTATAGATAAAGATGGAAATAACCTTTATGAGACTGCAAAAGAAAAATGGAAAAAATAATTAAAAAAAGGCTTGACTTTTGTCAGCCTTTTTGCTAATATAATAAAGCGTTGTGCATCAGTGTGCAACGGAATTGAATATTTTCATTTATTTAGGCATTATGGAGAAGTACTCAAGTGGCTGAAGAGGCGCCCCTGCTAAGGGTGTAGATCGTTCGCGCGGTGCGAGGGTTCAAATCCCTCCTTCTCCGTAATATTTTTCACTCTTATTTGGAAAATAAAGAAGAAAAATAAAAAGAGAAATAAAAAAGAAAAAGGAAGTGAATTTCCGGAATGTTACAGGCAGAACATTTATCGTACAATATAACAGAAGAAGGAAGACAATCAGAGATATTAACAGATGTAAGTTTTACGGTGGAAGACGGGGAGATGCTTGTCATTACAGGTCCTAACGGGGGAGGTAAATCGACGCTTGCGAAACTTCTTATGGGGATCAATGAGGCGACAGGCGGTAAGATCATACTGGACGGGCAGGATATTACATCGTATACGATCGATAAGAGAGCGCAGGCAGGAATGGGGTTTGCATTTCAGCAGCCGCCGCGCTTTAAGGGGATGACAGTAAAAAGGCTGCTTTCTCTTGCGGCAGGCAGAGAATTAGATGATACGACATGCTGTGAGTTGTTAAGCAGTGTCGGTCTTTGCGCGAAAGAATATATTAACAGAGAAGCTGACGCGACGCTTTCGGGCGGAGAGATGAAGAGGATTGAAATTGCGACAGTTCTGGCAAAAGATCATAAGATATGTGTATTTGATGAACCGGAAGCAGGGATTGACCTGTGGAGTTTTTCGATGTTGATCAAGCGGTTTGAACAGATTCACAAAGAAAAGAAGCAGAGTCTGATCTTGATCTCACATCAAGAGCGTATTATACGCATGGCGGACAGGATCATGGTTATCGGAGACGGAAAAGTAGAAGCGGTCGGCACGGCGGATGAGATCGTTCCGATCTTGTTCGGGAAGAAACCGGAATCATGCGGATGCAGAATACAAAAAGGAGGCGAACTTTATGAGCGCTGATTTTGAAGGAAATGACAAAGACGCTGTTGTGACACAGCAAGTGCTTGATGTGATCGATTCTTATGGATTTAAAAAGGAAGGGGCATATAACCTCAGACTGAACGGTTTGGCGGTTTGTCATGGGGACAGCCGTCATATTAAGATTGTTCCGAAAGAGGACAGACAGGGAATCGATATTTATATAAGCGGTGAAGCAAAAGAAGAGCAGGTTCACATTCCTGTAGTAATGACTGAAGAAGGTGTGGATATTGTATACAATGATTTCTATATAGAAGACGGAGCAGATGTAACGATTATCGCAGGATGCGGAATCCACGGGGAAGGGTGTTCGGAAACCCGTCATGACGGAATCCATGCATTTCATGTAGGTAAAAATGCGAATGTGAAATATATAGAAAATCATTATGCTCAGGGAAACGGCTCGGGTAAGAAAACGCTCAATCCGGTGACAAAGATCTATGTCGGAGAGAATTCAGTATTTACGCTTGAGACAACGCAGATCAGCGGCGTAGACTGTACGGAGAGAGAAAATTATATTGAGCTGGCGGACAACGCGAAACTGTTTGTGACAGAAAAGCTGATGACAGATGAAGAACAGTCGGCAGTTTCCAATATGGACATTGAGTTAAACGGAACAAACAGCTCGGCAAGAATTGTTTCCAGATCGGTCGGGAAAGGAAATTCAAAACAAGTCTTTCATCCGAGAGCGATCGGCAATAACCGGTGTCATGCACATGTGCAGTGTGATTCGATTATTATGGATCAGGCAGAGATAAGCTCTATTCCGGAGATCAATGCAAAACATGTAGATGCGCAGATCGTTCATGAAGCGGCAATCGGCAGAATCAATGATGAACAGCTTGTGAAGCTTCGCACGTTCGGTATGAGCGAGGAAGAAGCGGAAGCTGTCATCATTGAAAATTTCCTGAATTGATTTTCGGCATCGGTTTTTTAAAATGATTTTTCGGAATCGTTGTTTTTCGCCCATCCGTAGGAATATTTTACAGCTTTATTCCATCCTTTGATGCGGCTAAGCCGAAGTTCTTCACAGACAGAAGGAAGGAAGATTTTATCGGTTGAGCGGTTATTTGCGATTTCTTCTTTGCTTTTCCAATAACCGGAAGCAAGTCCGGCAAGATAAGCAGCGCCCATGGCGGTCGTCTCTACAAAAGAAGGACGATTGACAGGGGCGTTTATAATATCTGCCTGTACCTGCATGAGAAAATTATTCGCGCTTGCACCTCCGTCTACATTGAGTGAAGAAAGCGCAATGCCGGAATCGGCTTTCATCGCCTCCAGCACGTCGTTTACCTGATAAGCGATCGATTCAAGAGTGGCGCGGATGATGTGATATTTGTTTACTCCGCGGGTGATACCTACGATCGTTCCCCGTGCATACTGATCCCAGTGAGGAGCGCCAAGACCTGTGAAAGCAGGAACGACGTAACATCCGTTCGTATCTTCTACTTTTGACGCCATATATTCCGAATCTTCGGCTGAATCTATAAGGCGCATTTCATCTCTGAGCCATTGTATGGCGGCTCCTGCTACGAAAATAGAGCCTTCAAGCGCATAAGTCACCTTTCCGTCCAATCCCCAGGCAATCGTTGTCACAAGTCCGTTTTCGGAAAATACAGGTTTTTCGCCTGTATTCATTAATAAAAAGCAGCCCGTTCCGTAAGTGTTTTTGGCTTCTCCGGCCTGAAAACAAGTCTGACCGAAAAGGGCGGCCTGCTGATCGCCGGCAGCTCCCGCGATAGGAATCTCTCCGCCGAAAAATGCGGGATCGGTCTTTCCGTAGATACAGCTTGACGGTTTTGGCTGAGGAAGCATACTTTTCGGAATGTCAAGTTCGGACAGGATCTCGTCGTCCCAGGAAAGGGTGTTGATGTTAAACAGCATCGTACGGGAAGCATTGGAGTAATCCGTTACATGTGCCCGTCCTTTTGTCATTTTCCAGATGAGCCATGTCTCCACTGTGCCGAAAAGAAGTTCCTGACGTTCTGCACGTTCTCTGGCTCCGGGGACATTGTCCAGTATCCATTTGATCTTTGTGGCGGAAAAATAAGCGTCGATTACAAGACCCGTTTTTTGACGAAATTTTTCCGTAAGACCTTTTTCTTTCAAAGAATCGCAGTATTCGGAAGTGCGGCGGCATTGCCAGACGATGGCGTTATAGACCGGTTCTCCTGTTTTTCGGTCCCATACGATAGCGGTTTCTCTTTGGTTTGTAATACCGATCGCCGCGATATCTTCTGCCGATGCACCGATCTTGTTCATTGCTTCTACGGCAACTCCGAGCTGACAGGCCCATATTTCGTCGGCATCGTGCTCTACCCATCCGGGATGAGGAAAATATTGGGTGAATTCTCTTTGGGCGACGCTGCACACTTGCCCCTTTTTATTGAAAAGGATGCATCGGTTGCTTGTCGTTCCGGCATCCATAGCCATGATATATTTTGACATGATAGTACCTCCTTTGTCATCACATTTTGATAGAAGTTTTTGTATATGTGAGACGAGTTTTGATAATGGTGATGTTATTAGCTATTATATCAGCATTATTCTCTTCGATAAATGCTTTTGATATAAAAGAAAGTATGGTATAATCGTAGAGAAACCGTCATGAAAAGGACGGGGATACGAAAAGAAAAAGGATTAAGAGAGATGGAGAGTGAAGTATGGACGGATCAATGTTTATCGGAACATGGTGGGCGCTTGTCCCGCCGCTGCTTGCAATCGTGCTCGCATTTATAACAAAAGAGGTGTACAGTTCTCTTTTTATCGGCGTGGCGGTAGGTGCAATGCTTTACAGCGGATTTAATCCGTGGGAGTCATTTGTCAATTTTTTTGACATTATGAAAAACAGTATGAATCTGAATATTTTGATTTTTGACGTTTTGCTTGGAATGATCATTGTTCTTATGGCAAAGTCAGGAGGTTCCGCAGCCTATGGAAGATGGGCGGGAACGAAGATCAAGTCGAAAAAGAGCGCCCTTTTGGCGACGACAGGTCTTGGTATGCTTATTTTTGTAGACGATTATTTTAACTGTCTGACTGTCGGATCGGTAATGAGACCGGTAACAGACAGGTATAAAGTGTCAAGAGCGAAACTTGCGTATATCATCGATTCGACAGCGGCTCCTGTCTGTATTATCGCGCCGATCTCCAGTTGGGCGGCTGCGGTAAATTCTTACGTGCCGGAAGATGCGGGGATCAGCGGATTTCAGCTTTTTATGAATACGATCCCGTATAACTTGTATGCGCTTTTAACACTGACGATGGTTATTTTCATTACGGTGACGGCGTTTGACTTCGGACTGATGAAAAAGCATGAGAGAAACGCGGCGAAAGGAGATCTGTTTACGACAGGAGGAGAAGAATTCGATCAGGTTGCGGAAGATGAGATCAATCCGAACGGTAAGGTGATCGACCTTGTACTTCCGGTAGCGGTTTTGATCGTATCTGCGGTTGGAGCAATGATCTATACAGGATTCCAGGGCGGAGCGACAAATCTTATTACAGCTTTTTCGGGATGCGATGCAGAGACAAGCTTGATCTTTGCGACACTCGTTACAGTATTTTTTATGTTGATTTTGTATCTTCCGAGAAAAGTCGTAACGTTTAAAGGATTTATGGACAGTCTCGCAGAAGGCTTTAAATTAATGGTTCCGGCTGTTACGATCCTTATTTTTGCATGGTCTTTGAAAGGGATGGGAGATGCTCTCGGACTGGCTGAATTTGTCGGGGGAATTGTAGGAGATAACGCTTCGGCAAGTATCTTCATTCCGGCGATTTTGTTTGTAGTAGCGATCTTTCTGTCATTTTCTACAGGAACGTCGTGGGGAACATTTGCAATTCTCGTTCCGATAGCGACAGCTCTTTTTGCAGGAGCGGATAACCTGACGATGATGACGATTTCTGTATCGGCTGTTCTTGCCGGAGCGGTTTGCGGAGATCACATTTCGCCGATTTCCGACACAACTGTTATGTCGTCTGCCGGAGCGCAGAGCAATCATATCAACCATGTGTCTACTCAGATGCAGTATGCGGCAGTTGTCGCCACGGTAAGTTTTGTCGGCTATATTCTTGCGGGAATCATACGGGTGTGGTGGATCGTACTTGGAATCAGTCTGATCCTTCTGATCGGTGTTCTTATGGGAATGCGGATGTTCTTGGAGAGAAAGCAGGTAAAGAAACATGCCGGGTGAGCAGAAAAAAGTATGTATTGATGTTCCGTATATCGATCAGAGCAAGCTGTACCCGACGGGATGCGAAAGTGTATCGACGGTAATGCTTCTTCGGTTTCTGGGCATTGATATAACGGTTGACGAATTCATAGAAAAATATTTGGAAAAGAAGTCTTTTGAAGAAAGAGACGGGCAGGTTTACGGTCCTGATCCGCATCGGTATTTTTGTGGAAGTCCGTACGATGACGAGTCGTTTGGATGCTATGCTCCGGTGATCCGGGAAGCCCTTGAGAAAATAATAGGCGCTGAATATACCGTGACGGACGAGACCGGGATGACAACTGATGAACTGGTTGAAAAATATATCGATCAGGGGATGCCGGTTATTTATTGGGCGTGTATCAATATGCGTGATCCGATCGTAGGTCCGCAGTGGAAACTCTTAGATACAGGAGAGACGTTTACGTGGATCTCCAACGAACATTGTATGTTGCTTGTCGGTTATGACGAAGATAGTTATTATTTTAATGATCCATATGAAAATAACGGCTGCATCCGATATCCGAAAACAGTTGTGGAAGATCGCCATAAAGCACAGCACATGCAGGCAGTCGGCGTAGTAAGAAAAACGGTCATTCAGTAACCGGTATATGGATGAGCTCGGTATGGTTTGGGAATATGGTGACGGCAACAGATAAAAGAGTCTGAAAAGATTTTGTCTAAGGAGATTTTGAGATATGAATAAAAAACGATTGATTCCTTTGATTTCTATATTGCTCGTATTTAGTTTTATCGGCTTATTTTTCTTTTATAAAAGAAGAAAAGGCTTCGGAAAAAATATTGGCGGATGCTGTTATAGATCTGCCTGAAAATGATCCGGCTATCGACCGCGCAGTTAAAATAATCGAAGAAAACCTCATAAAGGAAATGCCGGACTGCCATGTAACTTCTCTTCATGAAAATGATGCGGGATATGCTCCGCTCCTTCAAAAATATGAAGACAAGGGATTAGAGACACTGATCATAGATATGGATTTTTATGTTGAGGAGGATGCCGAACCGGGCGTGTTCACTCCGGGAACTTCATATGAAGGTTATAGTTGGATGTTTACACGTGAAAGTAAAGACGACACATGGACTTTAGAAGAAAACGGATTTCTTCTATGAAGAAACCATGATGTCTGAATAAAAGAGAACTGCCGCATTGAACTGATTTTTAGTTAAGTTCAGTGCGGCAGTTTTGTGCATTTTATAATAAATGGATTCCGTTTTCGGAAGCGGTTTCGACGATTGATTCCGGCCACATAGAAGAATGGACTTCTCCGATGTGAGCTTTTCTTAAATAATACATACAGATACGTGACTGGCCGATCCCGCCGCCTACAGTATAAGGGAGTTCTCCGTCAAGAAGAGATTTCTGGAAAGGCAGTTTAGCGCGGTCTTCGCATCCTGCGGTTTTTAATTGAGATTTTAATGATTCTTCATCGACACGGATGCCCATAGAAGAAAGCTCGAGAGCGATGTCAAGAACCGGATAATAAACGATGATATCGCCGTTTAACTCCCAGTCGTCATAGTCCGGCGCACGTCCGTCGTGCTTTTCGCCTGAAGCGAGCACTTTTCCGATCTGTGAGATGAATACGGCGCCTTTTGCTTTTGCAATACGCAGTTCTCGTTCTTTTGGAGTGCAGTCAGGGAACATGTCTTCCAGTTCCTGTGAAGTGATGAAGAAAATATCATCAGGAAGAAGAGGTTCGATATAGTTGTACCTTCTTGATATGTAGTCCTCGGTATCTTTTAATGCACTGTATACCTTTCTGACTGTGTATTCCAGTGTTTCCATATTCCGTTCTTCTTTGGAAATAATCTTTTCCCAATCCCACTGATCGACATAAAGGGAGTGGATGTTATCGGTATCTTCGTCACGACGGATTGCAGTCATGTCAGTGTAAAGACCTTCGCCGGAATGAAAACCGTATTTTTTTAAGGCATATCGCTTCCATTTTGCGAGGGAATGAACGATTTCCGCGCAGGCATCGTCCTGCTCTTTGATTCCGAATGATACCGGACGTTCAATTCCGTTTAGATTGTCGTTCATACCGGACTGCGGAAGAACAAACAACGGGGCAGATACACGCGTCAAATGAAGAGATTTTGCAAGCGCGCGCTCGAAATGATCCTTAACTTCTTTGATAGCGACTTCTGTTTCACGGATTGTAAGCGGAGAAGAATATCCCTCCGGTATTTTTAAATGTTCCATATATAACCACTCCTCTTTTGATGTATTGACATTTATGTTTTATTTTAATGGGGAGAAGGGGAGAAGTCAACTGTGACTTTTTTGATTATGTTACTGACAGATTTTTTCATGGAGAAAATTCATTGAGCTTTTCTTTTTGCTGCTCGTTTGCTGCCTGTATTTCAGATTATTCACAATGAGGATATATGCGGCTTTTGGCGTTTCGCAAACGCCTAATTTAAAATAAAATGAAAAAATATTAGAAATAATATTGACAAACACATAATAGAGTGATATTATTAAATCAACAAATAAAACAAACTAAATAATCAATCAAAACTAAATAAAAAATATTTTGTTTTGAAAGAATTTTAGTAAATGTTTTATTCATCCATCGGATATCGTGATCAGGGATCGGATGGAAAGATACAGAGAAAGATCATAATGACGAGAAAGTTATGAGAGAAGTAAAATCTGTATTTGAAAAATCCATCGGAAACTGAAGTTCGATGGAAATCTAAGAATAGGAGGTACGGACCACCGGGAACGTAAGTTGATCTATCAAAAAGAAGATAGAAAAGAGAGGTAAAAAAAGAATGATAGTAATATCACATTGAAAGTGGATGTTGATCAAGATGAGTTGATTGGCATCCACTTTCAGTTGTGCGGAAATATATTCGGTAAAATAGCGAAAGCATAAAACTTGGCAGAGGTATGTATATTGCTATGTATTGCTGTATATTGCGTAATGAGTCGGGTTTATGGCACACCTTTTCTGATAAGATTTTTTTAGAAAACTTTTTGGAAAACTCAGCGATTTTTTTGCAGAAATCCGAAGAAGGACTTCGCCATTTTACGGTACTGTTTACCACTTTTTCAGGAATTCCTAAAGCGGCGAGTGGCAGAGTATTCTTTTTTAAATTAGTGAAAATATTGGCTAATTGTCCTAAATCCTCATTTTCAATATAAGATTCATCAGAAAGAAAATCTGGCTTCATAATATGCGTTGTAGTTGTGAGAAGTGTTGGATATCCGTGGCTTGCAAATTCCTTTCCAAGAGTATTCATAAGAGAAGTTTTTCCCCCACCCCCGATAAAAGTGATAATTTGACTGTCAGCAAGACCAAGCAGCGGAGAAAGGTCGTGGTTAAAAAAATATTTGTTCATAATAAAAAACTCCTTAAAAAATAAGAAACTTCATATTTTACTATTTTGTGCAAATATTTGAAAGTAAATATTTGACCGGGATTCTATTCAATAGTATAGTTAATGTTGTCTGATTACCGTTTTGTAATTTTGATAAAAAGTAAGTTTATTCTGATTATAACATAGAAAAACTAGAAACAAAATATTTGTAAAATTTTCAGGGAAATAAATGAAAAATTTCGGCAACTTAATTGTTGAATTTTTTACGAAAGGAAATTTAATAGAAAATGATTAATAAGGATAAAAAAAGAGGAAGAATGCATGTATACATTTGAAGAATGGAAAAAGAATTTAATTATTGTTCGTGGTGGAGGAGATATTGCGACAGGAACAATTTATAAATTATATCAGAGTCGTTTTCCGGTGTTAGTACTTGAAATTGCGAATCCAAGCTGCATTCGTCGAACCATTAGTTTTTGTGAGGCAGTTTTTGATAAAAAAGTTGAGGTGGAAGGAGTAACAGCCAAAAGAGCAGAATCCTTAGAGGACGCATTTGCTATTTATGGACAGGGACAGATTCCCGTAATGATTGATGAAAATGGAAGTATGATACAGGAAGTACAGCCGCCTGTTGTGGTAGATGCTATTTTAGCAAAAAGAAATCTTGGAACGAAGATAACGGATGCCCCTGCAGTTATCGGAGTTGGACCGGGATTTTGTGCCGGAAAAGATGTGGACGCAGTAATTGAAACGCAAAGAGGTCACAATCTTGGCAGAGTAATTTATGAGGGA
>ENA-ORTW01003812-ORTW01003812.1-human-gut-metagenome-genome-assembly--contig:-NODE-3812-length-12394-cov-2.652727_pt1 | contig 12394 bp, 10 predicted proteins | sample MGYA00242072_ERZ509193 | MGnify/ENA primary metagenome ERZ509193 (study PRJEB26280, sample SAMEA2338813) | human gut metagenome | biome: human gut; feature: human-associated habitat; material: faeces... | reverse complement strand
GAGGGTCTATAAATACTACTACTTTATAATACGAGAGAGGACGATAGTTTGAAAAGAAAAGGAATTTGGAAAAGAGGAGTTGTGGTGAGCGGAATCATGTTGGCAATGAATTTGTCCGGGTGCAGTTTTTTTGTAAAAAAAGATTCGGGAAACACAGACATTCAATCAGTACGGCAGGAAAGTGAAAATGCGGATAAAACAGTAATGAAACGAAGTAAATCAGAAGAAAAAGAAGCAGAAGAAATACTGGAAATTTGCAGTAAGACTTATGCGAAAGCTGAAAAAGAAGGTAAACTGGATGATTTGGAAATGATCCGAGATCTTATTAAAGAATTAGGAGAGAAAGGTTTTACGGCAGTTGACAGCGAAAATCAGGTCAACATGACAGAGTATGAAAAACTCATACAGTTTAGTGAAAAGGCAGAAGCAAAGAAAAATGGACGCATGACCGTTGTAGAAGTTGCAAAGGGAGGGAGCTGCATCATTCGGAATATGGAGACACATGACGGAATTGTAAATATGATCAGAAGTTATTGTATTTATGAGAATGGTAAATTAAAGCAATCTTCAGAAGATATATACAGGACAGAATCATGGGAATATACAGAAGACGGACATTTGATGTTTTCCGGTCGGTTAGCCTTTGAAGGATCTTATGAAGTTACGAGAAATGAGATTATGGAATATATGGCATATAGGGTACTGTCATTAGATGAAACATGCAGAGAACTAAACCGTAAATATATACTTCCGATCGGATATGAACGTAATAATATGTTTCTGACAGACTGGAGTGAAGAAGAGTTCGCAGAGCTAGATTTTTATGATATGTTTGATTTGTTTTATCAGGAAAATCATACGGCGAACGGAGAGTTTACTTTTGGAAATGCAATGGGAACAAGCGCGGTATATTTAATTTCAAAAGAAAAATTTGAACCGGTTATCAAATCTAAATTCAAAATCAGCAGTGAAGTGTTGCAGTCGAAGACAGTTTATTATCCGTGTGAAGAAGTCTATGAATACAAACCGAGAGGGCTTGAAGAAACAGAATATCCGGAATATCCGTATCCGGAAGTTATTGGATATGTGAATAATGATGACGGAACTTTGACATTGAAGGTACAGGCTGTTTTTCCTTATAGAGGGGTATCAAAAGCGTACATCCATGAAGTAACTGTGCGCGATACGAAAGATGGAGGTATACAGTATGTGGGAAATCGGATTATCGAGCCGATAAACAATCCGGAGATTAGATGGCACGTACCGCGCTTGACAAGAACAGAGTGGGAAGAGTTGTATGGAGATAATTAGTTTATCTCCATATATTTAAGTCCGATAAAACAGATAAGGTGATTTCTGAAGCCTTTTTACCGGTGGCGTGTTTTTGATACTGAATATTGGAAGCAAAAAAATAAGTATTATCTGCATTTTCTACAAAGCCGATAAACCAACCGTTGACATCTTGTCCGTTTACTCGTCCTGTTCCGGTTTTTCCGTAGAGGTCACCGAAAGCAGAGGAGGAGATGTGGAGGGCGTTCTTTACAGTCCCGGTGTTTTCTAAGGAGAATCCGAAGCGGTTATTATGCAGTTTGACTAAAAGCTCGACCTGTTCTATCGGGGAAATCTTCAGGGAGGAATTCAACCAATAGGAAGAAAGATTACCGCTTAAATTCTCATTTCCATATCCGATTTGGTGAAGGTATTTCTGAATAGAGTCGGCTCCAAGCCGTTCATCAATAGTCTGAAAATACCAGTTGACGGAAGCTCCCATAGCTGATTGTAATGTTTGATCGGTGTTCCACGCTTCAAAAGGATAGTTTTTCCCGTTCCATTTGATCAAGGAATTTGCAGGGGTGATGACACCTTCTTCTAATCCAAACAAAGCATCATATATTTTGTAGGTGGAGTTTGGAGCAACTCGTAAGACAGCTCGGTCTATATTGTGTATTTTCCAGACATCTCTTTTTAAGTCATATAATACAAAACTACCTTCATATTTTCCGAAATAATTACGAAGGTCTATTTCAGAACAATTCTTTGAAGTTGTGTTCCACTGATATTGCTTTTCATCTGTCGCATAGGTAGAGACAAACGGTGTAAGTCCGAAAAGGAGAATAGATATCATCAGAAAAGCAATGAAGCTTTTCAGTTTTTTTTGTAATGTCGGTTTTTCATAAGAAGCAATATTTAGGATTCTTCGCTTCATCTGCTTCATATTTCCTCCGATGCCGGAGGAAAAGGGAAATGGAGTCAGAGAAATCTTTTCGGCAAAGTTAATCAGCGTATTTCCATAAGTTACATAATCGTCGGATTTCAGCAGGTTTAAAACAGAACTATCACAGGCAATTTCCCTGTCGCCGCGCATTTCTTTCAGTGCGTACCAGACGAACGGATTGAACCAATATATCATTCCGGCGAGGTTTATCAAATAGTTGATAAATCCGTCTTTGTGTTTATAGTGCTGAAGTTCATGCAACAACATATACCGGATATCTGTTTCATTTTTATCCGATATCAGGTGAACGGGAAGAAAGATGCACGGTTTCCAAAATCCTGCAATAACAGGAGATTTTAGATAAGCAGCGCTGTATACGGGTATACTTTTTGTAATATTTGTGTCATTTAGGCAGCGTCGATATAATTTTTGAACATCCTGATCTTCAAGAGGTGATGCAGATTTTTTTAATGAATGCAGGAACAGAGCAGATCGGATTGCTAATATTATCATAATGATAATACCCAAAATCCAAAGAGTAAATAGCAGATAACCGATTGCGGATGAGGATGCTTCGTTTACGGAGAGCGCAAAGTCATCCATCCAATCTTTTGCGCCTGCGATGTTCGTGTGAAGTGGTGGAGCCGAGGCGTTTTTTGTGGCGGCAGAAGGAAGAAACTTTAAGTTCGTGAAACCGAAAAATAGTTCTGAAAACTTGAAAAAATGAGAAGGTAAGAATGGAACTGTTAAAAGTCCAAGCAACAGAAACCATAAGTTATACTGCATCCGGCTTGACAGACAATTTTTTAAAATATGTTTCATAAGCAAAAGGATACTGATGATGCCGCAAAATAATATGTTGCAGATAAGAAAGCGAATCATGAAATCAGACATATTATTCTCCTCCTTTTTCCTGTTTCTGTGAAAGAAGAGTTCGGAGTGTATCTAATTCCGATTTTGATAATTTGTCATTTTCTATATAGGAAGATACCATAGCTGTAATATTGCCATCATAATAACGGTTCAGAAAAGAAGAACTTTGTTGTCTGATGTATTCATCTTCTTTTACTGCAGGAGTATAAACAAATACACGACTTTGTTTTTCGTATGTGAGCGCGCCTTTGGTCACAAGGCGTTTGATTAAAGTTTGAATTGTTTTAGGACTCCAGTTTGTAGTAGGCAATAACTTTTCGGTAATTTCATTTGTGTTGATAGGTGCGTATTTCCATACGATCTTCATGACCTCAAATTCTGCTTCGGAAATCTGCGGGAATGTGCTCATAAGTTCTCTCCTTTTAAATCTTACGATTGTAATATAAACATTATAGATGGGAATAGAAAACTTGTCAATTTATGCGGCAGAATAAAATATTATGTAAAATAGCCAATTGGATAAATCCAGTCGGTTTTTTGTGGGAAATCTGGATTATCACTCAGATTGTATACATGATTCTGGCAGTAATCTAGTCCCGTATGTGTAGTTCATGGCAAAACGTAATTTATTGGATAAAATGAGAAAACATTATGAAATGACGGAGAAAAATGACTTAAAAAATCTGAACAGATATAACAGGAGCTGCAAAAAGATGATACGCATTTTACACAATGACAGTTATGTAAGCATGGAAAAAGTGATATAATAGGCAAAAGATTAGGAAAGATAAGTAGAACGAAGAGGTAAGATTTGGGGTGTTTTGCAACTGAAGAAAACACGGAAGATGATAACCCTCCAATAGGGATTAATTATAGTAGGAGAAGATTCAAAATGAAAAGTGTTACACGATATTTCAGAAATGCTGTGGCAGCAAGTATGCAAGGAACCGTAAACTATAAAAAAGAGCGTTTTTTTGTAGTTACAGAAGGGGAATTATTATCTGGAAAGTTAAGTGAAGAGAATAATTTTAATATATGGAAGAAGGAGTATGATGCAGAGAGCGATAATGATGAAGAAAAATTAAAGATAAAAAATGTAATTATTGCATTAAAGACATTAGCAACGGAATTCCGGGATGGCGGAAAGATGGAAGACAATATAGAAGAGATGACTTCATTTTTCTTTTTGCCGTTATGCGTAACCCGTACCGGAAAGTTATGTATGCCGGTTGAAGGGAAAATACCTTGGATACCGCGGGAGTATTTAAGACCTATGGAGGATCCTTTGCTTGCTGTAGGAGATGGTGAGAAATATGATGAATTTTTGGAGCATACTACGAACGAAAGATATCAGTTGGATTCGTGGCAGGATTATTTAGCATATGCGATCAAACTCTATGAATTTGTTGCAGAGATACCATTTAAAAGTAACTACATTAGAAATGGAAATGAACTGTTTAAAGCAGATGGCAGATATTATTTGTTTCAGGATTCGACAGTTAATGCTTCTTTTTATATTTTGCAGTTGTATAATGCGTTGATAAAGGGAACTGTTAATTCCTTGTATGATAAAATAACGAATGGAAAGATAGAGCCCTCAAAACCGCTGATAAAAAATACTGATATAAGTAAAATGAAAGCTCATGTCGGACAAATGGGAGGGGCATATCCATTGTCACCATCTCAGCGTGAGGCAATGAACCATTTTGGAGAAATAAAAGAAGGAAATCTTTTGGCAGTCAGTGAACCTCCGGGAACAGGAAAGACTACTTTTTTGCAGTCTGTAGTGGCAGACATGTATGTAAAATCTGCATTGAAGAGGGAAAGGGCACCGATTATTGTTGCAGCATCCACTAATAATCAGGCGGTTACAAATATTATTGATTCTTTTGGACAGATTTCAGAGATTGGGATTTCTAATTTAGAACATAAGTGGATTACTGGAACAGATAGCTTTGCAGTTTATTTTCCCTCCAATGGGAAAGTAAAGGAAGCTGCCCAAAAACGATATCAGTATACGACGGTACGCGGGGGTGGATTTGTAGATGAACTTGAGTCAAAAGAAAATAGACGTTCCTCAGGAAGGTTATTTAAACAAGAATTTCATCAATATTTTCGAAGAGAGACAGCAAGTATTGATTTTGCGTTATGTGAAGAAATATTGTGGAAGGAATTGGAGAAAGTAAATAAAGACAGAATAAATTGTATCTCTATGTTAGATAATATAAAAAGCGTTCTCGGTAGGGAATCGTATGGAGCATATGTAGAAAGGATAATGCAGAACATACGGAAAGAAGAAGCGATTAGAAATGATTTGCAAAATCAAATAGAAAAAATTCAGGAAACTACACAATGGTTTTTAAATAGGATGCAGGAATGGCGAAAAGCTTATCAGCAATTTCCGTGGTATGTACGATTATTAAAAAAGTTTTTCTGTTTTAAAAGCAAGATACAAAGATGGTCATTTCCCTTTGTAAATCAAGCGGAATTATCCTTTTTAAGACGTGATATGTCAATAGATGAGATAGAAAAAGTTTATATGCAGAAAATATGTGATAATGATTTGCAAAAAAGTCAGTTGCAGGAACAGAAGCTTTGTATAGACGATAAAATAGAAAAATTAAAAAGTCAAAAAAAAGAAATAGATATAAAGATGGAACATTTAAAAGAAGGATATCAAAACTTTGAAAAATATAATGTTGCAGTTCCGGAGGACAGTGTGTTAAATGAATTCGACTTGTGTAAATTGAACGATGTATTGGATCGGGTAAGATATGCAGAATTTTGGCTGGCAGTACATTATTATGAGAGTCGTTGGTTGAAGGAAGATAATCCGGTCAGTGAGAAGCAAAAAGGAAAAACATTTAAAAATATACTGGATGATATGTATCATCGGATTGCTATGATATCACCGTGTATGGTTATGACATTTTTTATGCTTCCAAAACAGTTTTGGGCATATGACGGAAATGATAAAAAGAACTATTTTATGTGTAACTATATAGATTTATTAGTCGTAGATGAAGCGGGACAGACATCTCCGGAGATTGCTGCCGCATCGTTTTCCTTAGCTAAAAAAGCAGTTATTGTAGGGGATGAAGAACAAATACCGCCCGTATGGGGAACTGCAAGAGCTCTTGATATTGCAATGGCAATCAGTAATGGTGTAATTGCAAATAAAGGTGAATACGGTATGCTTGAAGAAAATGGTTTAAATTGTTCTCAATCCAGTATTATGAAAATGGCTGCACTATCCTGTGAATTTAATAAATATAAAAGAGGGCTATTTTTAAGTGAACATCGCCGGTGTTATAATGAAATAATTACATATTGTAACAAACTGGTATATGAGGGGAAATTGGAACCTAAGAGGGGTTCCTTTTATGCAGCTGAGTACAATGAATTAAGAGGGCTTCTTCCGGTAATGGGATTCAGACAGGTTACCACCGCAAAATCAGAGAAATACGGAGGAAGCAGACGAAACAGAGAAGAAGCTGAGGCTATTATAATGTGGCTGCAGAAAAAATATGAAAAAATTTTATTATGCTACAGCGACAAAGATGGCATTGAGGAGAGAGGAGTATTGGGGATTATCACGCCTTTTAAGAGCCAAAGTTTTTTGATAAAGAATCTTATAAAACGTAGACTTCCGGAGTATTCAAAGTTTATTGATGTTGGAACTGTACATACGTTTCAAGGGGCGGAGCGAAAAGTCATTTTGTTTTCCAGTGTGTATGGAAGTGAAGATGGGTGTTATTTTATTAACAGAGCACCGGATCTTATGAATGTTGCGGTGTCTCGGGCAAAAGATTCGTTTTTGGTTTTTGGAGATAAAGAGTGCCTTACAGGAGGGGAAAAAACTGCGGCAGGATTGTTGAAAAAAATGGTGTTTGTGGAAGGGGAGGAACTATGTTAAGGAATATGATTAACAACATAAAGAAGTCTGTATGTAAAGCAAATGAGGACTTTATATTTGGTACGGATTTTGCGGACAAAATGGGATGGAATGAATTAGATGATATTAGACGAACAAATGGAATTTGTGATTTTTTTTAAGTTGGGACTATAAAGAAGATGAAAGAGATCGGAAATACAGAAAGGTAGAACAATGGCATTTTTAAAATTTATAGATAAAAAAGGTGCGGATTCTTTTATATCAGGAATAGTACAATTTGGACGGCTAAAAGAATATTTGTATATTGAAAAGAAAAAATGTGTTGGAAAAAATGATGAGATGGAAGGTAAATATTATACGACAAAATATCAGACGCCACAAGGAAAAGGGGTTAATTTTACGATTGATGCTAATAAACAGAAAAGGAATTTTGCCTTATGTTTATATCATTTAAATAACAAATATAGTACATCGAGAATAGAGGAGATGTTTGAATTTGGAGAGTATGTTGTAAAAATAGAGGATGAATTAGAATTTGATAAAAGAATAAAAAATGGGGCAAAAGAAAATAAATATCAGCTCTATAGCAGAGACGTTTTATATTATCGAGATGAGAGCATTAAAGATGAAATGAAAATTATGGATTTGATGACAAATAGTCTTGATGATTTGTCATTTATAAAGAGAAAGGAAATTTTCTCGTATCAAAATGAATATAGATATTTAATTGTAGATGAATTAGAAGAAAGAAAAAATATTAGATTTGAGATAGGAGATTTAAAAGACTTAGCAACTATTATGAGTAAATCTGAATTCTTGAAAACTTTATAAATGGGTGATTTCCTGCCTAAATTTGTAATCATTATGATTATAAAATAGGAAACGATAAAGAAATAGTGAGCGTGGTCCTGCTTAGTGGACGATTCAAAATGAGTAGAGATAAATACAAAATCTATTGCAGTCTATTACGCAAGATATGATAAAGAATAAAGATTGATGCATAGTCGATTGATTTCAAGATTAGGATTAATCGGTTATAGTTATGCACTAATGTTCAGAGGAGAGTTTTTTAGAGATGTGCTATATAAGAATATTTGAATTATGCGATAGATTATTATTAAATAATAAAATAGAGAGAAAAAGATGCAAGCGATGTCCTGCATCTTTTTTACAAAGAAAATATGTATGTCAAAGGGAATGTATGTTCGATATATTCTTGATTTATATCGGCAATTATGATAGCATGTTACCATGATAATAGTAGTGATGGGGAAAAGTACACAAAGTTATGTACGGATTTTTGGGTTGATATTAGACATAGTAAGAGAAAATTTCACTATGGAACATTTTGGATTAGTATCGGAATACGCCCTTACCGGCGATCAGCCGCAAGCTATTTGCTTTGCTCATTAATAAGGCAATTTTTATTACAGCAACTATAGAGAAAGAGAATAAGTTTAATTGTAAAGGAATTGAATTTGAAATCGAAATTCGAAATAAAGTAAAGGAGAAATTATGGATCATTTTGAATTAGTATCAGAATATGCTCCGACCGGCGACCAGCCGCAGGCCATCGACCAGCTTGTAAAAGGCTTTCAAGAAGGAAACCAATGCCAGACTTTACTGGGAGTTACAGGCTCTGGCAAGACGTTCACAATGGCAAACGTCATACAACAATTAAATAAACCAACACTCATAATCGCACACAACAAAACGCTGGCTGCGCAGCTATATGGAGAATTCAAAGAATTCTTCCCGAATAATGCGGTAGAATACTTTGTATCCTACTACGACTATTACCAGCCGGAAGCTTATGTTCCGTCCTCGGACACATACATTGCCAAAGACTCTTCCATCAATGATGAGATTGACAAGCTTCGCTTATCTGCCACAATGGCATTGACGGAACGGCGGGACGTGATCATAGTTGCCAGTGTATCGTGTATTTATGGTTTGGGAAGTCCTGTAGATTATCAGAATATGGTGATTTCTTTACGCCCGGGCATGACAAAAGACAGAGACGAGGTTATGGCAAAATTGATAGAAATCCAGTATGACCGTAATGACATGGATTTTCACCGCGGAACTTTCCGTGTTCGCGGCGATGTGGTGGAGATCATACCGGCGTATGAGAGCGATGTGGCGATTCGTATCGAATTTTTCGGAGATGAAGTTGAGCGGATTACGGAAATTGATATTTTGACAGGAGAGGTCAAAGACGAATTGTCACATGTGGCGATTTTCCCGGCGTCACATTATGTGGTGGATAAAGAAAACATAAAGCGTGCTGTAAATGATATAGAAAAAGAACTGGATGAGCGTGTGAAGGAGTTTAAACATGCAGATAAACTTTTGGAAGCGCAGAGAATTGCAGAGAGAACAAATTTTGATATTGAAATGTTGAAAGAAACCGGATTTTGTTCCGGAATCGAAAACTATTCGCGGCACTTGGCAGGACTTAGTCCCGGGCAGGCGCCATATACATTGATAGATTATTTCCCGGATGATTTTATTATTATGATTGATGAATCGCATAAAACCATTCCTCAGATCGGAGGTATGTATCACGGAGATCAATCAAGAAAATCTACCTTGGTAGATTATGGATTTCGTCTTCCGTCTGCGAAGGATAACCGTCCGCTGAACTTTGAAGAATTTGAGAGCAAGATCAACCAGGCGTTATTTGTATCTGCAACACCGGGAGTATATGAAGAAGAACATGAGCTTCTCCGTGTGGAACAGGTGATTCGTCCGACCGGACTGCTCGATCCGGAAGTTGTCGTGCGTCCTGTAGAAGGTCAGATAGACGATCTGATCGGGGAAATAAACAAAGAAATTTCCCAAAAGAATAAAGTTCTCGTAACAACTCTGACAAAGCGGATGGCAGAAGATTTGACGGATTATATGCGTGAGGTGGGAATTCGTGTGAAATATTTGCATTCGGATGTGGATACACTGGAACGTACAGAGATTATTCGTGATATGCGTTTAGATGTATTTGATGTGCTTGTGGGAATCAATCTTTTGCGAGAAGGTCTGGATATTCCGGAAATTACGCTTGTAGCGATATTGGATGCGGATAAGGAAGGATTTTTGCGTTCGGAAACGTCATTGATACAGACAATAGGACGTGCGGCGCGTAATGCACAAGGGCATGTTATTATGTATGCGGATAAGATAACGGAATCTATGCAGCTGGCGATCGATGAAACAAAACGGCGTCGTGAGATTCAGATGAAATATAATGAAGAGCATGGTATCACACCAAAGACGATTCAAAAATCAGTACGCGACCTGATCAGTATTTCTAAAAAAGTTGCGGCAGAGGAGCTGAAACTGGAAAAAGATCCGGAATCTATGAGCGTAAAAGAACTTAAAAAGCTGATTGCCGATCTTACAAAACAGATGAAGAAAGCGGCGGCAGAACTGAATTTTGAAAGCGCGGCAGAATTGCGGGATAAGTTGACAGAATTGAAAAAAATGTTGAATGAAATAGAAGGATAAAATACAAAATAAAATATGACTACAGGGAGGAAAAAGACGGATTATGAGTACGAAAATGGATGTTCGGAAATATATCAAAATAAGGGGAGCGAATGAGAATAATCTTAAAAATATAGATATAGAAAATGTAGAAGAAGGAAAAACTGTAATTAAACCAACAGATCCAACAAAGGATGGATATGACTTTTTAGGGTGGTTCTTAGGCACAGAAAAATTCAATTTTTCAACAGCTATTAAAGAGAACATTAAATTAGAGGCAAAATGGATAAGTAAAACAGACGACAATAACAAAACTCGTACTATTACTTTGGACATTGACGGCAAAAAAGAAGAGGTAAAGACGGATGTTTCTGGAATTTTAATTGATGTTAAAGAACCAACAAAATCAGGTTACAGATTTTTGGGCTGGTATATTGGAGATGAAAAAGTTGATTTATCAAAACCATTTGAAGAAGATATTACAATAGTTGCAAAATGGGAAAAATTTGAGTCTGACAAAGATACAAATAGTACTACAAAACCAACAAAACCATCGACAAAACCATCAACTCCAACTAAACCGGAAGAACCAACAGCAACAAAATACACAGTAACATTTAATTCAGATGGCGGAAGTAGTGTATCAAAACAAACTGTAGTATCAGGAAAAACAGCTACAAAACCAAGTAATCCAACAAGAAGTGGATATACATTTAAAGGTTGGTATTTAAATGGAATAGAATATGACTTTTCTAGCAAGGTTACAAAAAACATAACACTTACAGCAAAATGGGAAAAGAACAAAGTTGTAAGCTATGTAACAGAGGACCTTGGAGGAATCGTAGGACAAATAAAAATATATGTAACTGTTGACGGAAACAAAGTAGCAGGAACAGTTGATATTACTTCGAAAGAAGGAAAAACAGTAACTAAGGAAGTTCCGGCAACAGGATTAGTTTGGAATAATAAGACAACACAATCAATAAGTAATCCAAAAGTAAAATAGGAGGATAAAATAGTGAAAAGTAAAATTTTAAAAATAGTACTTGGCTTAATCTTATTTAGTGTATTATTTATAACAGTTTCATCAGCAGCTACAACAGTAAAAGAAGATGTACAAGATTATGATGATATTGTATATATTATAGGGTCAACTAGATTTGATTCAGATGTTATAATTACAGCACAAAGAGCGGCTAATGCCGGAGTTAGTGAAGCAAAAAGACTTGTAGCAATGGGAAAAGCAGACAAATACAACGGCTGTATCCTGAAAGACAAAGATGACATGGACAAGATTGTTCAGGAAATGTACACCTGCAATGCTATCATCGTTGGTGTTCCTACATATGATCTGACTCCAAGCTCCCTGTATCTAAAATTCGCGCAGAGATTTCTGGCTTACGAGCTTTCTTTCCTGCTTGAGATCGGCGCAGTCAAAGAAGATCCGCATATGGTCGGCGGACTCATCGCAGTGGGCGGTTCCTGTCACGACTGGCAGACACTGGCTCTCGAAGGCATGAGTGCTACCATGTTCACTCAGTCTGTACAGGTTGTTGACCAGATGCTTTCTACCAGAAACGGACGTCCGGGTAATGTATTACTCCGTGACGAGCAGATTGAACGTGCCCACAAGATGGGGGAAAATATCATCAAAGCAATCAACACTCCGGTAGAAGAGCGTGGATGGCTCGGTGATGCAGATCAGGGAATGTGCCCGAGATGTCATTCCGCACTGATCTACAAAGGCGACAAGCACTGGGATGGAATCGAATTCCCGTTTGAGTGCGCAGTTTGTGGTGCAGGCGGAGACCTTGTAAAAGATGAGAACGGTGAGTATAAATTTGTTTTGGCTGAGAACGGACTGATCCGTGACCGAAATGTAAATGCTGCCCGTGCTGAGCACTTAAACGAGATCATCAAGACAAGAA
>ENA-ORTW01003802-ORTW01003802.1-human-gut-metagenome-genome-assembly--contig:-NODE-3802-length-12432-cov-2.609114_pt1 | contig 12432 bp, 9 predicted proteins | sample MGYA00242072_ERZ509193 | MGnify/ENA primary metagenome ERZ509193 (study PRJEB26280, sample SAMEA2338813) | human gut metagenome | biome: human gut; feature: human-associated habitat; material: faeces... | reverse complement strand
ACATGGCCGACCGATTCTGGCTCGACCTACTGGACCCATCACACATCTCCACGCATCCCACCGACATGCTGTGCGGTCTGACGTTCGTTGCCGTGGCGGGCCTCGCATGGGCGTATAGGCGCGCGGCGCGCCTCACCCTGCGCAACGGTGAGGAACACGGCTCGGCCCACTGGGCCGGCCCGCGCGACATCAAACCGTTCATCGACCCCGACCCGGCCCACAATCTGCGGTTCACGCGCACCGAACGACTCTCCACCGACACGCGGCGTACCCTGCGCAACCTCAACGTGCTGCTGCTCGGCTCGTCCGGCTCCGGCAAGACCCGCTACTACGTCAAACCCAATCTCCTGGGCGCGGACATGAACTGGGCCGTCACCGACCCCAAGGGCGAACTCAAACGAGACACCGAATCTCCGATGAAGGCGCGCGGCTACACGGTGCACGCGCTCGACCTCGTGGACCTCGCACGTTCCGACCGGTTCAACCCCATGCGCTACATCGACCCGACCGAACCCCAGTCGGCGATTCTGCGCCTGACCGACAACCTCGTGACCAACGCCACCGGCGACCGCAAAAACGGCGACGGCTTCTGGGAAGACGCCGAGAAAGCGCTGCTGTCCGCCCTGATCGCATGGGTCCATTACACCGAGGACGAACCCACGCTCAACCACGTCACCGACATGCTCGACCAGATGGGAGCCAGCGAACAGGACGAGGAACGCGAGTTCATCGTCGATGCCCTCTTCGCCGAAACCCGCGTCGAAATCGCCGCCATGCGCGCCCATGAGGACGACTACGACGAGCAGACTCGCGACATGCTCGAAGGGCTGGCGTTCGCCTGTGCCCAATACAACACGTTCCTCAAAGGCGCCGGCGAAACCAAGAAAAGCATCATCATCACCATCGGCGTCCACCTCGCGCCCCTGCAAGTGCGAGAAGTGCGCCGCATCCTCTCCGGCGACGACATCCACTTGGAATCCTTGGACGAAGGCAAGCGCGTGGTCTATCTGGAGCTGCCCGATACCAACGCGACGTTCGGGTTCCTGGCCAGCGTGTTCTACCAATGCCTCTTCGAGACCCTGGTCAGGAAAGCCGACCACGCGGACGGCGGACGGCTCGGCCGCGATGTGCACTGCCTGCTCGACGAGTTCGCCAACATCGGCAAAATCCCCAACTTCGTCAGACTCGTCGCCACCATCCGCTCGCGCGGCATCAGCTGCTCGATCATCCTGCAGACCGTCTCCCAAGGCAAAAGCCTGTATCGTGACGACTGGGAGACCATCGCCGGCAACTGCGACAGCTGGCTCTTCCTCGGCGGCAACGAAGCCTCCACCACCAAAACCATCAGCGACCGGCTCGGCGACCAAACCATCGACGTCATCGAAACCAGCGAAACCAAAGGCACGAACGGCTCCTGGAGCCGCAGCGTCCGCAAAAACGCCCGCAAACTCCTCACCCCCGACGAACTCGGCCGCCTCGACACCAGCCAATGCATCTACCTACTACGAGGCCTACCACCCTTCCTCAGCCACAAACTGACGGACTAGGGCATAATAGAGGCGTAGAGAGTCTGTCTAATCGTTCTAGAAGGCTTCGCCTCCGGCCTTCCGGGTAGTATTGGATGTCAGAATGTCTGAATGCAAGGAGGGCTGATGGAACTGCTGAGCGTCAGCGTAGGAGGTTTCCGTAACCTCGCGTACACGACCATAGAGTTAGGTGGAATTACCGCTCTCGTCTCACCGAATAATTACGGCAAGTCGAATCTTCTGGATGCGATTCGTTTTGCTTTCCAGTTTATTGAGTCTGGCAACAAGCGCAGAAACAGCTTGATGCGGTCAACGAACTGCATTCCGCTGTCGCCGTCCCTGTCCAACGATGACTTCCGTTTTTCCATTGAATTCGACGACCCCTCGCTCGGGGAATATCGTTTTGTGCGCTATGGCTTTTCGTTCTCTTGGCCCAAAGATGACGGCTCCGGGTGCAAAATCACCGGCGAGACTTTGGAAATCAATGCAAAGCGCTCTGGAACATGGACTAACTACCTGCGACGAAATCGAGGGCAATACAAGAAGGGGCACGATACCCGGTCGTTCCGCTCCATCTCTTTGGATGACTCGCAACTTGCCATTGATGTCCTCACTGCCGTGGAAGACATAGAAATCAATCCTGCCATCCGATCCATCTTCGATATCACCTATGCAATTTGCGATTCGCTTGAGACGGAGAATCGATTCCACTCGACGCCGTTGGAGTTCGGCGAAACGATAGATGATTCAACCGCCATGTTCAATGATGTGGATTTGCCAAGAGCACTGTATAGGCTCAAACAAAGCGATCCTGAGCATTACGACATCTTCCAATCCGCTATATATACGCTGTTCCCCGAGTTCGAGCACATCTCGGTGAATTCCTACGAACTACGACCTGAAGACCACGAGCGTCTGAGCCAAGCGTTGAAGAAAGATGATATCCCGGAAGAGAACATACCGTTCCACATTCGAGACGATTTGTACCGTCTTATGGTTAAAAGCGCTAATCTTAACCAACCTGTCGACATCTCACATATGTCCACAGGCACAAAGCGCATCATATGGCTTGTTGCCAATACCATCATCGCCGGCGCGAACTCTGCTGGCTGCATCGGTATCGAGGAAATCGAGACCAGCATCCACCCACGCATGATGCGTGAGCTTCTTGAGGTTCTTAACGAGAACATCGGCAGCACCTCGTTGCTGTTGACAAGTCACTCCCCGTTCCTGATTCAGTATCTCAAGCCAGAGAAAATCTACCTTGGCGTTCCTAGTAAGGACGGAGTAGCGACGTTCAAACGAGTGGAGAAGTCCAAAACTAAGGACGTCCTCGATTCTGCATACAACAGGGGGCTCGGCTTCGGCGAATATCTGTTCGAGTTGATGTCGTCCGATGACGATGGACTGCGCGCTCTTGGCACTCTTCTTGAGGATTGATATGAACGATTACTCATACGAGAAAGGCATCGCGTTTATCGTTGAAGGCGCCACTGAGCGGGTTTTCTACGAGGAATACCTGAAGAAACTGTGCTCTGAGCGAGGCATGACAATCGCCAAGGACGAAAAGTCGCAGGAGAACAAGTACACCATTTGCGCGGAGAACAGGTCGATTCTGGTTCTCATTAACAACGTTGGGTCCGTGAGCCAAATGACCAATTCGGCAACATGGTTCCACCGTGCGTGCGTGAAGGAATACAGCAATATCGGCTGGTCAGTGTTTCTGTGCTATGACACGGACGCCTACAATTCGGACATCACCAAATTCCATGAAGGAGACTGGCTGAGATTGCGGCAGTCAATCGAAAGCGATGCCGAATCCATCGCAGATTTGGCTGCCCAAGCCGACATTGAAGATGTTATGCTGTGCGATTTTCAAGGCGTGCTTGCATTCCTCGGACTGGACAACAATACTCCGATGCCCAAGGGGCGCAAGGGTAAAGTCAAAATCAAGCAACTGTTCCGGCGATCCGATCCCGCCTGCGCCTACCATGAAGGAGAACGCGCGAGGGCACTCATACAAACGCTCGATATTGACCTTATCGAAGACACAGCTCCAGTGCCATTATCCGTCATCAGAAAAGCCGTGGATTTTGATTGATGTAAGTTTTGGCACGCCAAAACTTACATCAATCAATGAAAAACGTCAAAAAACGCCCTATTTTTAGATGTCCATGTAAGTTTCAGATGACATCAACGTCATCTTCCCCTCATAAAGTGTCAGGAAAAGTTGAGGGTGAGTCGGTGCTTGGCACGTCCCATGATGGGGCTGAGGGAGACGGTCGAGGTGTGGGCTGAGGGGTGACGGGAGTGTCTGGCGCTGGGCGAGTGGTGTTGGTTGATGGTTGCTGTTGGATGGGTGCGGGTTGTGATTCGGATGTCCCGGCTGGCGCGGATGGTGCTTCTTCTGTTTGTTTGATGGCGTCTGAGAGGCGCTGGGTGCGGGCATTGAGGTCGGCTGCAGCTTTATTCAGGGCGGCGATGCCGGTGGTGGCGTGCAGGGTGTTGCGGGCGGTGTCGAGTTGGGCGCCGAGCGATACGCGCGTTTCGCCAACGTTAACGTTAACGTCGGTGTTGGCCTCGGTGCGTTGGTAGAGGTCTTCGGCTTGGGCGATGGCGTCGGAGAGCTTCGTCTTGGCATCGGTGAGCCTACGCGCCTGTTGCGATTGCTCGACGGCGGTGGTCGCCTTCGAGAGTTCGTCGAGGACTGTCTTCGTTTGCTTGTTGCGCGCGTCCGCAGTACGGGCGTTCTCTTCGAGATGTGCCGTGGAGAGGTCCGCTGTGCAGTGAGGAATCTCGTTCGTCGGGTGATGTTCGACCGCCTTGCGTAGGGAAACCAGTGCCTCGGGATCGGTCACGTCGGTGTCACCCAATGCCAGCAATGGCTTGGCAGCGTCCAGGGCTGCGTTCCATTGGTCGTATAGCTTGTTTGATTGTTGGATTGTTTGATTGCATGACGCGAGGGCCTGCGCATGGGCATGGCGTTGCCCTGCGATGATGGTCACCGATGCCAGGGCACCAGCCAGGATGATGACGGCGGTCAGGGCCAGGATGCGTGCCCACGGGACGCGCCGACGCACCCTGATGGGCGGCTCCTCGGCTTCGTCCGCCGTCAAGTCGCCGGTGGATATTTCTTTTGCCTCTGACATGTTGGAGACGGAAGAAGATGCTTCGCTCTGGTCAGAGGGCTCGGATTCCATGATTGCCAAGGGGTCAGAGATAGCGGAATCGCCCGATTTATCCGATTCGCCCGCTTCAGGCTCTTCTTCATCCCATAGGATCGGCTGGATGACACGGAGCCTCCGTTTGCGGGGTGTTTCGCCCGGTGGCTCGGGTGGCGCTCCGGCCGCCGAGGGGTCGCTGAGCGCGAGTTCGGCCCATGCGGCGAGATCAGGCCATGCGGCCGGATGCCGGGGAACTTGGTCGAGTAGGTCCCAGTGCTCGGGGTCGGCCATGAGGTCGGCGAGCTCGTGGGGATCGAGCCGTGGGTTGATGCGTGGCATGCTCTCCGCTCCTTTCGTCGTGACAATCGCGGCTAGTGGATGTAGGAGATGCCGGGGTTCTCGGCCTGCTCGCGTGTCAGCAGGCGTGTCCAGGCGCGGCGTTGGCCGCCGCCGGACTCGCTGATGAGGATGGAACCGTCCTCGTGGATTTCCTCGACGATGGCGACGTGCCCGTATTCGCCGCTGGCTCCCAGCACTCCTCGCTCGAAGCTCATCACGTCGCCCAGTTGGATTGTGCCGCCGGTGGGGTATCCGTGTCGCTTGGCGCTGGCCGCCCACATGTAGCCGTGGCCCATGTAGGGGTCCACCGGTTTGCCGATTTGTTGCCGTCGGGCGGCGGCCCACCAGGTGCATTGGCCCACGCTGTATGAGTTGATCGAGGCCACAGGGACGCCGCTGGCGTCGATGTCGATGCTGGTGCCATCGGCGACCAGGGGCGGGCTGAGGGTGCCGATGGTGGCTCCGGCCGTGGTCGAGCATGATCCGCCGGCGTTGATGGCGGGCCGTACTTCGTCCAGATATTCCTTGGTGCTGTTCGGGATGTCGGGATATTTCATTAGGTTGCCTTCGCCCGCGTTGTGCGCGATGACCAAGGCTTCCAGGTCGGATAGCCGGGCGAATTGCGCGCCGGGGTGGCTGGCTTTGAGCTGTCTGACGCCTTCGAGCCGGTTCTTGAGATATATGCCGCCGTATTGGGCGTGGGCGTTTGGATCGGTGATGCCTTGGGGCGGGGTCTGGTCCGCGCCTTCGGGATGCACGCCACGCCACACGTTGCGGTTGAGCTGCAACAGGCCCCAGGTGCCTCCGTTGCTGTCATCGGCATACGCCTCGGGATTGAACCCGGACTCGCGGCGCATGAGCGCGGCGATGAAATCAGCGCCCAATCCACTGGATTGGGCGGCCCGTTCGACCCAGGGCTTGGCCTGTTCGGGCACTTCGACGACGCTGGACTGGCAGGTGGATTGTCCGCCCACGGCCACGGTCGGGATAAGCCACATCAACAGACTGATCATGAGCATGACGATCGCGCCGACGACCAGCAACGGCAGACCGGCGGCCGCCGACACCGTGGCCATGACCGCCGCCTTGGTCGCCATCATGGAACGGGCCATAGTCCGAACGACCCATTGCGTCGCTCGCATCGAGGAACCGGCGCCGGAACGGACTGTTCGCCGTGCTCGGCCGCCTCTGGCTAGAACAGGGCCCGTGCGTTTCCGGAGTGCGCTCTGAGTCAGGATGGAACGGCCTCCACGCATGTTGCCACGACGAGCTACGCGGACTTTGCCGGGCCGCCTGCTCTTGCCTCGCGGCGATATGACTCGGGAGGCAACGGAAGCGGGAGAACGGCCGATGGCTTCGCCATCAGCCTTATCGGTGTCGTCGCTTGAGATTTGCGCATGCAGCAAAGCGGAGGTCTCCTCCGTTGCTCTCGCCAGATGGCGCAGCGCTATCCGGCTTGGCCCATCGGACCGGCTTGGTCTGGCCAACGCCGGCTTGGACGGCTGCCCGTCGATCTTCGGGGCAGGAGCGGCATTGCCGGAGAACGGCGGGACGTCCTCGCCCTTAAGCCCGATGGGTCGGCCGACCCGCAGCTTTCGGGGCGCTGGGCCGGAGGGCTGCGCGGTTTGGCTTGCCCGTCCGATGGGCTGGGGCTTGTTCATGGATGCTGGTCCTCGAATTTGGTGGTGTACAGCTGGTAGAGCAGGCTGCCGGTGTCGAGTCGTCCGTCGAAGGGAATGAACGCGGTGCCGGACTTGGCCATGCCCTGTCCGGGCTGGACACCGGTGAAGAAGCCACGCTGCTCGTCCGAAAGTTTCAGCAGATCGCACAGGGCGTCGGCATCGGTGGGATTCTGGTTCATCAACAGCAGAAAGTCGCTGTTGGCGAGCATGAGCCGGGCGGCCGGATTGGCCAACAGTTCCTCGATGTTCTGGGTGATGCCGGTGGGCGACAATCCCCATTTGCGTGCCCGCTTGTAGATGCGCAGGAACGTCTCCGCCGCATACGGGTTGGAGAACAGCAGATGGAACTCATCGACCCACAGCCACGTGCGCCGCCCCAAGGCGCGGTTGCGCACGACGCGGTTCCACACCTGATCGAGCACGACCATCAGACCGAAGGTCTTCAATTCCGCGCCCAGACCCGACACATCGTAGACCAGCAGCCGGTTCGAGGTGTCCACATTCGTGGGATGCGCGAAGGCATCCAGGCTGCCGGTGGCGTAGATCTCCAACGCGCGCGCCGCATCCACGGCCTCCGGCTCTCCCAACCGGTCCAAGCGTTCCGTCAGATCGACCAGGGTCGGCGCGGGCCTGTCGGGCTTCTCATGGTGCTCGCGGTAAAGTTGCGTGACCGCGCGGTCGATCAGGCTGCGCTGGGCCTTGTCGATGCCGTCCGCGCCGCCGATCAGCGCCTCGACCATGTTCAGCACGCTCGCGCTTTTGCCCCGGATGGGATCGCCCTCGGAATCGTCCGCGTACTCGATGTCGAGCGCGTTGATGTGATTGGAGGAGCGTTCGCCGATCTCGATGCGCTGGCCGCCGAGCCTGTCGCATAGGGGCGTGAACTCATGCTCGGGGTCGATGACGATCAGATCGTCCTGTTCTCGCAGTAGGAACGTCTGCGTGATCTCGTTCTTGGCGGCCTGGCTCTTGCCGCTTCCCGTGGTTCCCAGGATGAACCCGTTGCCGTTCATGCCCAGGGTGCGGTCGATGACCAGCGGGTTGCCGCTCCTGGCGTTGACGCCGTGGAACACGCCGCCCGGCTGGCGCAGCTCCTGACTGGTGAAAGGAACGAGTATCGAGGCGCTGGACGTGGTCAGGGTCCGTCTCATCGGCGGCAGGGGATTGCCCAGGGGCAGCGCCGCGTTCAATCCCTCGACCTGCATATAGGTCAGGGATTCGGCCACGCATGACTGGCCATCCACCGTGGACTCCACCTCGCGCACGACCTGCGCCAGCCGCTCGGGACTGTCGGCGGCGGCATCGATGACCATGAGCGTATCCATGAGCCGGTCGCCGTTATGCTCCAGGTCACGGCACAATTCGCTGGCCTGCCCCATGCTTTCCTCCAAGTCATGCGGCAGCAGGTCCTCGGGCAGATGCTGGCGGCGGTTCCTGCGCCTCTCGTCGATGGCCTGCATGTCCATCTCCGCGATCTTGCGGTTCACCAGCCGCAACCCCTCGGCCTTCGCATGCGGCCGCAGATGCACGCTCACGATGATGTCGGCCTTGATGTCCGTCAGGGAGGCGACCAGCTGGTCGGAAAGCCACTCGGGGAAATCACGCACCATCAGGCACTGATGCCACGTCTCGCGCGTGCCCGAGCACAGCTTGACCCGACGCCGGTCGCCCGTGTCGATGGCATACGGGGCCACGCAGTCCTTCGTGCACAGGCCATGCGAACGGGAGAACGCATCCTCGTCGAATGTGAAACGCACGCCGGGGCGCAGCACCCGGTGCAGCACCTTGAGCCGTTCCGCGCGGTTGAGTTTGGAACCTCGGCAGCCGCCCACGGAACGCAATTGCGCGATGGCCCGCAAGGCCGCCCGGTTGAGCGTGGCCAAGGCCCGCTGGCCGTCCTGCTCCGCAAGGGTCAGCGTCAGGTACTTGTCGCACACGGTGCCGCTCGACTGGCCCGACAGCTTGCGGCGCACATGACGGTCGAAATCCTCTCGCAACGCATCCAGGCCATCGCCCTTGACGCCCATCGCCAGCCCTTGGCCTGCCGATTCCGGGTCCAATGTCCGGGTCATCACCGTGACCTGGATGCCCATGCCCTCGCCCACCGAGTTGAGGAACCGTCCCCAACGCTCCACCACATCCATCTGCACGTCCTGCGAGGCGATCTGATAGCTGATGTCGCTGATGCGCAGCGTCACGCTCCAACGGTCCTGCCCCAGATAGGCGACGCCACCGGGCAGCATCGAATCATAGGCGACCAACTCCCTGCTCGACCGCGCGACCTTGGCGGACCCGCCGCCTTTCCTTTTCATACGCCTGCCATACTCGCGTTCCTTGCTCTCAACGGCCACGCCCGCTCCTTCCCGCGCCCCTGCGGAGGGCGCGTTCCCTCAATGACGGTTTCGCCGGCCACTTGGCCGGCTCCAGATTCTCCAGCGTGTGGATGTTCCTGCCGAAGCGCTGGCGGAGCATGTAGCCCAGATAGCGTTCCGGCTTCAGGCCCTTGGGCCGCCACCAGCCCCACAACGCCGGCGGCAGACACACCACGAACAACAAGTACGAGCCCAAGTCGGGCTGGTCCAACCGCAGGAAGAACATGACGACTTCGCCGCCTCCCAGAACGAGCATGAGCTCCGAGGCAGCCAACTGCCGCCATCCCATGCCCCACATGACCTTCGCCTCCACGCTGGCGATCTCCGCATACACGCGCATCTGCAACGCCATCAAGTTCCTCCTTGAATCCCCGCCACGCTCACTCGCCGCCCGCGATCGCGCGGCTGACACGTTGGGAGACCGCGATCACGAAGAACAACAGGATGCCCGCCATTAGCAGGTTGCCGAAATTGCCCGTCACCCACGACACCATCCCCGACCCGTCGTCCTTGGGTAGACGCACCGCGTCGATCACGATGCGCTGATAGAACACCAGGCACACGAACACGCACACCGCGTTGAGCGAAGTGCGCGCATAGGCCTTGAAATAGCCCACGCCCACCGGCTTGGTGTCCTCGTGCACCAGCAAGGCGAAAGGCAACGACTGGAACGCGGTCAGCGTATACAATTCGATGAATCTGATGTACAGCACCACGGTGAACACCACCGCCGCGAGCTGCGAGACCAGCCACGGAATCGCCAGCAGGAAGAACAGTGCCGCCTGCCCCATCATGCCGGCGTCCTTGACCTGTTCCCGCATCAGGTCTCCCAACTGGCCGCTATCGCCGGCCGTATCGAACGACAATTGCGAGGAAGCGCCTTGCATGAGGAACTGGGTGGCCGAATCGAACGCTCGCAGGAACAATCCCGCGTTCTGGACCGCCAGGAACACCAGCGCGACCTTGAACAACGTGCCCGCCACGATCTTCACGCCCAACTCGCGGTCGGACTCGATGCGGGTGGAATTACGCGCCAGTTCCAAGGTGAATACCACCGCCAAAACCACCGAGGTCAACGGCTTGACCGCCACGTCATGCACGTTCACGGCCAACTGGTAAAGCGTCGGATTCCACGTCTCCGGCCCCTGCGACAGCATGCCCGTGGCTATCGAACCGGCACCGCCGCCCCCGATCATGTTGAGCATCGCAACGATGAAATCCTCCATGCCAGGATCCCCGATGCCTCAAACCGGCTCAGCCCAACGCCACGGCGCTGAAGATCTGCGCCGCCGCGATAATCATGCCGCCGCCCACGATCTGCCACAGACCCGACTGTGTCTGCGGCCCGTTATGATCCTTCAGGCCGCCACCGAACGTCACCGCGCCCCACACCAGCCACAAGCCGCCGCCAATCGTCGCGAACTTCACGAACAACTCCAGCACCTGGTTCATCAAATCCACAGCCGCACTCCTCCGCACAGGAACGGCACGGCCACCGCCATGCCTACGCATACGGTCATCCTCATGCAGTCCCGCGGAATCAGCGGCGGACATGACTCTGTCTGCCTATGCTGGTGAGAACGTGCCCTGAGCGAGACAATGACGATAGGAGATGTCACATGACCAATTCCGACACGCTTCCCGTTAACGAAGACTGTCCGAGCGCGAATCGAACTGACGAAACAAAGGGATATCCTGAGTCAGCTTCAGGATATCTGATTGACGACTTGGGCAAGTTTCTGAATATGAATCCAAGTTTCTATAGACGTCGGATTCGTTGCGTTAGACCAGCTGCTATTACCGCCGGTCTGATTGGTCTTTGCATTCTTATCAGTTTTCTTATTCCAGACGATTCGAATCAGGTCTTTCAGATTGTTGTTGGCGCATTGCTTGGTTTCTTTCTTGGATTGGCTACTCCCGTGTATGAGCACTTCTGTGTATGGGCCAAGCGCGTTAATAGAACAATGGAGGATGCCGAGGGGACTATATCAATATGGGAGGCCATGTACCAAAATTCCATATTGCAGGATAAAGCTATTTTAGCTTTTCCGAATGGACGTATATCGGCAACTTGGGCACAGAGGATGTGGATCAAAATTAAGTTCCCCACACTAGTACGCAAGTGGCATAAGTATTTCCGATGCGGAATGGCCGAACCTACTTTGGAACCATTACCTTATCCCCTCATTTACCTTCTTCCTCAAAGAGAACAAAGGAAGTTATCGGTAAGGAGACGTCAATGGCGTAATGAGAGAGTATGCAAAAAACGACTTCATTATATGGAATCGTTGAGTCGATGTATTTTTATATTCGAACCAACTCAATCAAATCTTGATTATCTGCTGGACTATTCGAACAGGATAATCGGGGAAACGATTCGTCAGAATAGGGTCATCAAAGACTATTTGCCGACTAAAAGTGGACTGTATGTCCACGTAAGAAAATGAAAATACTTATGACCAGTATAATTACAACCAGCGTTATACGGGAGACGCGAGCATATGGCAGATAGCATTTGTCGAATCTGCGGCAAGGAAGGGCCGCTGAGCTTTGAACACATCCCTCCTCAATCTGTGGGTAATGATCACACGGTGAAGCTCTATTCAGGCGTTGACGCCGTGAAGAGCAGCTTGATCGGGCAGGATGATATGGAAGGCATGAAGTATCGGCAATTGCAAAGAGGTCAAGGATTCAAGACGATTTGCAGCTCATGCAATAGCTACCTTGGTCAAAACTACGTCAAGCCATTCAGTGAGTTCTATCGTGCAACTGGACAGCAAGTTCTTGTTTCCGACTTTCAGGAAGAGGATAAATCCATTCATTTCAAGACGGATAGGCTCATGCCTCTTGCATTTGTGAAGCAGGTGATGTCGAACTTCTGTGTATCAGCTGGTGATATGCATGACTGTAAGGACTATCTCTTGGATAGGGAGAGCACTGTTTTCCCCCAGCGATACAGACTCCATATGTTTATAATCGATAACCTGCGTGAACAAAAGCTGTTCACCGGATGGATGGTTCCCATATTTGCGGATTACACGTGCTGCAAAATGGCATGTATCAGGATACCGCCATTCGCTTTCGCTTTGTTTGATCTCAGTTCTAGTAATAAGGTGCCTGAATGGCCGGGCAACATAACCGATTTAGCTAGAGTGCCGTGGGGAGAGAAACCTGGCATCGAGTTTCACTTGCCAGTGCTTAAAGCAGCGAATCATAGTCCGCTGTCATGGGGGAACGTTGGCTAAAGCCGATGGGGAACAGCCGAAATAGGCCCGCAGGGCTACGCCTGCGGGCCTGGTATGCACTGCCCCGTTTTGCCGGGACAGTTGCATGGTATCACCCTCTAGCT
>ENA-ORTW01003782-ORTW01003782.1-human-gut-metagenome-genome-assembly--contig:-NODE-3782-length-12474-cov-2.800950_pt1 | contig 12474 bp, 9 predicted proteins | sample MGYA00242072_ERZ509193 | MGnify/ENA primary metagenome ERZ509193 (study PRJEB26280, sample SAMEA2338813) | human gut metagenome | biome: human gut; feature: human-associated habitat; material: faeces... | reverse complement strand
TACGAACTGAATGACGGACGAGTGAAAATTCCGGCAGGATGGATGATCGACCAGTGCGGCTGGAAAGGAAAATCCCTGGGACCGGCAGCAGTGCATGACAAACAGGCATTAGTACTGGTGAACCGGGGCGGTGCAAAGGGGAGTGACATTATAGCACTTTCGGATGCAGTACGGGCTTCTGTTCGTGAGAAATTCGGCATAGACATCCATCCGGAAGTAAACTTGGTTAATGGATAATGGAGAATGATCAATTATCCATTAAAGAGTTATCCATTAGAGAAATTGTTGATTAAAGAAATGAAAGTAAGAATACTTGGAAGCGGAACATCGACGGGAGTTCCCCAGATAGGGTGTAGTTGTCCGGTCTGCACTTCTCCCGATCCCAAAGATAACCGTTTGCGTGCGTCTGCTATCGTTGAAACGGAAGACGCCCGGATACTGATCGATTGCGGACCCGATTTTCGGGCGCAGGTGTTGCATCTTCCTTTTGAGAAGATAGACGGGGTACTTATCACGCACGAGCATTATGATCATGTGGGCGGACTGGATGATTTGCGTCCGTTCTGCCGTTTCGGAGCGGTTCCTATTTATGCTGAAGAATATGTGGCACAGGCACTGCGTCTGCGGATGCCCTACTGTTTTGTCGATCATCGTTATCCCGGTGTTCCTGATATTCCTTTGCAGGAAGTGGTTGCCGGGCAAGCCTTTTCCATTCATCGTGCGGAGGTGGTTCCTTTGCGGGTGATGCATGGGCGGTTGCCGATTCTGGGCTATCGTATCGGTCGGTTGGGCTATATCACGGATATGCTCACCATGCCCGAAGAATCTTATGAACAATTGGAGGGGATAGATGTTCTGATAATGAATGCGCTTCGCATCGCTCCTCATCCCACCCACCAGAGTCTGGAGGAGGCATTGAAGGCGGCAGAACGTATTCGGGCAAAGGAGACATACTTCATCCACATGAGTCATGATATGGGGCTGCATGAGAAGGTAGAGAAGGGACTTCCTGAAAATGTTCACCTTACATACGACGGAATGGAAATCATTTTCTGATTATCGGTGACTTTTTTTAGCAAAAGTTTTGTTTTCTTTGTAGAAATTATTATTTTTGCCCCTAGCCGATAAACAGCAAATATTATGAAACTTCGTACGATAGTGAAAATAGCGATCACGTCTTCTGTTGTACTTTTGTGCTCAGGTTTCGCATTGTACTCTTTTTTTAGACTGTCGGCGGCCGAAGGGCAGAAAGATTTTGATCTTTATGAACTGGTTCCATCCACCACTTCAGCCGTATTTGTTACCGATGATGTGCTCGAGTTTGTAGCGGAGGTCGATGATCTGACTTGTAGTAAAAATCAGCAATATCTTTATGTATCCAAACTTTTTTCTTATCTGAAACAAAGCCTTTATGCCCTCTCGGAAGATACTCCCCATGGCTTGAGTCGGCAAATGAATCAGATGCTGATTAGTTTCCACGAACCGGATAACGAACGGAACCAGGTACTTTATTGCAGATTGGGAAATGGAGATAAGGAATTGGTAAACAGGTTTGTGCGTAAATATATATCTTCGCTTTATCCACCGAAAACGTTTGTTTACAAAGGAGAGGAAATAATCATTTACCCGATGGCAGATGGTGATTTTCTAGCCTGCTATCTGACGTCTGATTTTATGGCGTTAAGTTTTCAGAAAAAACTGATTGAAAACGTTATTGATGCATATAAGAGTGACAAATCATTGGCGGATGATCCGACCTTTACAGGAGTGCGTGCTCCGAAAAAAAGTGTAGCGGCCGCCACAATCTATGCCCGAATGAAAGGGATGATGGGATGGACGGAATTTGACATGAAGATGAAAGATGATTTTATCTATTTCTCCGGCATCACACATGATGCAGACACTTGCTTTGCATTTATAAACCAACTTCGCCAGCAGCAATCAGTCAAAGGCTTCCCGGGTGAAGCACTACCCTCCACTGCTTTCTATTTTAGCAGACAGGGGATTACGGACTGGGCGTCTTTGCTTTCTTATGGAAATGCGCAGGAGCAGAACGGGGCAGTCCGCACGAGTGAAGTGCAGAATAGAGATAAGGAATTTTCCCGCTATCTGATGGAAAATGCCGGGCAAGACCTGGTTGTCTGTCTCTTCCAGCGTGAAGATACGTTGCAGGATGCAGCGGCAGTCTTGAGCCTGTCTGTGGCAGATGTGACGGAAGCTGAAAGGATGCTTCGTGCCTTTGTCAATACTGCTCCGGCAGATGAAGGAAGAAAAACTCCCCGTATTACTTTTTGTTATACTGTAAATAAGGCATACTTGGTCTATCGGTTGCCTCAAACAACATTGTTTAAACAACTGACCAGTTTTGTTGAACTGACTTTGGATGTGTATGCAGCATTTTATGGCGGACGTTTGTTACTCGCTCCGGATGAGGATAGCCTGTCGCATTATATTCGCCAACTGGATAAAGGGGAAGTGCTTAATGGGGCAATGGCTTATCAGACGGGTATGGATCACCTGTCTGATTCATATCATTTTATGCTGATGGCGGATTTCGATCACGTGTTCCGGCAATCGGAAAATCACGTCCGTTTCGTACCGGATTTCTTCCTGCGCAATGCAGACTTTTTCCGTAATTTTACACTCTTTGTCCAGTTTGCCTGTACCGATGGAGTAGTATATCCCAATATTGTTTTGAAATATAAATCAGAATAAAAAACGTGGTTTATATACAATCATTCTATAAAAAAAACTCCCGACAGAATTAAATTCTATCGGGAGTTTTTTATGCTTATTCGTCCGACGAATGACTTTCGGTTTAGAATGGCAGATCGTCTTTTGCGTCGCCCGGAGTAAATTCCGGCATTGCCGACGGAGCTGCGGGAGGAACGGAACCGCCTGTAGCCATTGGGGCACCTACGCTGACACGTTCTACTTTCCATGCACGGATTCTGTTGAACCAGCGGTCTTGCCATTGGTTAGAATCGATGTCGAATGAAACAGTCAGTTCTTCGCCCATTTGAATGTTGAACTGATCTATTTTATCTGCCCCAAATACTTCGAAGCACATTTTGCGTGGATATTGGTCGTGACTTTCGATAACAAACTCTTGCGCTTTCCACTCGTTGCCGGTAGCTTTTGAAACTCCTCCTTTGGGCTGGAGGATAGCGATGATTTTTCCTGTAAATTCCATTGCGATAATTTTAAATTCTGGGGCGAAGTTACAATTTTTTAGTAATATCCCTCACACAATGCCTGTTTTTTTCTTTTGTTTTATTGGGCAGCCCAAATCTTTTTTCGTAACTTTGTGCGATAGAACATTTAAAACTTAAATACACGAAAATATATGAAATTTATCGTTTCAAGTACTGCTCTTTCCAGCCATTTACAGGCTATCAGTCGTGTAATTAACTCAAAGAATGCGCTGCCTATTCTCGATTGTTTTCTCTTCGAATTGGAAGACGGAACATTGTCTGTGACTGTTTCTGACAGTGAAACGACTATGGTGACTACCGTAGAGGTAAATGAAAGCGATACAAACGGGCGTTTTGCCGTAGTAGCAAAAACATTGCTTGATGCACTGAAAGAAATTCCGGAACAACCGTTGACATTCTACGTCAACACGGACAATTACGAAATCACAGTGCAGTATCAGAACGGAAAGTATAGTCTGATGGGACAGAATGCTGACGAATTTCCTCAGTCGGCTGTATTGGGCGACAATGCAGTCCGTGTGGAAATGGAAGCGAACGTATTGCTCGGCGGTATCAACCGCTCGGTATTTGCGACTGCCGACGATGAGCTCCGTCCGGTAATGAATGGTATATATTTCGATATTACAACAGAAGACATCACAATGGTGGCATCGGACGGTCATAAGCTGGTACGTTGCAAAACGCTGGCTGCCAAAGGAAACGAGCGTGCCGCGTTCATCCTTCCGAAGAAACCCGCTACATTGCTGAAAAACCTGCTTCCGAAAGAACAGGGAACCGTGACCATCGAATTTGACGAACGCAACGCCGTGTTTATGCTGGAAAGCTACCGCATGGTCTGCCGTCTGATCGAAGGACGTTATCCGAACTACAACTCGGTGATTCCGCAGAACAACCCTCATAAAGTGACCGTAGACCGCCAGCAACTGATCGGAGCTTTGCGCCGTGTGTCTATCTTCTCTTCCCAGGCAAGCAGCTTGATCAAACTGCGCATGCAGGAAAATCAGATTGTGATTTCCGCACAGGACATCGATTTCTCCACTTCTGCCGAAGAAACGCAAGTTTGCCAATATGCAGGCGCTGCCATGAGCATCGGATTCAAGTCTACTTTCCTCATCGATATCCTGAACAATATTTCAGCCGATGAAGTGGTAATCGAACTTGCCGATCCATCCCGTGCCGGAGTCATTGTACCGGTAGAGCAGGAAGAAAATGAAGACTTGCTGATGCTGCTGATGCCGATGATGTTGAACGATTAGTTATTTAATGGATAATTGAGAATGGATAATGAGCTGCGCTGTCAGTAGTCAGGAGTTATCCATTTTTTATGTTTCCTGTCCATTCTTCATTATCCATTATCAATTGTCCATTATCCATTGAATAATTATCCATTAAAGAAAGATATGAGATTAAATTTGAAAAACCCGATTGTTTTCTTCGATTTGGAGACGACGGGAACCAATATCAACACAGACCGGATCGTTGAAATTTGCTATCTGAAAGTATATCCTAACGGGAATGAGGAAACGAAAACAATGCGTATCAATCCCGAAATGCATATTCCTGAAGCCTCTTCTGCCGTACATGGCATTTATGACGCCGACGTGGCGGATTGTCCGACTTTCAAGGAAGTGGCGAAGAATGTTGCCCGTGACATTGAAGGCTGCGATTTGGCCGGATTCAATTCCAACCGTTTTGATATTCCGGTATTGGCAGAAGAATTTCTTCGTGCCGGCGTAGATATTGATATGACAAAACGCAAGTTTGTGGATGTACAGGTGATCTTTCATAAGATGGAGCAACGCACCCTTTCGGCTGCCTATAAGTTCTATTGCGAAAAGAGTCTGGAAGATGCCCATACGGCTGAGGCTGATACACGTGCCACTTACGAGGTGCTGAAAGCACAGCTCGACCGTTACTCCGATCTTCAGAATGATATTGCGTTCCTGGCAGATTATTCAAGTTTCAGCAAGAATGTAGACTTTGCCGGACGCATGGTGTACGATGATAATGGGGTGGAAGTGTTCAACTTCGGAAAATATAAAGGAATGTCTGTAGCCGAGGTGCTGAAGAAAGATCCCGGATACTACAGCTGGATTTTAAACAGTGATTTCACGTTGAATACCAAAGCGGTGCTGACCAAAATCCGTTTGCGTGAAATGAGTAATTTGATTACAAAATAATGCTAAAAGGAAAAAAAATAATTCTTGGAATTACCGGCAGTATTGCCGCGTATAAGGCGTGCTATATCATTCGCGGACTGATAAAACAGGGAGCGGAAGTGCAAGTCGTAATTACTCCGGCGGGAAAAGAATTTATTACTCCCATCACTCTTTCGGCTCTGACCAGCAAACCGGTCATCAGCGAGTTTTTTGCCCAGCGTGACGGAACGTGGAATAGCCACGTCGATCTCGGATTGTGGGCGGATGCTGTACTGATTGCGCCTGCCACTGCCTCTACTATCGGCAAAATGGCCAATGGAATAGCCGACAATATGCTCATAACAACTTATCTTTCGGCAAAAGCTCCCGTGTTTGTTGCTCCGGCAATGGACCTCGATATGTTTGCCCATCCCGCCACCCAGAAAAATCTGGATATACTGCGTTTCTACGGTAATCACATTATCGAGCCGGGAACAGGAGAATTAGCCAGCCACTTGGTAGGAAAGGGACGTATGGAAGAGCCGGAAAACATCATCCGGGTATTGGATGAATTCTTCGCTTCGAGTGACGAACTATCCGGAAAGAAAGTGATGATTACAGCCGGACCGACTTACGAAAAGATTGACCCGGTGCGTTTCATAGGCAATTATTCTTCCGGAAAGATGGGATTCGCATTGGCAGAAGAATGTGCCCGTCGTGGAGCACAGGTGACATTGATAACAGGTCCTGTGCAGCTCAAAACGAAACATTCCCGTATCCGGCGTGTAGATGTGGAATCAGCAGAAGAAATGTATGCGGCTGCACAGATCTATTTTCCAGATGCTGATGCAGGTATTCTTTGCGCGGCAGTAGCCGATTATCGTCCGGAAACAGTGGCCGACAAGAAGATAAAGCGGGAGAAAGAAGAGGAACTAACCCTCCATCTTCAGGCAACACAAGACATCGCTGCCAATTTAGGAGCACTGAAAGGGAAAAATCAGTTATTGGTTGGCTTTGCCCTCGAAACCAATAATGAGCAGCAGAATGCCGAAGGAAAGCTCGAACGCAAAAACTTCGACTTTATCGTGCTCAACTCGTTGAATGATGCTGGAGCCGGTTTCCGCCATGATACCAATAAAATAAGTATCATCGACAGGAAAGGTCGTACAGACTATCCTCTGAAGCCGAAGACGGAAGTAGCTCAAGACATCATCGACCGTCTGGTAGCCACCCTGTCTCCCGGTTTTTAATTTTTAATCTTTAATTAAAATAGAAGGTGTTACGTTCACTATACATTCAGAATTACGCATTGATAGAAAAACTGGATATCAGTTTTGAAACAGGCTTTTCCGTTATAACAGGTGAAACGGGAGCCGGAAAATCAATTATTCTGGGAGCTATCGGGCTCCTGCTAGGACAGCGTGCCGATGTGAAAGCGATTCGCCACGGAGCTTCCAAGTGTATAATAGAGGCACGTTTTGATATATCTGCTTATGGTATGCGCCCGTTTTTCGAAGAAAATGAGCTGGAATATGATGAAGAGTGCATTTTGCGTCGTGAAGTGCAGTCTTCCGGTAAGAGCAGGGCATTCATCAACGATACTCCTGCTTCGCTGGCACAAGTGAAAGAGCTGGGCGAACAGTTGATAGATGTACATTCGCAACATCAGAATCTGCTGCTTAATAAAGAAGGATTTCAGTTGAATGTACTTGATATTCTGGCACATAATGATGCTGCATTGGAGAAATACCATCTGTGTTATGACGAATGGAAACAGACTGATCGCGAACTCGCTGAATTAGTGTTGCTGGCAGAGAAAAGCCGCTCCGATGAAGATTATATTCGCTTCCAACTCGAACAGCTCGAAGAAGCCCGTTTGGTGGAGGGCGAACAAGAAGAACTGGAGCAGGAAGCTGAAACATTAAGTCATGCAGAAGAGATAAAAGCCGGACTTTACCGGGTGGAACAGTCGTTTGCTTCGGATGAAGGCGGATTGCTTTCTTATCTGAAAGACAGTCTGAATACACTGAATAATCTACAAAGAGTATATCAGCCGGCCAAGGAACTTACCGAACGTATGGAGAGCGCTTATATCGAACTGAAAGATATTTCGCACGAAGTCTCCTTACAAAGTGACTCCGTTGAATTCAATCCGGTCCGTCTGGACGAAGTGAATGAACGGTTGAATCTGATTTATTCCTTACAGCAGAAACATCGGGCACAAACCCTTGCCGAATTGATAGCGCTAACGGATGAATACCGCAGCAAATTGTCGGACATCACTTCCTATGATGAGCGTATCGCCGAACTGACTGCTCGCAAAGAGGAACAATATAAACAAGTGAAACAACAGGCAGAAGTGCTGACCAAAGCCCGTACGAAAGCTGCTCGTGAAGTAGAAAAACAGCTGGCTGCCCGGTTGATTCCATTAGGAATGCCGAATGTTCGTTTCCAGATAGAAATGGGACTGAAGAAAGAACCGGGATTGCAAGGAGAAGATACAGTCAACTTCCTGTTTTCCGCCAATAAGAACGGCACCTTGCAGAATATCTCTTCCGTAGCTTCAGGAGGCGAAATTGCCCGTGTCATGCTTTCTATCAAGGCAATGATTGCCGGAGCCGTCAAGCTGCCGACTATCGTATTTGATGAAATAGATACCGGAGTCTCCGGTGAAATAGCCGACCGTATGGCGGACATGATGCAGGAAATGGGCGACTGTAACCGTCAGGTAATCAGTATCACCCACCTGCCGCAGATTGCTGCCCGTGGGCGTGCTCATTATAAGGTATACAAGAAAGATAGCGATACGGAAACCAACAGCCATATCCGCCGTCTCACTGACGAAGAACGAGTAGAGGAAATAGCTCACATGCTTAGTGGCGCCACTCTCACCGAAGCTGCCCTTAGCAATGCCAAATCCCTGCTTGCCCGCAACTGATAAATAGTGAATAGTAAATAGTAAAATAGAAAATCAACCAGATGTTAGATAAAAGTGAAATGATTTTCGGCGTTCGTGCCGTGATAGAAGCCCTTCAGGCTGGAAAAGAGATAGATAAGATCCTCGTGAAGAAAGATATTCAAAGTGATCTTTCCAAGGAGCTTTTTGCAGCTTTGAAAGGTACGCTGATACCTGTTCAGCGTGTTCCGGTAGAGCGTATCAACCGTATTACCCGGAAAAATCATCAGGGAGTGATCGCCTTCATTTCTTCTGTGACTTATCAGAAAGCGGAAGATCTTGTTCCTTTCTTGTTTGAGCAAGGAAAAAATCCGTTTTTTGTTATGCTCGACGGAGTGACTGATGTACGCAATTTCGGGGCGATTGCACGTACCTGCGAATGTGCAGCTGTCGATGCTGTGATTATTCCTGTCCGGGGTAGTGCGTCGGTCAATGCTGATGCCGTGAAAACATCGGCAGGAGCACTACATACTCTTCCGGTATGCCGTGAACAGAACCTTCGTTCGACTCTGCAATATCTGAAAGACAGTGGTTTCCGCATTGTGGCTGCTACCGAAAAAGGAGATTATGACTATACCAAGGCCGATTATACAGGTCCCCTCTGCATCATAATGGGAGCGGAGGATACAGGAGTTTCTTATGAAAACCTTGCCCTCTGTGATGAATGGGTGAAAATTCCGATGCTGGGCACTATCGAATCCTTGAATGTCTCTGTAGCTGCCGGTATCTTGATTTACGAAGCTGTGAAACAAAGAAACAATGACTGATATGAAGAAGATTTTAATTCTACCTTTGCTGCTTTTCTTCCTGGTACAAGGAAGCATGGCACAAACCCCAAAATGGGTAGAGAAGGCAAAACGTGCAGTCTTCTCAATAGTGACTTATGACAAGAATGATAAAATGCTGAATACGGGAAACGGATTCTTTGTGTCCGAAGACGGATTGGCTTTATCAGATTATACTCTTTTTAAAGGAGCTGAACGTGCGGTAGTGATTACTTCCGAAGGCAAGCAGATGCCGGTCAGCCTGATACTTGGAGCGAATGATATGTATGATGTCATTAAGTTCCGTGTGGCTATCACCGAGAAGAAAGTGCCTGCGCTGATTGTTGCCAAAACAGCCCCGGTGGCAGGAGCCGAAGCATGGATGCTTCCTTATTCTACGCAGAAAAGCATTGCTTGTGTTAATGGTAAGGTGAAAGATGTTTCCAAAGTAGCCGGAGAATACCATTATTATACATTGAGCATGCATATGAAAGATAAGATGGTGAGCTGTCCGGTGATGAATGCGGAAGGTCAGGTATTTGGTATTGCGCAGAAATCATCCGGTATCGATACGGTGACTACTTGTTATGCGGCGGGAGCAGCTTTTGCCATGTCGCAGAAAATCAGTGCTCTTTCTTTGGGAGACGCTGCCTTGAAAAGCATTGGTATCCGGAAAGGTTTACCCGAAACGGAAGATCAGGCATTAGTATATCTGTTCATGGCCTCTTCGAGCCTTTCGGGCGAGGACTATGAAAAGCTGTTGGATGACTTCATCCGCCAGTTCCCTGCCAATGCAGATGGTTATCTCCGTCGTGCCAATTATTATGCATCTAAAGGTAAAGACGACCAGACTTGGTATGATAAAGCCGTTGCCGACTTTAATCAAGCTCTGAAAGTAGCCCAGAAGAAAGATGATGTATATTATAATATAGGTAAGCTAATGTATGCTTATCAATTATCGAAGCCGGAGAAAACTTACAAAGACTGGACGTATGACACCGCTTTGAAGAATGTCCGTCAGGCAATTGCTATTGATCCGCTGCCAATTTACACTCAAATGGAAGGCGATATACTGTTTGCCCAACAAGACTATGCCGGTGCTTTGGCTGCTTATGAAAAGGTAAATGCCAGCAATATTGCTTCTCCGGCCACTTTCTTTAGTGCTGCCAAAACGAAGGAACTGCTGAAAGGGGATCCGAAAGAAGTGGTGGCCTTAATGGATAGCTGTATTGCCCGTTGCCCGCAACCGATTACAGCCGACTTTGCTCCATACTTGTTGGAACGTGCGCAGATGAATATGAATGCCGACCAGGCACGAAATGCAATGCTCGATTATGATGCTTACCATACGGCAGTCAAGGGAGAAGTGAACGACGTGTTCTATTATTATCGCGAACAGGCAGCTTTGAAAGCCCGTCAGTTTCAACGCGCTTTAGACGATATTGCCAAGGCCATCGAGATGAATCCGACAGACCTCACCTATCAGGCAGAGCATGCAGTTATAAACCTCCGTGTAGGACGGTATGAAGAAGCTATTCTGATTTTGAATAATATATTGAAGACTGATCCCAAATATGGTGAGGCTTACCGTTTATTGGGACTTTGCCAGATACAGCTGAAGAAGACGGATGAAGCTTGCGGCAACTTTAAGAAAGCGAAAGAATTGGGTGATCCGAACGCAGATGAATTGATAACCAAATACTGCAAGTAAAAAGATCATCTTCTTGAAGATAAAAAATAAATCCCTGCCAACTCGAAAATTGGCAGGGATTCCTCGTTTTTGGGGACGTTGTATAAAAAACTCTCTCTCTTTTTTTTATTTTTCCCCACTTCACTTGTTAAGCTCAGGTTGTAGGTTTTAATGATATATGGTTTGATTTCTCTTTTTTTCCTCTTTTATAAGTTAAATGCACGGTTATTGAAAATACTGCATGGCTTCACTTATTTTTTTTAGAAATAATTCGAAATTCTATCTAAAACAGTAAGTAAATTTAAAATTGTGGTTCATTTTATCTATAATCTTACTATATTCCGCACGTTTTTAATAACACGTATGAGATAAGTTATAATTTATGGAAAAAAATCGATTTACTATTTGTGCAAACAATTACATCGATTGTTTGCGACAAGAGGGTCGTTATTCTACGGCCCATGTGTATAAACACGCTATTCGTTCTTTTTCGCAGTTTTGTGGAACTCAATCCATCACGTTTAGTAAGATAAACCGTGAAACTCTAAAGAGGTATAGCAACTATCTGATGGCTTCCCGTTTGAAGCCCAATACGATTTCTACGTATATGCGTATGTTGCGTAGTATCTACAATCGTGGTGTCGATATGCATCAGGCTCCTTATGTACATGGTTTGTTCCGGGATGTTTTTACCGGGGTGGACACACGTCAGAAGAAAGCTATCCCGATCGGCGAACTTCACATGCTATTAAACAAAGATCCTCAATCGGAAAAGCTTCGTCGGACGCAGGCCATTGCCAATCTGTTATTTCAGTTTTGTGGAATGCCTTTTTCTGATTTAGCCCATTTGGAAAAGTCTAATCTGGAGCGGGGGCTTTTGAAGTACAATCGTACCAAGACCGGTACTCCTATGAGTATAGAAGTGCTGGAGTCAGCGCAGAATGCAATTGGGGGATTGTATAATAAATCTGACGCCCGGAGTTCCGGCTATCCAGATTATCTTTTCCGGATATTAAGCGGAGCGTACAAGCGGAATGAAGCCTATCGTGAGTATCAGTCAGCTTTGAGACGTTTTAATAATGAGTTGAAAAGCCTGTCCAGAAAATTAAGGCTACATTCGCCCGTCACGTCGTATACGCTTCGTCATTCTTGGGCTACGACTGCTAAGTACAGAGGTGTACCTATCGAAATGATTAGCGAATCACTAGGACACAAATCTATTAAAACAACACAGATATATTTAAAGGGTTTTGAATTGGAAGAAAGAACAAAAGTAAATAAATTGAATTATTCTTACGTTTGCAATTTTAAAATGCTCTGATTTATATTATTAAAGCATTATGGATTAGGGACTTAATGCTGGTGTTACTTCTTAGGTAACGGAGTTATATTCGCTACAAAGATAGGTAAAAATATTAATAGCAAACAAACAATAAACTTCTTTTTTTCCTTTTTCTCTAAAATATGCAACATGAATCTATCTGAACATGAAGGATAACATCTTCATGCTCAAAGGCTTTTTATTACCTAAATTCAAGAATGCTTTATATTGAATGTTAGGTGCCCGCTTTTATATTCCCTCATAATCGATTTTTTTCCTTTTTTCACAGCGATGTGTATTCTATATGTGTGTTGTCCGTTACCTAAGAAGTAACGGATGAACATGGGGTAAAAAAATATGATTTTAACGAAACCAAAATCAGTAAATGCC
>ENA-ORTW01003781-ORTW01003781.1-human-gut-metagenome-genome-assembly--contig:-NODE-3781-length-12478-cov-3.453594_pt1 | contig 12478 bp, 7 predicted proteins | sample MGYA00242072_ERZ509193 | MGnify/ENA primary metagenome ERZ509193 (study PRJEB26280, sample SAMEA2338813) | human gut metagenome | biome: human gut; feature: human-associated habitat; material: faeces... | reverse complement strand
GATTCAAAAGAAACTGTGCTAAAGCTGGTATTCAGCAGGAGATCCGCAAAAGGGAGCACTATGAAAAACCAAGCGTAAGACGTAAGAAAAAATCTGAAGCTGCTAGAAAACGTAAATATAATTAATAAGTGCACTTAAACAGGATGCCGACGGCATCCTGTTTTTCGTTATGGAAGAAAGAATCTGATTAAATTATATAGCGCCCAAAATGAATAAAACAAGATGTTTTTCTTTCAAAATAGGATATATTATATGTAATAAAGGCAAAAAATTGAAATTTTACGTTGACAATCTTTCATTTTCCTTTTAAAATGTACGAGTAGAAAAAATTCTATGTCGGATATGATCCGTAAATTCATTCAGGAGGTAATTTGAGATGTCATACGTTGATGAGGTAATTGATTTAGTTGTGAAGAAAAACCCGGCAGAACCGGAATTCCATCAGGCAGTAAAAGAGGTTCTTGAATCTCTTCGTGTTGTAATTGAAGCAAATGAGGAAAAGTTCCGTAAAGAAGCTCTTCTTGAAAGACTCGTCGAACCTGAAAGACAGATTAAGTTCCGTGTTCCGTGGGTAGATGACAACGGACAGGTTCAGGTTAATACAGGATACCGCGTACAGTTCAACAGTGCAATAGGACCGTATAAAGGCGGACTTCGCCTTCATCCTTCAGTAAATCTTGGTATCATTAAGTTCCTCGGATTTGAACAGATATTTAAAAATTCCCTTACAGGACTTCCGATCGGAGGCGGTAAAGGCGGATGTGATTTTGATCCAAAGGGCAAATCCGACAGAGAAGTTATGGCATTTTGTCAGAGTTTTATGACAGAACTCTGTAAATATATCGGCGCAGATACAGACGTTCCGGCAGGAGATATCGGAACAGGCGCAAGAGAGATCGGATATATGTTCGGTCAATATAAGAGAATCCGCGGCGTTTACGAAGGCGTTCTTACAGGAAAAGGCTTAAGTTACGGCGGTTCTCTTGCAAGAAAAGAAGCGACAGGATATGGTCTGTTATACCTGACACAGGAGATGCTTAAGATCAACGGAAAAGAACTGGCAGGAAAGACAGTTGCAGTTTCAGGTTCAGGTAATGTTGCAATTTATGCGACGGAAAAAGCACAGGAACTTGGAGCAAAAGTAGTGACAGTAAGTGATTCTACAGGATGGGTATATGATCCGGAAGGAATTGATCTTGCAGCATTGAAAGAAATTAAAGAAGTAAATCGTGCAAGACTGACAGAGTATAAAAAATATCGTCCGAATTCCGAATATCACGAAGGAAAAGGAGTATGGTCTGTGAAAGTTGATATCGCTCTTCCATGCGCAACACAGAATGAACTTCATCTTGAAGATGCAGAAATGCTTGTTGCAAACGGATGTATGGCAGTTGCAGAAGGCGCTAATATGCCGACTACGATGGAAGCAACAGAATACCTTCAGGAGAACGGAGTCCTCTTCGCACCGGGAAAAGCAGCAAATGCAGGCGGTGTCGCAACATCTGCTCTGGAAATGTCCCAGAACAGCGAGCGCTTAAGCTGGACATTTGAAGAAGTAGATGCGAAACTGCAGTCGATCATGGTAAATATCTGCCATAACATGGCTGATGCAGCTGAAAAATACGGATTTAAAGGTAACTATGTAGTAGGAGCCAACATTGCCGGATTTGAGAAAGTTGCAGATGCAATGACAGCGCAGGGAGTATGTTAATATAGGAAATAAGATATTTTCATTTTTTATTCGTTTAGAACATGCTGCCAGGAAAGTAAAAGCTTTGATCGATAGTTTGTGAAAAAACTGTTAATTTAAGAAAAGGCGTTGACACATACTTTTATTTCAGATATATTACTGTTTAGTAAAAGGGAGTAACTGGCGCTTGTTAAAAGCGTTTGCGATGTCGTCAGTACGATGCATATGCATCCGTATCGTGATTAAACAGTGAGACTTTTATTGCATTACATAATTAGTGTGCAATAGGAGTCTCTTTTTTATTGTATGAGAAATATTACTTCTTATAGGATGAAAAAGCTCCGTGCATAATGCACACTCATATAATCTTAAGGAGGAAAACAGATGAAAACATTTTATCAAATGTCCGGAGAGGATACGATGAAGCAGTTAAACGGCTCTGCCGAACCGCTTACTGAATCGCAGGTGAAAGAGCATCAGGAAAAATACGGTCGGAATGAGCTTGTGGAGGGCAAGAAAAAGACGGTGCTTCAGATCTTTCTTGAACAGTACAAGGACTTTCTTGTTATCATCCTGATCATTGCGGCTATTGCATCGGGATTTATGGGAGATGTGGAAAGTACGGCGGTTATTTTAATCGTAATCACAATGAATGCAATACTGGGAACAGTTCAGACTGTGAAAGCAGAACAATCTCTTGCCAGCCTGAAAAAACTTTCCGGTCCGGAAGCAAAAGTGCTGAGAAACGGAACAGTTATCCCGATTCCGTCTTCGGAAGTAACAGTCGGTGATATTGTAATGTTGGATGCAGGAGATTACATTCCTGCCGACGGACGTCTTTTGGAAAGCGCCAGCCTGAAAGTTGATGAGAGCGCTTTGACAGGAGAAAGTCTTGGAGTAGAAAAGTCTGTAGATATTATAAATGAAGAAGAGGTTCCGCTTGGCGATAGATTGAATATGGTTTATTCAGGAAGCTTTGTCACATATGGAAGGGGATCTTTTGTTGTAACCGGAATCGGGATGGAGACAGAAGTCGGAAAAATCGCAAGTCTGTTAAAGACAACTTCCGAGAAAAAGACGCCGCTTCAGATCAATCTGGATCAGTTTGGTCAAAAGTTGTCGATCTTGATCCTTGTATTCTGTGGTATTTTATTCGGAATCAATATTTTGCGAGGCGATAAGATCGGTGATGCCTTTCTTTTTGCAGTAGCCCTTGCAGTGGCGGCAATTCCGGAAGCGCTTAGTTCTATTGTTACAATCGTACTTTCTTTTGGTACGCAGAAGATGGCGAAAGAACATGCGATCATGCGTAAACTTCAGGCAGTGGAAGGACTCGGAAGCGTATCGATCATTTGTTCTGATAAAACAGGAACGCTGACACAGAACAAAATGACAGTAGAAGATTATTATGTTGATGAGCTTTGCATTAAAGCAGAAGATATAGATTTGAATGACCCTTCCCAGAGCAGGCTGTTGATCGGAAGTATGTTATGCAACGATTCTAAAAATACAGACGGCGTAGAAATCGGAGATCCGACAGAAACAGCTTTGATCAATCTTGGAAGTAAGCTTGGACTTGATCCGGAAGAAATAAGAACGAAATATCCTCGTGAGAGTGAAAATCCTTTTGACAGCGATCGTAAGTTAATGTCAACAAAGCATACGATTGAAAATGTTCCTACGATGATCGTAAAAGGTGCGGTCGATGTGTTGCTGACTCGTATGGATCAGATACAGATCGGTTCTGAAGTGCGTCCGATGACGGAGCAGGACAGAAAAAATATCGAAGAACAAAATCAGGCATTTTCAAGACAGGGACTCCGTGTTCTTGCTTTTGCATATAAAACAGTGTCAGACGAGTTGGAATTGACTTTGGAAGACGAATATAATCTTACGTTTATCGGCTTGATCGCAATGATGGATCCTCCGCGTGAAGAATCCAAAGCTGCTGTAGCGGAATGTAAGAAGGCGGGTATTCGTCCGATTATGATCACGGGAGATCATAAAGTGACGGCTGCGGCGATTGCGAAAAGAATCGGTATTTTGGAAGATGAGTCTGAAGCATGTGAAGGTGCGGAGATTGATAAACTTTCCGATGAAGAATTGAAAGATTTTGTAGAGGGAATTTCCGTATATGCCCGTGTTTCTCCGGAACATAAAATCCGTATTGTACGTGCATGGCAGGAAAAGGGAAATATTGTATCTATGACAGGTGACGGAGTAAACGATGCGCCGGCGCTGAAACAGGCGGATATTGGTGTTGCAATGGGAATCACCGGAAGTGAAGTATCGAAAGATGCAGCGGCGATGGTATTGACAGATGATAACTTTGCAACGATCGTAAAAGCGGTAGAAAACGGAAGAAATATTTACCGGAACATTAAAAACTCCATCCAGTTTTTGCTTTCGGGAAACTTTGGCGCGATTCTCGCTGTGCTCTACGCTTCTATCGCAGGTCTTCCGGTTCCGTTCGCACCTGTGCATTTGTTGTTTATTAACTTGTTGACAGACAGCCTTCCGGCAATAGCACTCGGACTTGAACCTCACTCTAAAGAAGTGATGGAAGAAAAACCAAGACCGATGAACGAGTCGATCCTTACAAAAGATTTTATGCTGAAAATCGGAACAGAAGGACTGTCAATCGGAATCACAACAATGATCGCATTTTTGATCGGATATAAAGGCGGTAATGCATTGCTTGGAAGTACAATGGCATTTGCGACACTGTGCTCTGCAAGATTGTTCCATGGATTTAACTGCAAATCAGACAGACCTGTTGTATTTACAAGCAAGCTTTTAAATAATATTTATTTGATAGGTGCATTTGTTGTAGGTCTGGCATTAGTGACAATGGTTGTTATGATTCCGGGACTTCACAGTATTTTTAAAGTACAGACGTTGAATTTGACGCAGCTTTTGATCGTATACGGCCTTGCGGCAGTGAATATTCCGATCATCCAGATTTTGAAAGCAATCCGTCTGGCGCTGAAGAAAAAAGAAAAATAAAGCTCTCTTTAAAAGATTGGTTTAACAGAAGAGAAGCAGAGGGATACAGAAAGGAGGACTTTTATGAAACAAGTACAAAAACCAAGAAAGCCATTGATCGTATATTATCTGATAGCGATTGCGGTGCTGATCCTTTTTACCTCCTTTGTATTCCCTGCCATTGTAGGGGGAAATGTTGAGGAAGTTGATTACGGCACGTTCCTTACGATGGTAGAAAACAAAGAAGTATCGAAAGTACAGCTCGAAGGCGAAAGCATTTATTTTACAGATAAAAGTGAAGATTCCAGACAGTATGAAACTACGAGGTTTGATGACCCGGATCTTGTAAACCGTTTGGAAAAAGCAGGATGTAAGTTCGGAAGAGTTGCGGATCGACAGATGAGTCCGTTTTTAAGTATGCTCTTATCAATCGTGATTCCGATGATCATTTTCATTCTCCTCGGACAGTTTTTGTCACGTCAACTCATGAAAAAGATGGGCGGAGCGGCAGGCGGAAACCAGTTTATGCAGTTTGGAAAGAGCAATGCAAAAGTATATGTGCAGTCTACGACGGGTATTACGTTTAACGATGTGGCAGGTGAAGATGAAGCAAAAGAACTTTTGACAGAGATTGTTGATTTCCTTCATAATCCTCAGAAATATCAGGAAATCGGCGCCGTATGTCCGAAAGGCGCCCTCCTTGTGGGGCCTCCGGGAACAGGAAAGACGCTTCTTGCAAAAGCCGTTGCAGGGGAAGCGGGAGTTCCGTTTTTCTCTATTTCGGGTTCGGAATTTGTAGAAATGTTTGTCGGCATGGGAGCTTCAAAAGTGCGTGATCTGTTTAAACAGGCAAATGAGAAAGCCCCTTGTATTGTATTTATCGATGAGATCGATACGATCGGCAAGAAACGTGACAGCCACGGAATGGCAGGAAATGATGAACGGGAGCAAACATTGAATCAGCTCCTTACAGAAATGGACGGTTTTGATGCGTCGAAAGGTGTTGTAATACTTGCGGCAACAAACCGACCGGACACATTGGATCCGGCGCTTTTGCGCCCGGGACGTTTTGACCGGAGAATCCCTGTAGAACTTCCCGATCTTAAAGGGCGTGAAGAAATACTGAAAGTGCATGCACGAAAAATAAAACTCGGGGATAATGTGGATTTTAATGCGATTGCAAGAGCAGCTTCGGGAGCATCAGGAGCGGAGTTGGCAAATATGGTGAATGAGGCGGCTCTTCGGGCTGTCCGTGAAAACAGAAAATTTGTTGTGCAGTCGGATCTAGAGGAAAGTATTGAAGTTGTGATCGCGGGATACCAAAAGAAAAACCGTGTTCTTTCGACGAAAGAGAAACTGATCGTCGCATATCATGAGATCGGTCATGCTTTGGTGGCGGCATTACAGACACATTCGGCTCCGGTGACAAAAATTACGATCATTCCCAGAACTTCGGGTGCGCTCGGATATACGATGCAGGTAGAAGAAGAGGAACGTAATCTGATGACTGAAGAAGAACTTAAAAATAAAATTGCGACATTGACAGGAGGAAGATGCGCGGAGGAGCTTGTATTCGGCTCAGTGACAACAGGAGCGTCAAATGATATTGAACAGGCGACGAAGCTTTCCAGGGCAATGATCACCAGATATGGTATGAGCAGCCGATTTGGAATGGTTGCTCTTGAGACGCAGTCAAATCCGTACCTCGGAGGCGACAGCAGTTTAAGTTGTTCTCCTGAGACAGCGGCAACTATTGACGATATGGTTGTAGATATGGTAAAACAGTCTTATGAGAAGGCGCGAAAGCTGTTGAAAGATAATCAGGGGAAATTGCATGAACTTGCCAAATATTTGTATGAGAAAGAAACAATCACAGGGGACGAATTTATGCGGATCTTGTCACAGAAAGAACTTTCTTCAGATGGAGAGACTGCATCAGGCGCAGAGTTTGCGGCAGATGGCAGACAGATTTTAGAGGAAGAAAAAGCATCAGACAAAGAAGTGCATATTTCTGAGGAATAAAGATTATCTGTTAAAATTAAAAAATTGCAGGCGATAGCGTCGCTGTACAGAAAGAACCGTTTACGGTCTGTACATCGACGCTACCCTTGTACAACGGTATGAATAGAAAATAAAAAAGAACAGCAATAAGAAGTTAGACACAAAAGAAGAGACAGAGGTGAAAAGCTGTATGGCAAGAAGAAAAAAATTGCAGGTAGAAGAAAAAAAGGAACGACGGCTCCCGACAACAAGATATAATCCCGAATATAAAAAGGGACTGACAAGTCAGCAAGTTCAGGAACACCGGCTGCACGGTTGGACGAACAAGGCGGTTGAACCTCCGTCAAAGACGACGAAAGAGATTGTTCATGAAAATGTATTTACTTATTTCAACTTAATCTTTGTCGTGCTTGCAGTATTGCTCTGTCTTGTGGGATCTTTCAGAGATTTGACATTTCTTCCGGTTATTATTGCAAATACATTGATTGGAATTATTCAGGAGATTAGAGCAAAACAAGTACTGGATAAGCTGACTATGTTGAATGCGCCCCGCGCCTCTGTTGTCCGAGACGGAAAAAGAACGGTGATCAATGCCGAAGATCTTGTCGTAGATGATATCGTAATTTTTAAAGCCGGCGATCAGGTGTGTGCCGATGCGGAAGTATCTGCCGGAGAAGTTCAGGTGAATGAATCGCTTTTGACAGGTGAAGCCGATGAGATTACAAAACGTAAAGGCGATAAACTGATGTCAGGCAGCTTTATTGTTTCCGGACAATGTCACGCGCGGCTTGATAAAGTAGGAGAGGATTCATATATATCGAAATTGACATTGCAGGCAAAAGCGATGCAGTCAAAAGAACAGTCGGAAATGATTCGTTCGCTTGATAAGCTTGTTAAATGTGTAGGAGTAGCTATTATCCCGATCGGAATCGTTCTTTTTTCACAGGCATTTTTCATTCAACATGATGGATTTAGAGAAAGCGTGACATCTATGATCGCGGCGGTGATCGGAATGATTCCGGAAGGATTGTATCTTCTTGCAAGTGTGGCGCTTGCGGTGAGTTCAATTCGTCTTGCACAGAAAAAAGTGCTTTTGCATGATATGAAATGTATTGAAACGCTTGCCCGTGTAGACGTGCTTTGTGTGGATAAGACAGGAACGATTACGGAAAATACAATGAAAGTCCAAAAGCTGATCAAGACGGATGAGTACGATGAAAAAGAAAAGGGCGGGTTATCTTTGCTTGTCGGAGATTTTGCGGCAGCTATGACAAATGATAATATTACGATGGCTGCCCTAAAAGAATATTTTACAAAAGCATCAGGAAAGAAGGTTTTGTCAAAAACAGGATTTTCTTCCGCAACAAAATACAGCAGCGTTACATTTGAAGACGGAGCTTATGTGCTCGGAGCGCCGGAATTTGTTTTAAAAGAAAAGTATGACGATTATGCGGAAGAGATCACAGAATATGCATCTACAGGATCCAGAGTTCTTGCTTTTGGAATTTATGACGGAGAGGTTGACGGAAAACCTCTGACACATGGCATTCTTCCGTTTGGCTTTGTTTTACTTGCCAATCCTATACGAGAAGCTGCAAAAGAGACGTTTGAGTATTTCGCAGAACAAGGCGTAGAAGTAAAGGTTATCTCAGGGGATAATCCGGTTACTGTTTCCAATGTTGCAAAGCAGGCCGGAATTAAAAATGCAGACAGATATGTAGATGCGTCAGAGTTTGAAGATGAACAGTCCATGAGGAAAGCGCTTCTGAATAATACGGTTTTCGGTCGGGTTACGCCGAGTCAGAAACGGAAGTTTGTCCGTATTTTAAAAGAGGCAGGACATACGGTAGCAATGACGGGAGACGGGGTTAATGATGTGCTTGCCTTGAAAGATGCCGACTGCAGTATTGCCATGGCATCGGGAAGCGACGCTGCGGCACAGGCATCTCAGCTTGTTTTGCTGGAGTCAGATTTTTCATGTATGCCGGAAGTTGTGTTGGAAGGAAGGCGGGTTGTAAATAATATTCAGAGATCGGCAAGTTTATTTCTTGTGAAGAATATTTTCTCATTTTTGCTAAGCGTTGCGTCTGTCGTGTTTATGTTTACTTATCCGTTGGAGCCGTCTCAAGTATCATTGATCAGTATGTTTACAATCGGTGTTCCTGCATTCTTCCTTGCTCTGGAACCGAATAAAAATATGATCAAAGGACATTTCCTTACAAATGTGCTATTAAAAGCGCTTCCTGCTGCGTTGACAGATGCTCTTGCAGTTGCGGCTCTTGTCATATTTGGAAGAACATTTGACGTAAGCTCTACGGATATATCAACGGCGGCAACGATGCTTTTGGCGATCGTAGGATTTATGATCTTATATAAGATCAGCGCGCCGATGAATAAAATACGGTTTAGTATTGTAAGCGGATGTATTGCAGGATTATTGTTCTGCAGCATCTTCCTAAAAGATCTGTTCGCTATTACAAGTATGACAAAAGAATGTATTATGCTCTTTGTAGTATTTGCGATTGCTACAGAACCGGTGCTTCGTTATTTGACAACACTTGTCGAAAAAGTGAAATATTACTATCTGAAGCTGCGAGGCAAAAATCTGTCTTCAGATGATACATAATATTTTCAAGAATAAGAAAGATACGGAAAATGAATGGATATTAGGAGCAAAGCAGCTTAAAAATGAATGATGCCGATTAAGGAGGAATAGAAATATACAACCGGAAAATAGAATAGAGATAGAGTAAGAGATATAGTAAAAAATATAGTAAAAAGTATAAGCAGAAAAACAAAGAGAGATGAAATGAAAAGGAGAAGGGGAAATGGCAGAAAAATTGAAAGTATTGATTTTGAACGGAAGTCCTAGAACAGAGGGCAACACGACGATCGCGATCCACGAGATGGAACATGTTTTTGAAGAAAACGGCGTGGAATATGAGACGATCCAAGTTGGGAAAATGGATATCAGAGGATGTGCGGCATGCGGAACATGTTATAAAAACGGAAAGTGTATGTTTGATGATATCGTGAATGAGCTTGCACCGAAATTCGAGGCTGCAGACGGTATGGTTATTGCAAGTCCTGTCTTTTATGCATCTGCAAATGCGACGCTGATCGCCTGTCTTGACCGGTTATTTTACAGTACTAAATTCGATAAGACGATGAAAGTCGGAGCAAGTGTCGTATGTGCAAGAAGAGGCGGATGTTCTGCAACATTTGATGAGTTAAATAAATATTTTACAATTTCAGATATGCCGATCGCATCGGGACAATACTGGAACTGTATTCATGGAAGAAAGGTCGGAGAGGCGGCGCTTGATGAAGAAGGGAAACAGACAATGCGCGGTGTTGCGAGAAATATGGTCTTTCTAATGAAGAGTATCGCGCTTGGAAAGGAAGCGTTCGGTCTTCCTGAAAAAGAGAAAAAGGTTTATACGAGTTTTATTAATCCGTGAGTTTTCAAGACTTGGATCAATACAAAAAGTGTTGCGAATCTTTAATTCAGAGAAACAGGTTACAGAGAAACTGCTGTCAAAATGACGGCAGTTTCTTTTTGTATCAAGAAAACCACGCGATAGTCGCGTGGTTCCGTGAAAGCTTTAGCGGTGTATTCAGAAATAAAAACTCCTAATGTGTATAATAAAAACGTGACCTGCCAGTTACGTAAATAAAAACACATTAGGAGGACCGTATAATGTCAGAACAAAATACAGACGTAAAAAGCTTAGCACATACAAAATGGAATTGCAAATATCATGTAGTGTTTGCACCTAAATATCGAAGGAAAGTATTTTATAACGAAAAGAAAGAAGCAATTCGTGAAATAATCCGAACACTGTGCCAATGGAAAGGTGTTGAAATCATCGAAGGAGAAGTATGTCCGGATCATATTCATTTACTTCTGAGTATCCCGCCCAAAATGAGCGTTTCGGGATTCATGGGATACTTAAAAGGAAAGAGTAGCCTAATGATATTTCAGAGATTCGGAAATATGAAATTTGCATACCGAAACCGCGAGTTTTGGTGTAAGGGATACTATGTTGATACAGTAGGGAAGAACACGGCAGCAATAAAAAGTTACATAGCCAACCAGCTAAAACAAGATAAGGAAATGGATCAGATTAGTCTATTCGATCCGCGAGACCCGTTTACGGGTAGCAAGTAATCCTGCGCGTGGCTGGCAGGCCAATAAAAGACGCACTTGTGCGTGGCTAGTAATATTAGGGCTATGCCCGAAAATGAAAAACCACCCGCTAGGCGGGTGGATGTTTATTGCCGTCACAAAAAAGAGACATCGATGATCTTACTGTTTCTGATCGAATGAAAACAGTGCGATCGATGAATGTCTCTTTTAAAATGCTATTTTTTATCTTTTTTATTTTTCCAATATTTTTTAAGTTCCAAACAAACGTCGACAAATATAATAATTAAATCCCCGATAAAGAAAAATAGAAAAATTTTATCTATTTTATTGTCCAGCAAAGAAAATATAATAAGAGATATAAGTGATATGAATAGGGCGATAAGCTGCTTCTTTTCTTTTTTTATTAGCTTTTTAATCATAAATTGTACCCTCCTTTTTCTATTAAGAAACTGATATTATTCAATTCCAATATAGCAAAAACGTGATTTTTACCATTGAAAATAAGGAAGTTAAATAACTTTTTTGAAGTTATATGAATTCGGATACGATTATAATAATTGTTCAAATGTATCATAAAAAGTAGGATACGATACGTCCACACATTTACTGTCAAGGATTTTCGTTGTTCCGTCAGCGACAAGAGCCGCGATGCTGAACGCCATTGCAATCCTGTGATCGAGAAGGGTGTGGATCGAAGCGCCGTGAAGTGTTCCGCCTGTGATGATCATTCCGTCTTCTGTGGGGGTGACGTTACATCCCATCGCTTTTAAATTATCTGTCACAGTTTCGATGCGGTCAGTTTCTTTTACTTTCAGTTCAGCGGCGTCTTTGATGACAGTTGTTCCGTCTGCGACGGCAGCCATGACTGCGATGATCGGAATTTCGTCGATCAATGTCGGGATAATATCGCCTTCGATCGTAATTCCGTGCAGACTGCTCGTGCGGACGAGGATGTCGGCAATTTTTTCGCCGGCCTCACATCGTTCGTTAAGAAGTGTGATATCGCCGCCCATATCTTCGCATACTTTCAAAATACCGGATCTGGTCGGGTTGATCCCCACATGTTCGATCAATATTTCCGAATCGGGAACGATCAGTCCTGCTGCGATAAAATATGCCGCAGAAGAAATATCTCCCGGAACAACGATTTTTTGACCGTATAGTTTTGGGTACGGTTTAATATATGCGGTTGCTTCTGTTCCTGACAGCGAGTGAAGAGTCCGTATGTCAGCGCCGAATTCTTTCAGCATCAGTTCAGTGTGGTTCCTGGAAAGCGACGGTTCTGTAACCGAAGTTTCTCCTTCTGCGTACAATCCGGCAAGCAGGATACATGATTTCACCTGTGCGGAAGAGACGGGGGAATCGTAGTGGATTCCGTGCAGATTTCCCGGAGCGATGTACAGCGGAGCGCATCCGTTTCTGAGAATACTTGAAATATTTGCGCCCATCATTGTAAGCGGTTCGATGATCCGTTTCATAGGGCGGGAGTTTAAAGACTCGTCTCCCGAAAGTTTTGATTCAAACTTCTGTCCCGCGAGAATGCCAGACAAAAGGCGGGTTGTAGTGCCGCTGTTTCCGACGTCGAGGATATTTAAGGGAGCGGATAGTCCGTGTAATCCTTTCCCGTGGACCGTGATCGTATGATCTGTTTC
>ENA-ORTW01003773-ORTW01003773.1-human-gut-metagenome-genome-assembly--contig:-NODE-3773-length-12495-cov-2.502492_pt1 | contig 12495 bp, 9 predicted proteins | sample MGYA00242072_ERZ509193 | MGnify/ENA primary metagenome ERZ509193 (study PRJEB26280, sample SAMEA2338813) | human gut metagenome | biome: human gut; feature: human-associated habitat; material: faeces... | reverse complement strand
GGCATGCGAAGCCAAAGATGCGTAAGCAGATTTGGCAAGTAACCGGACGGTCCTGGGTTCGAGCCCCAGAGCGTCCACTTCACTCCTTTTTTAAAACCAGTTGGCAATTTCTGTCGGCTGGTTCTTTTCTTTGTAATATGACAAGCATACGGCTCAATGCCGAAGGCATGCGAAGCCAAAGATGCGTAAGCAGATTTGGCAAGTAACCGGACGGTCCTGTGTTCGAGTCCCAGAGCGTCCACTTCGCTTCTTTTTTTCAAGAATCATCTGGCGTTTCATGTCGGCTGGTTCTTTACTACTCTCCTATTTCTCTCTCTGTGTTTTTTTAATTTCAGGTTCTCTCCTCTCCAATTTTTGTGTATACTATATTACAACACATCTGATTTTCTCATTTTTTACCATGTATTTGTTTATTATGTTAATAACAACATTATAATTGATTAATTGATTATATACGCCTCTTGTAGGCATTCAAAAAACCGTGAAAGCATTGTATTTGCTGTGGTTTTGGCGTTTTTTATAAATATATGAAAAAGAATTATTTGGAGTAAGTTGTGTACAATTTTGGAGTTACTGATATCATTTCATAAAATAACTTGTGTCTAATTTTGGAGCTGAATTTCAGCATCAGTTATTGCTTATTTTGGCCAAACTAGTGTCTAATCTTGGAGTAAGTTGTGTACTTTTTTGTAGAATTTACTAAAAAATTAAAAGAGGTGTCCAAATTTGGAGCGTAATATAATAAAAGAGGTGTCCAAATTTGGAGTGCTTATTAAAAAGAATAACTCCAAAAAGGTCGTTATGTTTACTTAATAATTTGTAATAATTGCATATTACAATATATTGTATACTATAGCTTTTACATGTAGCATATATTGTATTTTATGATTGTATTCGTAATAATAATTAAAAAGAGGTATATTTAAGAAATAAACAAAGAAGTGTACAATTTTGGAGTTGGTATTATATATTTCTTGTATAGTATTCTTTAAGATATGAAAATTAATAAGAAAAAAAGGGCTTAAAATACGTTTAAATATTGATTTATGACCAAAATAGAGTCTGATTATTAAACTTGTGTACAAATTTGGAGGTCATAAGATGTTAAATTTATGTTTCACATAAAGATAGCTCCAAATTTGTACACTTCTTTAGAAACTTGTGTACAAATTTGGAGTTTATTTTGATGATAAATAATATAAAGCCGTAAGGCTCCAAAAATGGCCACATCTTTGCAAACTTATGTACAAATTTGGAGCTGCAAAAAATAAATATAAGCTCCAAAATTGTACACTTCTTTCAAAGAGGTGTACAATTTTGGAGTCGAAAAAAATAAATATAAGCTCCAAATTTGTACACTTCTTTTGAAGAGGTGTACAAATTTGGAGCTGTGTAGATTTCTGAAACTTGTTAATGCAGAGCAAAGGAATTGTAAAATATGTTTGTATTCCATTTCAGTGGTGTCCTGAAAATATTCTAAACTTGTGTATAAAATGGAGTGCTTTTTTACAAAGAAGTGTACGATTTGGAGTTTGTTCATTGCTTTTTTTTCAAATGTCTGATATAATGCTCGTAAAACTTATGGTCAAAATGGAGTACATAAATAAAACTTATGGTCAAAATGGAGTATATATTTTGAGCGAGAATGAAAAAATACAAAAAGACGTATATGAATCACATGGAGATTTATTTCAAAAGTCTAATGCGCTAATCAATGGTAAATACAGAGCTTCTTTAATGGACCAGAAAATACTGAATATTGTCCTGTCAAAGTTGGAAAAGCGTCAGTTTGAAGACCGTGGAGAAAGCGAAGGGCTTGTTTGCACGTTAAGTGCAGCTGAACTAAAAAATATGCTAAATGTTGAAGGTGGAAGCTTCTATACACAGTTAAAGAAATCGGCTGTAAACTTGGTCGGATATGTCATGGGGTATTCTGACGATTCATTGAAAGCATTTACATATCTAACAATTGTCACATATGCAAGTTACCAGGATGGAATATTCACTGTAATTGTAAACGGTAAACTTCGTGAAGAAGTTAACAGAAAAACACAGTTTACAATGCTGGATTTGCCAACTATGCTTGCATATAAAAGTGTTTATGCATTACGTCTGCATGAAGTACTGCTCTCAAAATGTTATAGAAAAAAAAGAGCCGGCGTATCAAAATATACTAAAAAAGAGCCGGATAAAGGAAAATATAAAATAGAGATTAGTGTTTCAGAATTAAAGTTGTCGCTTGGATGCATCAACTCAGATGAGAAAAAGGTTAAAGCAATATTAAGTGACTCAGCGAATCCAGACTATGATGCAGCGGTAGAAGCAGCATCGGAAAAGGCATTTAAAAGATTTGCAGAATTTAAACGTAAGGTCATAGATGTTGCGGTAAGTGGAATTAATGAGGCTGATAATGGTACAACAGTTTCATATGAAATGAATAAGGCAGGGTACGGGGGGAAAGTATATAGCCTTACATTTTATGTTGAACTTGGAGCTGATAAAAATAAAGATAAAGATATAAAATATAAAAATATAAAAGATAAAGATGTGATAGATGGAAAACTGATTGAATGTAAGGATGTCACAGATTCAAAATGCAATCAAGAGATATCAGAAGAAGATGCATTTGAAATATATTATGAGGTAAAATCACTTATTGAAGAGGAAATTTCGCTTAATGACATAAAAGCAATATGTAAAGCTGCAGATTATGATATGGAAAAAATAAAAAACGCTTATAATATTGCGCAGGGGTCTGGAAATATATCAAACCTGGTCGGCTTTTTAATAAAAGCAATTAAAGATGGTTATTCTAAACCAGTAAAAAAACGTGGACGTCCTCCGAAGAAAAATACTTTTAATAATTTCCCTCAACGCGAATATACACAGTATGATTTTGAAAGCATTGAAAAAGAAATGATTAAGAGAACAAGCCCGGACAATTAATCCCCGGGCTTGTTTTTTACTCTTCTTCCAATTCAGTAAGTTTTTTGTCAATAATTTCTCTGATATTTTTCAGGTCTTCTATTGCTTTTTCTTTACTGCTGTTTTTTATAACAGCATTATTGTTTAAAATATCTTCAAAATCTTTTGCACATTTTGCAATGATTTTTGCACCGTCGCGTCTTCTTGTGGATACTTTTGGCGGTATTATGTCTATTTCGCCAAGTTCTTCATTTCTGGCTTTTGCGATAAGGTTTAAAATCCACTGCCTTGATATATTTTCAACACCAACAGTTTCTGCCTCATTTCTTATCTTAAACGCAATCATCTCCTGTCGTTCAGGTGAAAGGGATGAACAATTTACGAGTGCTGACCAGGATGCGCCTTCATCGGCAAGGTCCTGAAGCTTTGGAATAAGCTTTTTGAACTGCCTGTATTTTTCAATTGCTTTTGTGGAGCGTTCCATTCTTTCTGCAACAAGCTGCGTTAAAGTCGTCATATCTGTTGATAACCCTTCTTCTTCGCGGAGTTCGCGGATTGAATTGAGTAAAATAGCAGCTTCATTAGCAAGAATGGATGGTTTTGGTGTTTCTCTTGTATGCAGATTCATGGATATCAGTCTGAGACGTCGTTCAGCGTCTGATTTTGGGATTTCTGTTACGATAACAGGAACCTTTTTTAAACCAGCCTGCTTTGCAGCAAGATATCGCTTATGCCCGGATTCTATTTGATAAAATTGTAAATCTCCGTCTTTTCTTATTGGATAAGCGAGAATTGTACCTTTAAATCCATCGTTTTCAATATCTTTAGAAAGTGAATCAATTGAATCCTGGTTAAAGTCACCAAATATAGTAATATTCTCTTCGTCTAATATAAGGTTTTCAACAGGGACATCAATAACGCCAGAATCTGTTCCATTCTTACTTCGTAATACTTTATCTGAGAGTGTAAACTCATTTTCTAATAAGCCTTCAAATTTCATACGTGACATGACTCAGACTCCTCCTCATCTAAATCTTTAATACGGTCAAGGATTTCACAAACAAGCATTTCGTATTCTTTTGCAGATTTGCTCTTTGGCGCATATTCAAAAACACTCTGATGGCATGCGATATGCTCTTTTAAGATAACACTCTGAGAAATGTTAGTCCTGAACATGCATGTACCAAGTTTTGTCGCTATATTATCCACTTCAATCATCATATTTCTGGCAAGGTTTGTCCTTCCATCATACATATTCATAATGATTCCAAGGTAATCTGCTTCCGGGTTAGTGTATTCCTGAGCTTCACTTATACTCTCACATAAAGATGTTAATGCTTTAGGTGAAGCGATATCTGGATTAACAATCGGCATGATATATTTGCTTACAGACAGACAAAGCATATGTGACCAGTTCGGGCTTGGTGGAACATCAATCAAAATATAATCATAAACTTCTTTAAGCTCGTTGATAATCTTTCTGAAGGTGACAAGTTTATCAGTAGTTGCAATATTTGTAACACTGATATTTGCCGGAACCAGATGCAGATTTTCCGTAACAGGTCTTATCACATCAAAAACGCTTACACTTGTTTTACGCATGCAATCAAGGATTGTAAGTATGCTATCTCGGTCTTCGATTGTGTTTCCAAAGAAGTAATAAGTAATATCTGCAGCCTGGCCATCCAGGTCAATTACAAGTACTTTGTAATTCTGGCTTAAATAATAAGAAACATTAAAAATAGCACTGCTCTTTCCACATCCGCCTTTTTCCTGCAGGATTGTAAGGACTTTTCCAAGTGCTTTATGTGATTTCTGCATGTCTTCTGTCACAAAAAATCCCTCCTAAAATGATTTGCTAAGATTATTCTGCTTTTACAAGGTAAAGAGACGTGCGAAAACAGTTTGGGTTGGGGAAATGTATGTAGAATTGAAACCACACGCCTCTAAGTATCATTATATTAAATAATATAATAAAAATCAATAAAATCAGTAAAAAAGATAGATAAAAATAACAAAAATACAACAAAAAGCATGTTTTTTCGATGTGCAAAATGCATTCCTAACGGTTAGGAATTTGATTTAGCTTTCAGGATTTGCATCTGACCACTTACCGTTGTCAGCTCTCTTAGACAGGAAGCAATATTTTTTCTTCTTCTTTAAAATCCGGCATATTGATTGTGCAAAAAAAATAAAAAAAAGAAAGGAATTAAAAAAGATGGAAAAAGAGATTGTTGACATAATTAAGACAGTTAAAATTACAAAACGGTCCAGAACTTTAATATTGGATTGCCCTTTTGGTAAAGACCAGGTTGTTTACGATTTGCGTGACATTAAAGAAACATATCCAAATGTGACCACATTACAAATCAAAGAGAATGTTATTGGTATTCATCTTCTTAATCGGACATTTCCGAATATCAGAGCAGTTTTATCAGATTCTCCATATTTTCTAAATAGAGAAACAATGTTAATCAGAACTGGAATGTTTGAAAATACAAGAGGTGATTTACTGAATGCATTTTGTTTGAAGCCTGATGAAGTTCTGGATTTGCGACATGTTCGCCGTATTTGTGGCATGGCACTTGACGGATGTGAAACCTCGTCAATTAATCATGCAGATTATATTGAAGACATTGACGCCGGAGGATTGACTGGGTCATATCTTGACAGACCAGAAACACGTGCCGGAGATGGGCCTATTATGTTTGGTGACTGTCTCATTGGATTTAAGGAGGAAACAACGTCTTTTGAGTTAACTTCATCTGTCAAGAGCATTGCTCTAGCAGTAAATTTCGGAAAAAACATAATTCAGAAACTTATTATTTCAGATTACAATCTTCTGGATTTACTCTGGACAGTTGGTGAGGATAATCAGATTTGTGATACTTTAATCATTAATGATTGTTCTGATTTTATGGAGTCTATTTCTAAAAACTTCTGCATAAATGCAAATCATGTAGAGATTACTCCCAGAAATGACTACTTAAAAGCTGAGAACGATATGATTTACGGAAGCATGGACCACAAGCTGTATGCATCAGCAAGGTTTTTATCAGGTGACATTATCATCCCAAAAGAAGTCTGTTCAATTGAAGATTATGCGTTTCCGAGTGACCGCTTTGCTTCTATTGAGATTCATCAAAATGTTCAAATATGCTCAAAACAAGCTTTTGCAAACCCAGAAGGCCTTACGTTAATTAAGGTTCATGGAAACAAACTTCCAGAAGGTCTAATTTCTGCAGTAGCATACCCTATGAGCTGCAGATACAATGAGCATTATGATGATTATGGAGACCGGAATGCAGTTATTGAAGTTATATCAGACAATGCGCATTTTTTCATTCCACGCGATATGACCAGTTCATCAGAGCTTGATGAAATTTGTTCCAGAGATATGTCGAAAGTTGAAAAAACTTATATGTATGCTGGGTCATGGACTGCGGCGAAAGCTGTCATGGTTAAGACGTATGCACTCTCGCAGGATGACGAATATATTGAAAGTGTATTAAAAAAAGAAGCGTTGTAGAACAATATTTTTACTATTGGACAATTTTTTTGTCGGTCTGGAATTTTCAGTTTTACGTCGATAACTCGCGCAAATTAACCGAAAAACAAATGGAGCAGTTTTATCTGCTCCATTTTTGACGTAATCATATCATGCTCATAAATGTTTATCTTTTTTAGAAATATTTTCTGCAATTTTTTTTTTTAATTGCTCCTGGTCCTCTTGCGTTGGGGTATATACATTCTCATATTTATTTTCAATATTTATCAAAGCATCAAATATATGTAGTTCATCTGATATTTTTGTATTTTTTATCAATTCACCAATTTTTTCTAACAGCAGAATTAATGTATTGTCATCTAGCGTAAGCTCTGAGCGACACCAAAACACTGCATTTTCAATATCCATATATACATTCATATCTTTATGCATTGGTGTTAACATGTATTCGTCTGAAAGCTTTATATATTTTTCTTTTATTCCAGATACATCAAGACCATAATACCAATTCGGACTTTTATATTCCATTCTTAGTAGTATTTCCAATTGAATTATTTTGAAGTATGGCGTCATATTGGTTATAAGCGGAAATATTTTTTTTATTATTTTTTCTATTTCAGCCGCTATATTTATCACTTCTTCGCTGAAGTAAACTTCCTTACCATTCATTATGTATTATACACTCCTTCTTCTGTATTTAGAATGTATTATACTATTCTTGTAAGACGTTTGTAAAGCAAAGTCGGAAGAACGAAGTTAATGTTATTATTTTTCAATATCACTTTCTTTTTCATTTTCAACCATATGTCTACGGGATTCTCCACTTGTTGTAATTAAATCATGAATATACTTAACGTCTCTTGCTGCAATTGGAATATCTTCTTTTAACTTATTAAACACTTCCTCTTTATACAGGTTTGCACTTAACAAATGCCCGCCATCGGCATTTGATAAACGTGTATATTCTGTATCTATTGGCCGTGATATTGGTTTTGATGATGTTCCTATATATTCTTGATGATATGTTGTTAATGAGTATTGTTTTTCTGATATTTTTATTTTACTTACAATGTTTGGATTTTGTGATTTTAACTTTACAAAAATTGTGGAGTCTCCGGTTGTTCTATCTTCTGCACAATCAATTTCAAGCTTGCTTTCAGGGTCAGTCCTATATATATGATATGCTTTTTCTACATTATCAGAGCATTTGTATGTATCTGTTTCTCGTGTTATTTCATCAAGCTGTTTCCCAGTTTTTTCTCTTTCGCCTTTATGCGTTACAGGATATGCGGTCAACACATTAAAACCATATTTCATTGCATCATTTCGTTCAAGAATAACGATTGCGTAATTTGATGAAAATTCTTTTATAAGATTTTTTTTATTATTAAAAAAACCAACACCCACAAGTTGTCCTGCATTATATGATAATTCTAATGTTTCTCCATTTCTTGCATCATCCAGCCAATTAATGACCCTGCTACTGTTATCCATTATTGCATTACTTATAACTTTTTTGGCATACTCCACGTTTCCATTTGTATCTTCAGGTCTGTCTGGGTCTGCGATGAAACAACTTTGGGTTTTTTTGTTACCTTGAAGTACCATGTTTAAGTTTTCTTTATCGTTCATTACTGAATGCTTTTCAAATACATGCGTTCTATAATTTTCGACATCATCAAATTTAAGGTTTTGTAATCCTTGTAATACTTTATTTCTGTTAATTGGTGTTGTTCTATACATTATGCCATCACCTCTTTTGCTTACATTGTTTATCCTGCTTCGCACGCACGTCGTGCTCTACACTCCGACTTCGTCGTAGTCTGCCGTTCTGGACTGGCGCCCAACTAAAATCAATATGCCGGAAAATATAAGCATTAAAAAAGGACGCATTTAATCGCGCCCTTCAGATGACTTTCTAATTGTTGAAAAAATGAGTTCAAAATCTTCTTCTGTAAGACTCTTTCTCTCAATTAAATCATTTAATTTTTCGAGGTCCCTAAAACTTCCAAAAGCCTCAAACTTTGAGCAATCTATAGGAAGTACAACAACATCTTCTTTATCTTCTGAAATCTTTACAAGACATGGTTCTGTGTTTTTTTTATCCCATTCTAAAAACTCCGGGTCTTCTTTTCCGAGATAAAAATACTTCAGCTTTTCAAAAATTTGTTTTGGCTCAATTCTTGAAATGAATGCTTCATATCTTTCTACCGGGTAATCTTTTTCGTAAAGGGAATCAGCCAGCAAATCTCTGTGTTTTTCATAAAACTCAATTCGCTGTTTCTCAACCTTACTTCCTGGTAAAATTGCCATTCTTCCAATAGATTCCTGCTCTATATCAGGTCTCTTTTCTGCGAGAACCTCGGAAAACTTATATCTAAGATTACTTGGCATAAAAACTATTTTCTTTTTATTAAGCAATCGTAAATCATCAAAATTCATCATAATATTCACTTTCCTTTCTTTTTATCAATATTAATGGATTCAGTTTTAATATGCAAGATTTAAAAGAAAGATAAAATATTATTAAATATTTTCACTTAATTATTGGTTAATTTAACGGCATTTAATACAGTCAGGACATCATCCTGCGTTAAATGTTTTTCCTTAACTAAGTCTTCAAGAAGCTTCATGCTTTCATAGGAACCTGAGCCCTGAATTTTATTTGGGTTAAAATACAAAACAGCAATATCATCTCCATCAGGAGATTCTACCGCAATCATAGGCTTTACTTTTTCTTTACCCCATCTTGCGACATCCTCATCCTCTTCATCACCATCAATATAAAATTTAGGCAGGTTTTCATAAATCCAGTCACTTGCAATATTTGTAATCACACCTGCATATTTTTCAACTGGATAGTCATAAAACGAAGAGTCTTTAAAAAAAGCTGCATGTTCTTTGAAATATTTCTGTCGCGCTTCACATAAGGTCGCATCTTTTCTTATTTTAACAGGCTGCAGCATCTCACATTTTAAAGATGTGTTTTGGTTTTTATTATCCATCAAGTATTCCGTAATATCATTAGCGAGGCATACTGGTAAAAAAATCATTTCTTCATGGTCCAAAAGCTTAATATCATCAAAATTAATCATTATTCATTCCCTCTCTTTCTGTTTGCAATTCTTAATATGCTTATTGTCTTTATTTTTTAAAACACCATCTTCCAAATTAATATGGTAAATATTTTTGTATTTCCTGTTATTTTTAAAAACTTACCCCACCCGTGGTTCAGACAGGTGGGGCGCCAAACAAAGAAAGGTTAGACGGAAATTTTTCCGCCGGCAAAAGGTTGAGGAGAATTTTTTCAAATTCTTTTTCCTTTCCTTTTGTTGAGTCTATCATATCATACATGCCGGTGTATGACAAATTTTTGCCGAGTTTTTGTATGTAAAAAAGCACCTTTTTTCAAGGTGCTTTCGTTTCAACAGGAAAAATCTTCCGCACAGAAATTCTTACACATTTCCATCAGATATGCTTTTGCGGCAAGCATCTTATCAGGTATATTTTGATAGACTTCAGAAAAGTCATCCCGGCTGTCTATCAGGTCCAATTTAAGCAGGTCAATAATCTCGCCCTCTTCGTTGTTGTTAACATAGTATTTAACAAAGTCAGGAAGCGTATTTTTAAGATGTTCTTTTGCATAACCGCTGCCAAGATGTTGATACTCGTCAATGGCAATCTGATGCCGCATCAGATTGTTTGGAGCATATAAAAACATACCCTCAGGAAACTCATTGTGTACATTTACTGCTGCATTCAGCTGGCGCAGTGTTGTAGCCTCTGCATATGATGGTACATATATGGTACGTTTCGGAGTATGCACCCTGACATAAGGTCTTCTCAATGCATCTTTTGATTGTCTGATATCATCCTGCACACGTACACCCTGCACAATGGAATTTACCGTGTTATCGGGTATGATGCCATCGGATTCAAGATATAAATCTGTCAGCCTGAAAGCCCCAATGTCTGCAAGATGTTTTACAGAGGCCGGAACATGGAGTTCTTCAATATGCGTATGAGTAAATGCCGCATACCAGATTGCCTCAACATTACTTCCAAGCTGTATTGTCATCAGCCCTGAATCACGGAATGCATACTGGCCAACCGTCCTGACATTGTCAGGTATAGTGATATGATGCAGCATTCCATCATTTTCAAAGCATCCATCCGGAATCGTAAATATTGATTCACTCAGTTTTACTTCGGATAAGAACACACAGCTTTCAAAAGCGTTATTCCCGATTCTTGTAACGGAATCCGGAATCTCAACCTTTGAAATCATAGCACCCCAGAATGCCCTTTGTCCAATTCCTTTTGTGCCTTCTTTTATTTTTACAGTTCCGCTTCTTCGTGGAGGGCAGGCAAGCAGCGTTTCACCAGTCTTGTCATACAGGATTCCATCATATGTACTGAAACTTTTGTTCTTTTCTGTAAATACGATGCTTTCCATGTTACTTTGGATAACATAATTATACATCTCTGCTTCAGTAAACTCATAATCGTCATCTATTACAACTTCCCTTGGCTGGCTACGCACCCTTGTGTTTTTAAAATACAGCCTGCAGTTCCTGACAATTACCCTGTCACACTTACTGTATATGTCACGTGCTGCAATAGAGCCGAAACAATTGGCAAAATAGTAAGTTGCATATTCCGGGATGATTATTTCTTTTGCCTGTTCAGAAATCCCGACTATCATGTTTCCTGCCATATATACACCATTAACAGGTTCTGAATCAAATACCGCAGAGCCATAAAAAGCGTTGATGCCTGTGCTTTCAATTTCTTCATCATTGATAATGTTAGTTGAAAGGCATCCGGAAAAAGCATAATCCGAAATCTTTTTTATTCCGGAAAGGTCAACCACTTCATCTTCTGTCCTGCAGAAAGTGTTTAACAGCCTTGGTTTGAAATCAACCATCGCTGACATATTGCCATTACTTATCAGCATGTCAGCAGTCTTGAATATATCGCTGTGTGATATCACATTGCGTACATTCGGGAACATTTCGTTTGGTATGTCAATATACAAAACACTCTGCCCGATTACCAATGTTGTCACGCATGGAAAAACAAACTCTGCTGCCCTGCCGATTATTACACTTTGGAACCCGTCAAGTATGACAGTATCAACGCCATCCTCAACTTCAATTTTGAAGACACTGATATTATCTGTATTTTTTACAGATGCCATGAACCTGCAGCCATTCTGTACAAATTCTTTTATCATTTATTTTTTCTCCTTTCTTTGTGTATATATGTTTAATATGCCGGAATTACTGTACAACAAAAGCGCCGTTATTAATGCTGACGGCGCTTTCCAAACAAACAAAGAAAGGATGCCGGGTCTTATACCCGGCGTGCGAAAAATATACAATCCACACCCGGCAAGCCCTGTCGGGTGCAACATCAGGTATCTCTCCTGTGTTGTATATACTATACCATATTTTCGTATATTACGCAAATTTTTGCCGAATATTTTAAGCATCCTTTTCTTTCTTTTTCTTTCCAACTACATATCCAAGCATGAACGCAGACAGCAGGACCTGAACGAAGTCAATGTAGAACTCAACCCGGTCGTATCCGGTTGAGGGCTTTGTGTTGTTGTTTTTTAGCATTTTCTTTTTCTCCTTTTTTATGTTTTTTTGTTTCTTGTAGTATGCCGGAAATCTGTATCAAAAAGAAAAAACTGCGGTTCTAATATCTACAATGAAAAATCTGTTTTGAAATTCCCATTTTTTGTATATTCCATTATCTCTATTTTTTCTTCTTTTGAAAAATTTAGTCGTCGCATTCTCGTGACTTCAGTCGTGATGCAGCGAGCTTACACTCGCTTGCACCAGACACGGACGGGGTTTCTAACTCCCTTGTACGTATATCCATTACATTCAGGCCGACGGGCAAGCAAGTTTGATAACTCAGCCTGCGGCTTCGTTACCAGATTCGCTTCGCTCAATGACCGCGATTTCCCGTCCGTCGATGAGTTAGACGGCTTTTCTTTTAAATACATAAAAGTATCGTTTACGACATTTTATTTCTCTACATTTCGGTGTAGA
>ENA-ORTW01003771-ORTW01003771.1-human-gut-metagenome-genome-assembly--contig:-NODE-3771-length-12499-cov-3.693909_pt1 | contig 12499 bp, 9 predicted proteins | sample MGYA00242072_ERZ509193 | MGnify/ENA primary metagenome ERZ509193 (study PRJEB26280, sample SAMEA2338813) | human gut metagenome | biome: human gut; feature: human-associated habitat; material: faeces... | reverse complement strand
CAGACATTTTTATCATTTTGCTATAAACCAACAATTTATTGTATCTTTTAGATCTAAAGGGAGATATTGTAATTTCCAGATGGGTATCTACAATGAGGGTGTGCCGAATATCGGTATTCATGGGACGCAGACAACGCAGACGAGCGCAGATTAACGCAGATATTATTAATTATCAGCAAAATAAATCTGCGTCCGTCTGTGTGTTCTGCGTCATCTGCGTCCAGTGATATCAAATTGACACACCCTCAACGCCCACAACTGTGTTCAACTCCTCCACCGCCATCACCACCTCCTTTTGCATACCGTATAACTGCAAACAAGTCTCCTTATAAGCCTCATAATAATCGATAAACTCCAACAGGCTGATGTTGCGCTTTTGGAAACCGGCGTTCACCCCTTCGATGATGCGATTGAAATCCCGCTCCAGCTCATAATCCGAGGAATGGTAAAGCTCCAACGCCTTTTCCAGCTTCGTGTAACAAGCAAAAAGCTCGTTATCCGCCTGCCTGCGTGCCAGCTCCGCCAAACTGTTGTTGCGAAGGACAGAGAGGCGTGCCGATTTGATATTTCCCTGGTTACGGTTGAAGATGGGGACAGAGACACTCAATCCGATGGCAAAGTAATTGTTGCAGAAGTTCCCCGCCCTGTCATAAGCCCCTTTCAAGCTCACTTCAGGGAAAGCGAGCGACCGCTGCAAACGCACATCCGCCTCCGAAGCCCGTATGTCCGCCTCCGCCTGTTTCAGGTCGGGACGCTCGGCTATACGGGCACTCAATTCAGCGAACGGGAGTTTATCCAGACTGATGCGGTCCAGCACCGATTCATCGAAAAGCGGTTCCAGGACCTCCCCCCTCTTCAACCCCAAAAGCAAACGCAGATCTCCCTCCAAAGCGACCGCCTCATTCGAAATGCCGTTCCTCTCCTGTCTCAGCGAAAGCAGCAAAGCCTGTATGCGCGACTTCTCCAAGAGAGAGACATTCCCTTTCGCATTCTGTTCCTTATAAACATCTAAGACCGTTTCCAGATACCCGATCTCCCGGTCATAGACCGACAAGGATTTCCGGGTATAATAAAGGTCGACGAACTTCTCCTTCAGCTCTCCCCGAAGCGTGCGGAGCACCTCTTCAAACTGATATGCCGCCCTCTCCTTATTGATCTTTTCCAAGCGGACCCGCTTGTTGCGCTGGCCGGCAATATAGATCAACTGTTCGATCTCCACCACCGCCTCGCCTTCCTTTCCCAGATCGAAATACTTGCCGTTATTGCGGTTGTAGATATTCTGTTCGAGCGAAATGACCGGATTCTCGAACAGCTTTGCCTGCATCACCTGCGCCTCCGCCATATCGATATTATAACGCTCGGCGATCAAAGACAGGTTACAAGCGGCGAAACGTTCAAGGGCGTCGTCCAACGACAGCCGGACCACCCTCTCCTGTGCCGCCCCCGCCCACACAGGCATCATCAACAGGATCAATAAAACAGGTCTGTACATTTGCTTTTTCTTTTTTGCGGCAAATGTACAGACCTGCAACATGAATCACCCCGAATATCCGATTAGAATACTCTTAGGTCAAATTAGAAAATCATTAGATCATTTTTTCAGATCGATCCTGTAAGGTGGCTTCACCCGAAGATGATCCACTTCCAAAAAAGGAATCTTGGGATAGAGAAGGTCGAGGAGGCTAAGATCTATCTTGCCCGGAACGACCTCGATACGGACACGGGCAAGACCTTTCTTCTTAAAATCCAGAAGTTCGGCCGCACCGGCAGAGACATCGATGATACGTCCTTTGCGGAAAGGACCGCGATCGGTGACACAGACGATCACCCGCTTCATATTGGACAGGTTGGTGACACGCAGGAAAGTGCCGAAAGGATATGTGCGGTGGGCAGCAACCAACTCATCCGCATCATGGACCCGCCCGCTGGCGGCCTTACGGCCGTGGAAACGGTTGTGGTAATAAGAAGCAAGCCCTTCCTCCTGGCCCCACACATCCCCCGTGCCCGCGAAAGCGACCAACAGAAGGATGATATGTACCAGGCGGAAGGGCATACACGTTATCGTTTTACTTTACAATAACGCAAGGCTCTTGATTTTATTGTAGCAGCTCGATTTTATTGTAACAACTCACCCTTATATTCTCCGGTGAGCGTGTTCAGGAACGCCACGAGGCTCTTGGTATCCGCGTCCGAAATGTTCTTACCGATCTGGAACTGGTGCATGATGCGGATGGCATCTTCGATCGTCGCGATCGAACCGTCGTGCATATACGGCGGGGTAAGCATCACGTTACGCAGAGTCGGCGTCTTGAAACGATGGCGATCCTGTTCGTTCTTCGTGACGGAATAACGTCCGTTGTCACCATCCGTCAGCCCCGTGCCGCGATAATCGAAATAATTATCCTTGATACCCATGTATTCGAAAGACTGTCCACCCAGGTTCACCCCCGTATGGCAAGTAGCGCATTTATTCTCCTTAAACAATTCGTAGCCTGCGACCTCCTCGGCAGTCAGAGCCGTCTTGTCACCCATCAGATACTTGTCGAAGCGGCTCGGCGTGAGCAACGTCTTTTCAAACTCGGCGATAGCATCGGTAATCGTAGACTGGTTGAAACCTTCCGGATACACTTCGAGGAAACGTTTGCTCAACTCCTTGTCTTCCGCCAGCTTGGCCGATATCTCGTCAAACGAGTGGCTGCCCATTTCAACCGGGTTCAAAGGAGGCCCGGCAGCCTGTTCCTTCAGGTCGGCAGCACGTCCGTCCCAAAACTGCAGGATATTCAAAGCCGAGTTATACACAGTCGGAGCATTCACGCCGCCGAACTGTCCGTCTATCCCCTCGGAATATTGTTTGCGGTCCACACCGGCAGTAGCCAACCCGTGGCAGGTAGCACACGAGATCGTGTTATCGCCGGAAAGACGGGTGTCATGATAAAGATCGAACCCCAACGCTACCTTGGCCGAATCGGTCGGAATGGAAGCCATCAACGGTTGCACAGGCTCATTGGCAAATTCTTCGGCGACGGTAGGTGTCGAATAGTTCTTCTTACGGACATCCTTCGCCCAGGAAAGCAAGACCGCCTTTTCGTCGCTATCGAGGTTTGTCCCCCAGTGCATCGGCATGTGCGAATACTTGGCGGGAGGCATGGAACCTGAGAGAGCGGCATCTTCCACCTTGGCCAGGTCGGCTTCGGAAACGAGTTTGCCATTGTCGAGCGCCTCCAGCATCGCCGTCAGATCCAGATAACGCGTACCTTCCCGCATATCCGCCTTGACAGTCGGACCGATCAGAGGAAGATTACCGTAGAAAGGAGTCGCCGCCGTAGCCGAGTGACATTGCATACATCCGTTCTCACGAAGGATGGAAGCAACCTGTTTTGCCTGGTTATCCGCATACTTCTTGTATTCGGAGGAACCACACGAAGGCAGAACCAGAGCCAATGAAAGCAGCCCTAAAGGTAATGCCGTCCTCTTACAAAGAATAGTGTTAAGCATAATTATTGGTTTATTTAGATTTGTTAAATGCAAAGGTATGCAGAATTATCAAGAGGCATATAGAAAGCTCATCAGTTTTATCTATGGCATGATAAATAAAAACTATAGTCCCTTGTTATTCTCCAGCACCTCTCTGAGACCGTCGAGCATTTTGCCCGAAAGTTTCAGGCGGGCAAGGTTTCTCTTGTAATCGTCGGGATGATGCAGGTCGGAGCCGGCATAATCGTAGAAGCCTTCCTTCATCAGGTATGCGGCATATTTGGCAGGACGGGCGCCATACACGCCGGCAAGTGAGAACAGGTTCAGCTGGAACTTGTACCCCTTGTCCTTCAGCCGGAAATAATCCTCCTTCGTCATATACATATACCGTTCCGGGTGAGCCAAGACAGGCGTGTAGCCCTCCAAGCTCAGTTCGTAAAGCAAGTTCAGATAGTCGGGAGGAGGCGAGAGATAGGAAGTCTCGACCAGGACTTGCCTGTCCGCATACGTCAAGAGGCCGTCCGCCATCTGCAAACGGAAACCGGCATCCAGCATATACTCCGCCGCCAGCCTCAACTCGACCCCTTCCGGGGCAAACTGTTTCATACAAGCAAAACGATCCTGCAAGTAACTGCGCCGGTTGTCAGGCAGGTCCGCCATTACATGAGGAGTCAGGAAAACACGTTCCACACCAGCCGCCTGCATCGCATTCAGAGCCGCCTGCATATCATCGGCGCTCTGCACACCGTCGTCCACACCGGGCAGCAGATGTGAATGCACATCTGCCGTCCCCCTCAACAAATCGGTGTGAACCGCGTTCTTCTTTGGAAAAAGTAGGGAAAACATCTTTTCTATTTATTTTTACGTTGTCCGTAACCATACCCATAGCCGTAGGAATAACCGTAGCCATACCCGTAACGGTAGCCGTACGCGCCATGCTTGTAAACCGTCCCGTTCAGGATCAGGCTCATGTTACGCAGCTTGCCTTCCTGGTAGAGTTTCTCCACTTCGGGAAGGGCACGGCGGTCCATTCTGCCCGCACGGACGACATAGATCGTCAGGTCGGCCACCCGGTTGACGATCACCGCATCGGCAACCACACCGGCCGGTACGTTGTCCAGGATGATATAATCATACCGCTTACGCAGCTCGGCGATCAAAGTCTCCAACCTGTCCCCCAGCAAGAGTTCAGCCGGGTTAGGCGGAACAGGACCGGCATGGATGATATCCAGCTTGTCGCACAACTCGTTCTGCCGGATGATCTCATCGACATTGTCGATACGGCCGGACAGATAATTGGTGACCCCCTTGTCCGATACCCGGACATGGGAGCTAAGGGTACCCTTACGTATATCGAGGTCGACCAAAACGACCTTCTTGTGCGTAAGGGCGAAACTCATCGCCAGGTTCATGGAGACGAACGTCTTGCCGGCTCCCGGATTGAACGAGGTGAACATCACCACCTGCATCTTCTTATCCTTCACCCGCATGAAGTCCATATTGGTACGCACGATACGGAACGCCTCCGAAACCGAGTCGCGGCCGTTCTCATGCACCACCACCTCGCTCTTGTCCTTCTTGTCGCGCATCGGGATCTCGCCCAGGAACGGCACGGAGAGTACCCCCTCCACATCCTTCCGCGAGCGCACCTTCGTGTCGCTGACCGCCAACAGCCACAAGACACCTGCCGGTATCGCACATCCCAGCACGATGGAAGCCAACAGGATCATCATCGACTTCGGAGCCACCGGGGCATTGCTTCCCGCCGCCGGGTCGATGATACGTGCGTTGCTTTCCGTCATCCGCTGCGTCAACTCGTTCTCCTCGCGCTTGTTCAACAGGTAGAGATACAGTTCCTCTTTGATCTTCTGGCGGCGTTCCACCGAAAGGACCTCTTTCTGCTGGGTCGGCACAGCCGAGATGCGGCGGCTCGTCTGTTCCTCCTGCGCCCGGATATTCTTGATCTTGATGTTCAGGCCGACAATCAGGTTATCCACCGAACGGATGATGGTCTGCTTCATCGCGATCAGCGAATTGTTCAGGTCCTGCACTACCGGGTTCTTACTACTGCTGTTACTGATCAGCTTGTCGCGTTTCAGCAACATCTCGTTGAACTCCCCGATCTGCGACTCGATGTTCACATCCGATATGCCCGTGTTCGCCGGGATCAGGTCCGAACTCTTGCCGGGGTCCGTCAGGTAGTTCTTGATGTATTTCGCCAGACTCAACTGGTTCTCCAGACTCAATCCCTCCTGGCGATATTGGCTGGAAGTCTGCAGGTACATGCCCGTCTCGGACGAGATATCCGTCAGCTGGTGTTCCCGCTTGTACGACTCGATATCCGAATCCACATCCCCCAGTTCTTTCTCGATCACGATCAGACGGTCGTTGATGAAGTTGGAAGTGTTCATCACGATCTGGTTCTTGTCGTTGATCGCATCCGTGTTGTAGACGGAGATCAGCGTGTTGATCACATCCTCCGCACGCGGGATGGAGACATCCTGAAGCGTCAGGTTGATGATCGTCGATGCCTTGTTCGCCAAAGTAGCCTGCAAGCCTCCCTGGAAGCGGAGCGCCACATCCTGCAACGGCGATTTCGTCACCTGCACGACCGTATTGAAATACTTGTCGCCGTAATAAAGCGACGGGACCACCACCACCCGGCCGACAGGCGTCGTGACCGTGTCGTTCAGCGCCACCTTCACCGGCTTGCCGTCCGCCACCTCCTGCCCGCCGAGGGTGAATCCGGACAATATCACCTCCTTTCCGGAGACAGGAACCGCCTTCAACGAAAAAGCCTGTGCCTCTTCCGCATCCGGGAAAGAGAGCTGTACGGGCGACTGGGTGTACAGTTCCACCATCCGCAGCCCGTCTTTTACCGTGTAGCTCACATCCAGATGCAGGTTACGCGCCACTTCGGTCATCAACCGCCTGGACTTGAATACCAGCACCTCGTTATCCACATTCCGCTTCGAACCGAAAAGCCCCAGATCCTCGAAAGCGGCCGACTCGCTCATCGCACCGCCCTTCGCATCATCTTTGATCAGTACCGAAGCTGTCCGGGTATATACCTTGGGCGCCCACTTCAGATAGAGGAACGCCGTCCCGGCACATACCACGACGGACAGAACAAACCAATACCAGTTAGCCAACACCGTTTGCAGGATGTCCCCCAGGTTCAATTCGTTCTCTTCCATGCGGATGTTCGTTTCTTGTTCTGTGTTCATAGGTTCTCTTTTTTTACTTTGTTAATGTCACAATCAGAGACGCGATGGAAACCAAAGCGGAAATCGCGCCAAACCAGACACCCAACGATTTGTTCTGGTTGATATCCGTCTGCTCGGCCTTCGCCTTGTTCGGTTCGACATACACGATATCGTTCTGCTGCAAATAATAGCAAGGAGAATTGAATATATCGGACGAACGGAGATCATGCATCAGGATCGTCCGCTTCCCGTCCTTCTCGCGGATCACGGCCACCCGGTCGCGTCGTCCGTAGATCGTCAGGTCGCCCGCCATACTCAAGGCCTCCAACAGGGTGATACGGTCGCCGGAGATATTGAAGGACCCCGGACGGTTCACTTCACCCATCACCGACACCTTGTAGTTCAGGAACTGTACCGTCACGATCGGGTCTTTGATCAAGTCTCCCTCTATCAGGCGTTGCTTGATCATTTCCGTCAACTGCATACGCGTCAGTCCCGCCACATGCAACTTGCCGAGGATCGGGAAATCGATATCCCCATTACCATCCACCAGATAGCCTAACACACGCTGGCTTCCAGAATTGGTCGAACCACTTCCCAACTGGTACGATACCATCGGCATATTGAACGGCAACGCCAGTTCCGGGTTCTTGCTGTTCACCATGATCGCCAGCAAATCGTCGTTATGGACATACACCTCGTACTTCTGCTCGATATCCTGCTGCTTCAGCGGGACGACATCCTGCAAGTAAACCACTTTCTTCGAAGATGCGCAAGAGGTACAGAGTACCACCACGCACATCAACATATAATTCCAGATTTTCACTCTTCTTTCCTGATTAAAATAAGTAATTACGGTTTATTGGATAACACCGCCGGAATGTCCCGGATGGCTTGCGCCGCCTTCCTTGGTGATCGTCGTGCTTACACCGGCATAAGTTGCCACCTTCACACTAAACGGAACGACGCGGCCCTGGTAGTTGAAGTTGACAGAGAAGGAAGAGAGGTTCTTCTTGGCCTTCATGTCGATCGTCACTTTCTGGTCGCCATCAGCCTTGGCCGTACCTAAAGAGAAAGGAATTTCTTCCACACCGGCAGTCGAACCTTTGGTAGACGTGATAGCCGCGTTCAGCTGGCTTGCCAGTTTGTCAACATCAGAACTGCTCAAAGCGGAGAACGCGCTACTCAACTGCTGTTTCAGGTCACCTTCGATCTCCCAACCGATCTTCTGCTTACCGTTCACTTCCTGCTCGGCAGCTTCCATCTTGCCCAGGTTGTCGATTGTGACGGTAGACAAGTTTTCCGTCGAGCTTCCGGCAGCGGATTCCGAATAAACCGTTCCGAAAGAGTGGTTAGAGAAACCGTCCAACGAGCAGACATAAGCGTTGCGGTCCGCATCAAAATCAGCCGTTCCTATTTCTTTCCAGTCATTGCCTTCTTCCACGAAATGCTTCACGTCGGCGAAGCTGATCGCATTGCTGGTCGTGTTCTTGATCACCACTTCCACATCCTTTCCAAACTCCAGACCGTCAGGCGTGCAGTTGATAGTCGACAGACTGGCATGATCGCCTTCCACTTTTACCCCTTTCACATACTCGGTCATCGTGATATCGGTATCTTCCGGAACTGCCCCGGCCGGAATATGCAGTTCGGCCACATGCGTACGTTCATCATATACGACCGCGTCCTTATCAGCCGATACGGTCACCGAAGCAGCCAAAGATGTCAATGTCTGCGACAAAGCCACACTGCCATGTTTCGGCGTGCCCGAAGGGATCATCGCGTCAGCCGTTACTGTCACATATCCGTCCTTTGCAAACGTCACAACATAAGTTCCGATCTTGTCCATCGCCAACTGGTACGTCCCGTCGGCAGCCGTCTTGACCGATTTGCCCGACGTGCTGACCTCGACACCTTCCAGCGACTTGCCTCCTTCCGTCACCTTACCTGCGATATAGTAGACCTCCTTATCCAATGGATTATCGGTCACGATTTCAGGTGTCGGTTCGTCATCATCGCTACATCCTACAAATCCCACACTCAATGTCGCAGCCAAGCCCATAGCCAGCACTGCGCTCCAGAAATTTTTCTTTTACATACTCATTAAAAATAAAACATTATATTATTTATTATACAATATTCATCCCCCATCTCTCTTTTCAGCAATAATTCATAAATTATAAATCATCCCTCCTCCTATCATAAGGAACACTATTGCTCTCATCCGGCCGAGTCTCGTAGTCCTGTCCGAGTTTCCGGCGGAAATATTCAAGGCCGCTCTGTCCCGAATATTCCATCTGGTAATATTCCGGCAGGCGCACCCTCACCTTGCGCGACTTGCCCCATTGCGGCAACGGGACGGCAAAATGGAAACCGCCGTTCGCCTCGCCCCCCGTGTACATGGCATACAAGCCGGCCGTCGTCCGTCCGAAATGGCGGATGCAGTCCACCCGCACCCCATAGTCGCCATAGATATACCGGTGCACGCCCAAGTTGAAATCCATATTGAAATGCCTTTCGCGGAAACGAACCTCCGCCGCCCCGCTCACCCGCTTCCAATTCGACACCTGCCATTTGCCCTCGTAGAAGGTGGACGATCCGGTCACACCGCCTTCCAAGCCGAACATCCAACGGTCGTCCGGCGTCGCATAGCGCAGTTTCAGGTCCGCCCCCATCCGGTTGTTCGTGAAGTTGCCGACCGTCACCCGTCCGAACGCCCCTCCGGGCAATCCGAACTCTTGACTCAAGGTCAGCACCCCGGCCCGGATATAGTCCATCTGCCCGACCATATTGTTCCAAACCGGCAGGATCACCTGCCCCGTGAAAGCCGCCCCTTTCCAAAGCCGCGCCTCCACCGCCGGAGCGATATTGATCACCGCCCCGTATATCTTGTCCAGCCACGAATTGCTCAGCGAGATCTGCGGATACAGCACCAGCTCCACCCGTCCGTCCCAGGGCATACGGACCTCGTCGGGGTTAAACACACGCTGACGGGGCGTCAGCTCATACCGGATTCCACCCGCCACCGTCTTGAAATCGTAGCAATAGGCATACAAGGAAAAATGGTCGAACAGCCGTGCCGACACTCCCATGTTCACCACCTTCGAGTCATATTCCGCCATCACCTCAAGCGGTTTCAGGAACGCCGGACGGTAGCTCACCCCGCCGAACACCCCCTTGTTCTCGCTCCTGCTGCGAAACGGCACATGCCCTCCCACCGTCACGCCGATATCATGGCCGTAGAAACCGAAATGTTTCGTCCCGACCGCATAGACGGAAGAGAAATAACGATTTCCGCCCGAATCCAGGAAAGGATTCAATTCGCCGGTCGTCAGCAAGTCATTCGAACCGATCACGACCGACGGCCACCATTTCCCCTCCTTCAACGGACGCAGGCGCAGGGAGACCGAACGGTCCTGGTTCCATTTGCCGGTACTCTTGACCTTCAACAAGGTGCACCGGTAGGCCACCTCCATAAACGGCAGGAACGTCAGGTTCACGAAATAGTTTCCCGAATTATATCCCCACTCCTGAGGCAGCATCTCCTGAGACAGGTAATTGCCTCCTGCCATGAACGTACCGTCCTCCTGCATATCGGCCGAAGGGATGTTCAGCAGACCGGAAACACCCAACGAGCGTTGGGCGATTGACAAATGAGAATTGACAATCGACAATGAAATGCCGATTGTCAATAGGGTTTTCTTTATTATTTTATGTTTCATATTCTGTTTTCAAGGTTCCCCAAGGACCCGCACAATCTGTTCCACCTGCTTTGGCGTCAGCACCCGCCGCGAAGCCGTCCAGCCGTTCTCGTGCAAGAGTCCGAGCAGTACGGGATTGCCGACGATCCACTGTTTCAAGCGCCTAGAAGCCACTTCGGGCATGACATCTGGGCTATATTGCCGTCCCAGCCTCCGGAGCGTGGTGGAACGGTTTTTCCATTTTCCTTCTTCATCATCCGACGTCCCGGTCATACCCACCTCCAGTCCATTGTCGCCGGACGGCAAGCACCGACGGACAAGCCCTTCAACTGCGTCAGGCAATCCTCCAGCACCCGTAACAAGCGTTCCCGTTTCTCCGCTTCCGCCACACCGGACAAAAGCCCGATGCCTTTCCGGATGCGTCCGAGCAACACCTGTTCTTCCGAAGGCCGGGTCTGCCGCACCGCCTCACGGACGTAAGCGGCAAACGCCTCTCTCCCCAGCCGACGAAAGAGCGAGTCCGGATCGTCCCCTTCCGGCAGCCCGATCCTCACCGCATCCATTCCTTCGCCTGCAAGCGTTGGGACAACCGCATCCGCCGCCTTGCGCCCCGCCTTGTCGGCATCCAGCATCACGCGGACAGATGTCGTATATCGTTTCAACAAAGCAATGTGCCCCGTACAAAGCGCCGTCCCGCACAACGCCACCGTATGCCTGAACCCCGCCGCATGCATCGCCAGCACATCCTTATATCCTTCCACCAGAAAGACGCTCCCCTCCCGGCGGATCGCCTCCCGTGCCTCATACAACCCGTATAACAGCTCGCTCTTCCGATACAGCTCGCCCGTTTCCGAATTGATATATTTCGGTTTATCCCGATCTTCGTCCGACAACCTCCGCGCGGCAAACCCGGCCAACCGGCCCTCCTCATCGCGCACAGGGAACACCAACCGGTTCCGCATCGCCTTCCAGCGTTCGGGAACCAGGAAGGGCGACTGCCCCACCCCGAAATCCAACCAGGTAGGCGTCAGTTCCGAACATCCGCTACCCGCGGGCAACAACAAAGCCAGGAAAGCTTCGTTTTCAATTGACAATTGAGAATTGACAACGGGCAATTGCTCCGCGTCGCTATTTTCTTTTTTCTCCTTGATTGCCAACCGTTCCGGCAACAACCTCGCCTCCTTATTGTCTTTCCCTTCAATAGCCAACTGTCCACTGTCAATCGACAATTTGTTCGCCGCCTCGACAAAGCCGACGTTCTCGATCTTGCTGACAAAGGCGAACACATCTCCCCTCTCTCCGCAAGCATAGCAAACAAAGCTCCCCTTCTCCTCATTGACGGAAAGGGAAGGATGCCGATCCCCGTGGAACGGGCAAAGCCCCATCCATCGGCGACCGACACGGTTCAGTTTCGTATAACGCCCGATCACCTCCCTGATCGACAGGGAGGCTTTCAGTTCTTGTATCTCTTGCTTCGTCATAACCCTAAAGAGGTTTGCGTACCAGGCTGTATATAGTCCGTGATACGGGTGAACGAAGGGTTGTACCGGAAACGGGCGATCCCCGTCGAACCGTTACGGTTCTTCGCTATATAGATCTTGCCGACTCCCACCAAGCTGTGCCCCGTCTTGTCGTCGCGGGTGAAGCCATAGCGTTCGGGACGGTAGATGAACGCCACGCAATCCGCCACCTGCTCGATCGTCCCCGAATCGCGCAGGTCGCTCATCACCGGCAGATACGCTTTGTCGGCACGCGCCTCGCAGGCACGATTCATCTGCGAAACCGTCAGCACCGGACAATTGCTGTCCAACGCCAGTTGCTTCAACGCCCTTACATTCCGTCCCACCATCTGTTCCTGTGTCTCCCCCTTCCGGCGGTCGCCGCCGAGAAGGTGCAGGTAGTCCACGACCACCAGGTCGCATTTTCCCAGGCGGCATTGCAGCAGCACTTTCGCCCGTATCTGCTCGACGGTAGCCCCTACCGTATAGTCGAGATAGAAAGGCAAGTCCTTCAACCGGAGGGCAGCCTCTTCCAACTGTCCCAACTCGCGTCCGGTCGGCTTGTTGATGCGCAGGTGATCCGGGTTCACGTCCGTCATCCCTGCCAGCACACGGTTCA
>ENA-ORTW01003767-ORTW01003767.1-human-gut-metagenome-genome-assembly--contig:-NODE-3767-length-12505-cov-2.437510_pt1 | contig 12505 bp, 9 predicted proteins | sample MGYA00242072_ERZ509193 | MGnify/ENA primary metagenome ERZ509193 (study PRJEB26280, sample SAMEA2338813) | human gut metagenome | biome: human gut; feature: human-associated habitat; material: faeces... | reverse complement strand
AGGGTCGGGTTTTGCTGCATCAGCCGGTACAACGAGTAGCCGGTATCAAGCAATAATACCTTGTGGTTCACCAAACCGCCCCTTCCTTGTATCAATCGTCCGAATATTCCCCTTGCAAAACAGGACAAATCCGCCCTTTTACCAGGGGAAATCTGCTTTTTATTATAGAGGAAAGGGGGAGTTTATGCAAGAAAACTTTTGTTAATTTGAAAAATTATCTGAACCTTGTAAAAAAATCCCCCTTCCCTCCTGTTTTGCAGGAAGAAAGGGGGATTTTCTATTGCATTCGCTTTGGATTAGCGTCTTTTTTCTCTAATCTCTTCGCAGATCATCTGAACAAATTCATCCACGCTCATTGCACCGCCATCGGTGCCTTTACGGGTACGAACCGATACGCTGTCGGTTTCTGCTTCCTTCTCGCCGACAACCAGCATATACGGAATCTTCTTGAGCTGCGCTTCACGAATCTTGTAGCCCATCTTCTCCGAGCGCCAATCTGCTTCGACACGGATGCCGGCTGCCTGGAGCTTTTCAAGAACCTTCTGTGCATAGTCGTGATGCTTTTCACTGATTGGAATAATCATTGCCTGTGTTGGCATCAGCCAGGTCGGCAGTGCACCGGCATATTTTTCCAGCAGCAGCGCCAGTGTACGCTCATAGCAGCCGATGGAGGTGCGGTGGATAATGTATGGGAAGTGGTCCTTTCCGTCCTCACCCACATAGGTCATGCCGAATTTCTGTGCCAGCAGCATATCGATCTGGATGGTAATCAGGGTGTCCTCTTTGCCGAATACATTCTTAATCTGAATATCCAGCTTTGGTCCGTAGAAGGCAGCCTCATCGATACCAACCTTGTAATCCAGACCCAGGTGGTCCAGAATCTTCTTCATTGCTCCCTGTGCTTCTTCCCACTGTTCCGCAGTACCTTCATACTTGTCGGTACGGTTCGGGTCCCACTGGCTGAAGCGGTAGCTGACATCCTCTGCCAGACCCACCGTTTCCAGACAGTATTTTGCCAGCTCCAGACAGCCGCGGAACTCGTCCTCCAGCTGGTCCGGGCGCAGGATCAGGTGACCTTCCGAGATGGTGAACTGACGCACACGAATCAGACCGTGCATCTCACCGGAATCCTCGTTGCGGAAGAGGGTCGAGGTTTCGCCCAAGCGCATCGGCAGGTCGCGGTAAGAGCGGGCGCGGTTGAGGTAGACCTGATACTGGAACGGACAGGTCATCGGGCGCAGCGCAAAGCACTCTTTGGTTTCGTCGTGTGGGTCGCCCAGTACAAACATGCCATCCAGGTAGTGATCCCAGTGACCGCTGATTTTGTACAGCTCTCTCTTTGCCATGTACGGGGTTTTGGTCAACTGGTAGCCACGCTGTGCCTCGGTGTCCTCGATCCAGCGCTGAAGCTGCTGGATGACCTTGGCGCCGTTTGGCAGGATAATCGGCAGACCCTGACCGACCACATCGACAGTGGTGAAATATTCCAGCTCACGACCGATCTTGTTGTGGTCGCGGCGGCGGGCTTCCTCCTGCTGCTGCAGGAAGGCATCCAACTCGCTTGCTTTCGGGAATGCCACGCCGTACATACGGCACATACTGTCGCGGGCAGCATCGCCGCGCCAGTATGCGCTGGTTGCCTGTGTCAGCTTGACTGCTTTGATTACACCGGTGCTCATCAGGTGCGGTCCGGCACACAGGTCGGTAAAGTCACCCTGTGTATAAACGCTCAGCTCCCAGCCCTTTTCGGCATATTCTTCCAGCAATTCCAGCTTGTAATCCTGTCCTGCAAAGAGGCTTCTGCCCTCTTCCACGGTGATGATACGTTTTTCAACCGGAATATTTTCCTTGACAATCTTTTTCATCTCTGCTTCGATTGCACCAAACTGGTCGGGGGTGAACGGTTTTACCCCGCCGATGTCATAGTACCAGCCGCTTTCCAGAGCAGGACCGATACCAAACTTGGCTCCCGGGAACAGATGCTGGATAGCCTGTGCCATCACATGGGCAGCGGTATGCCAGAATGCCTTTTTTCCGTCCTCGTCATCAAAGGTGCAGATTTCCAGCTGGCAGTCCTCGGTGATTGGGGTGCGCAGGTCAACCGCTTCGCCGTTGATTCTGCCGCAGCAGGCTGCTTTTGCAAGACCTGCGCCCAGCGATTTTGCTACGTCGATGACCGAAACGCCCGATTCAAATTCCTTTACGCTTCCGTCTTTGAGTGTAATGTGAATCATAGAAATATTCCTCCTCTATTTTCTTTCTTCCGGTTTTCGATTTTGTTGAAGGAGATTGTACCTGTTCCCGCTTTTTCTTCGCCGTTCTTCCAAAAAACGGACCACATCAAAAAATTCCGGGTAACGATAAAATTCCCTGTGTCCTGCCATCTGCTTGAGCTGGCTAACGCTCACCCATTTGATCTGGCTGACCTCCTCAGTCTGCAAAACGGCGTCTGCCGTGTCAAAATCCTGTTCGACCACAAAGTTTTCCGACAGCAGCTTGCCTCGCACCTTGCGGTTGAGCTTGTGCACTTGGGAGGGCAGGATGTGGATTCCAATTTCCTCGAGCGGTTCACGGATGCACGCCTGCTGCGAGCTTTCTCCTGCCAGCACACAGCCGCTGTGGGTTGCCCAGGTGCCGGGGAGGTCCTTTTTCAGGTCCGAGCGCTTCTGAATCAGAATCTCGTCTTTGCTGTTGACAATCCACACGTCCACCACCATCACATACTGTCCGTCGGACAGCGGCTCTCCTCTTACAAAGGTTTTGCCGGTGCGGTTTCCGTAGATGTCATAGATGTCGCAGACCTCGTCCGCCTGCTTTTCCCGGATGACGCTGGTATCATGGGTTTGCGTGTCCTCCATCGGCGCTCCCTCCCTCCTTGTCGCGGATTTGCCAAAAAGCATTTAAAAAACAAAAAAGCTCCATCCCATATCCTGGGATGAAGCAGATTCTATTCGCTCCACGGTTCCACCCGTATTATGCCCTTGCTTTCCAAAGAAAGCGGACATCTCTTTTTCGACCTGTAACGCTGTCGATGCGTCGCATTTGGAGCAGGCTGCCCTTTTCATGCGCTCTCCGGGGTGGTACCGAATGGCGATCCGACGCGGGTGCTTTCAGCTGCATCCTGATGATGCCGCACCTTTCTCTGTTGCGCAAAATCCTGCCTGACGGCTTCCCCTTCTACGATTTGCGGGATGTTCTTTTTTATTTTGCTTTCATGTTACCACCCAAACCCGTAAATGTCAACATAAATTTCTTGACAAGTCTTACTCTAACAGATAAAATAAATATATACCATTCATCTTTTGGAGAAAAGATGACGGTACCCCATGCGACAAAGCGGATTGCGTTCCGCTTTTTTGGCTGCCTGATTTTTTCGATTGCAGCAGAATCCACCCTCTTTCAGAGTTTTTTCTCAAATTGAGATCGAATACACATTTTGAAAAGACCCTTTTTGATGCACGGCGCCTGCGCTGCCTATTTTTGCAGCATACGGCGTGCTGTCTGGAATTTGTTTTCTTTTTATGCCCATTTGTGATTGCAGATAGAAAAAGTCAATATCGAAACACAGGTCAATTCGCTTCTTTCTCCCCCTTTCCGCAGTTTTACCGGCTCTGTCCGGCCGTTTGGGTCAGGGTGTTTTGAGGAATCACTCTGAGCGTGTCCTTTTTTATTTTACAAAGAAAAGGATGGGTTCGGATGTTTTGTTGTGTCTTAAAAAATGGGCACCGATTTTCAAAATCACCCCCGGGCGGTGTGTCCGGCTCCGAGCAGATTTTGCTCACAAACGATAGAAGGAGGAATAACAGTTCCATGGACCCGATTTTTACTTATCTTGTCTGCATCCTGATTGCACTGGCAGCAGGCGCAGCGGTCGCATTCCCGCTGGGAATCCAGTACCGCAAAAAGGTGGCGGAAGCCGAGCTTGGCACCGCTGAGGAGGAAGCAAAACGCATCATCAGCGATGCCATCAAGGACGCTGAGGTCAAGAAAAAAGAGGCGCTGGTGGAGGCAAAGGACGAAATCCACAAGCAGCGCACCGAGGCAGAAAAAGAGGTCAAAGAGCGCCGCAACGAGGTGCAGCGTTTAGAGCGCCGCATCCAGCAGAAGGAAGAATCCATCGACCGCAAGATGGACAATCTGGAGAAAAAAGAGGAAACCCTGCAAAATAAAATCAAAGAGGCAGAGGGTCGCCTGAAGGAAGCCAACGAAATCAAAGCCAGCCAGTTTGAAGCGCTGGAAAAAATCTCCGGCTACACCGCAGAGCAGGCAAAGGAATACCTACTTTCCAATCTGGAGAATGAGCTGGTACATGAAAAGGCGGTTAAAATCAACCTCTATGAACAGAAGTTCAAGGATGAATCCGACCAGAAGGCAAGGGAGATCATCGCAACTGCCATCCAGAAATGTGCCTCCGACTATGTGGGCGAAGTGACCGTATCGGTCGTTCCGCTGCCAAACGACGAGATGAAGGGACGCATCATCGGTCGTGAAGGACGAAACATCCGCACACTGGAAACCCTTACCGGCGTTGACCTGATTATCGACGACACACCGGAAGCAATCACCCTGTCCAGCCACGATGCTGTTAAACGTGAAATTGCCCGCACCGCTCTGGAGCGCCTGATTCAGGACGGAAGAATCCATCCGGCACGCATCGAGGAAACGGTAGAAAAAGCACAGCGTGAAATCGAAAACAAAATCAAGCAGGATGGTGAACGTGCGGTTCTGGAGACCAACGTCCACGGTATGCACCCGGATATGATCAAGCTGCTAGGTCGCATGAGATACCGTTCCAGCTACGGTCAGAACGTATTGCAGCACTCCATCGAGGTGGCTCATCTGGCAGGCGTAATGGCTGCCGAGCTGGGCGCAGATGTTGCTACTGCCAAACGTGCCGGTCTGATTCACGACATCGGCAAAGCCCTGACCCACGAAATCGAGGGCAGCCATGTCAAGATTGGCGTCGACCTTGCCAGAAAGTACAAGGAAAGCCCGGCTGTCATCCATGCTATTGAAGCACATCACGGCGATGTAGAGCCAAAAACACTGGTTGCCTGCATCGTACAGGCTGCTGATGCCATCAGCGCAGCAAGACCCGGCGCAAGACGTGAAAATCTGGAAAACTACATCAAGCGTCTGGAAAAGCTGGAGGAGATTGCAAACTCCTTTGACGGCGTTGAAAAGTGCTTTGCTGTTCAAGCAGGTCGTGAAATCCGCATCATGGTTCGTCCTGAGGTCATCAGCGACGACCAGATGACCATTATCGCCCGCGACATCGTCAACAAGATTGAATCGGAGATGGAATATCCCGGTCAGATCAAGGTCAACATCATCCGCGAAAGCCGCGCTGTTGATTACGCAAAATAAAAATTCTTCTATTGACCGCTGCCCTTTGGGCAGCGGTCAATTTTTTTGATACCGGTCTTGTAAATCAGACATAAAAATTGGCACAGCAGGTTTAATCTGCTGTGCCAATTTTTAAAAAGACAGCGAAAGGAACCGTCAAATATTTTCCAATTCCTTTTGCTTTTGCAGGGCAATCTCCTGATTTTGCAAAGCTGCCTGCGCATACCAGTACTTTGCCTGCTACATATCGCGCTGTGTGCCGATTCCGTCCTCATAAAAGGATGCCAGATTGCATTGGGCATCGCGGTCCCCATGCTGTGCGGAACGCTGTGTCCAGTAAAATGCCTGTTCAAAGTCCTGGCAAACCCCCAGCCCTTTCAGATAAAAATATCCAACCTGACATTCTGCCAGCGGATACCCCTGCTTTGCCAGCACAAGATGTCCGTCAAAGCATTTATCATACTGCTTGGTGTTCCAGTACGCCTCGATCAAACGGTTACATTCTTCCAGTTCGGGAGATGGTTTATAATACCCTGTTGCCATCGCTTCCACTTTCTTTCCGTTGCAAAATTTTCGGAATCTGCACCAAAGGAAATTAGTCCTCTTTGAGTTGGTACTGTTCAATCAGCTGCTGCATATGCTCTGCACCGTTGACCAGGATGACCTGATCGTCCACCACCAGGCAAGGGATGCCTGCACGATGCTGCTCACGCACCTCCTGCATTTCCGGCGCGGTGTCGCGGACCTTCAAAAAGCTCTTGAGTTTACCAACACCTTCGCAGATGTCGACATACATATACTTAATGTTATTCTCTGAAAGAACCTCTTTCACCGGTGGGCAGCCGCCTCATGTGCCGGTGCCGAACAAAATAATCTTTCTCATAGCACTCTCTCCTTGCTTATCGGTTGATATTGGATAGAAAAAATGTATCGTTTTCTTTTATTATATAGACTTTATCAATCGTTGTAAAGAGGATTTTAAATGGTTTTCCAGCTTCTCCCGCACAAAAACGACCGGCTTTGCTCGACACCGCTGCCGATTCAGAGTATAATGAAAGGGTAACTTTCCTGCTTTTGGCAGGAACAGGGTAAATCTATTGGAAAGGAAGGCTTTTTCCATGAACGAACGACTCAACTCCTTTTACAGGGAGCTAAAAGATAAAAAGGTATCCTTCATCGGTTTGGGACGCAGCCACCGCGAACTGCTGGGAATGTTCGCTGCTAAAGGCGCACAGGTATCGCTGCGCGACAAACGCACCCGCGAGCAGATTGGAGAGGAGGCAGACCGGCTAGAAGCCATGGGCATCCGGCTGCTGCTGGGAGAAAACTATCTGGAGGGACTGTGCAGCGAGGACCTGCTGCTGCGCACACCCGGAATGTACTACTTCCATCCCGCTTTGCAGCAGGCGCGGCAGGCAGGTGTGGCAGTCACCAGCGAGATGGAGCTGTTTTTCGACCTGTGTCCCTGCAAAATCTATGCGGTCACCGGCTCGGACGGCAAGACGACCACCACCTCGGTGATTGCAGAACTGCTGAAAAAACAGGGCTATCGGGTCTTTTTGGGGGGCAACATCGGCTTTCCGCTGCTGCCGCGCATCGAGCAGATCGAGCCGCAGGACCGCGCTGTGGTGGAGCTTTCCAGCTTCCAGTTGATTTCCATGCGCCGCTCACCCGATGTGGCTGTGGTCACCAACGTCACACCGAACCATCTGGATGTCCACAAGGATATGCAGGAATACATCGATGCCAAAAAGAACATTCTGCTGCATCAGGGTGGCATCAGCCGCACGGTACTCAATGCAGATAATCCCATCACCGCCTCCTTCCTGCCGCTGGTGCGGGGGACCGCTGTCTTTTTCAGCCGCAAAACTGTCCCGTCGCTGGGCGCTTATCTGGGCGAGGACGGAATGCTGTACTGCAACGACCGAAGCGGAACGACCCCTGTGCTGCCGATGGAGCAAATCCGCATCCCGGGCATCCACAATGTAGAAAACTATCTGGCTGCCATCAGCGCCGTATGGGGTGAGGTGGACTGCGAAAATATCGTGCAGGTGGCACAGCAGTTTGCCGGCGTGGAGCACCGAATCGAATTTGTGCGGGAGCTGGACGGCGTCAAATGGTACAACGACTCGATTGCCTCCAGCCCGACCCGCACCATCGCAGGATTAAACTCCTTCCACCAGAAGCTCATCCTGATTGCGGGCGGCTACGACAAAAAAATCCCCTTTGAGCCGCTTGCACCCAAAATCATCGAAAAGGTCAAGACCCTCATCCTGATGGGTGTGACCGCGCCGAAGATCGAAGCGGCTGTCACTGCCTGCGAAGGCTTTGACCCGCAGCAGCTGCGCATCCTGCACGCAAAAGATATGCAGCAGGCGGTTGAGCTTGCCCGCCAGTGCGCACAGCCGGGGGACATCGTTTCGCTGTCGCCTGCCTGCGCCAGCTTTGACCTCTACCCGGATTTTGAAGCAAGAGGCAGACACTTTAAGGAGCTGGTTCATCAGCTGTAAGATGAGGGAGGGTTCTCCATGGATATTCAACTGAAAGCACGCACGCCGGAAAATGTGCTCACCTATTTTGAGCGCACAAAGGACCCCGACATCGAGTGGATGTTTCCTCGCAGCGTGCTGACCCGTGAGCAGGCAATCGCCAACTTTCAGGCTTCGCTGCTGCCTGATGCCGACAGCTTTGGGCAGACCATCTGGGCAGACGGCGAATATGTGGGGGACATCTGGTGCTTTTGCATCGACCGCAGCCAGCAGCCCAACGCCATGCTCAGTCTATGCCTCTTTGCCAAGGAGCGATGGGGACAGGGCATCGGCAGTCGGGCAATGCAGCTCTTTCTGCCGATGGTGACCGAGCGGTTTCGTCTGCAAAGCATAGGCGCCTTTGTTTATTCCGACAATCTGCCTTCTTTGCACCTTCTGCAAAAAACGGCTTTGTTGTACAGGAACGTTTTGTGGAAGATGGCAGGGAATCGGTCTATCTGGAGCGGTAAACGGTCGGCACAAGAGAATAGACTAGAGAAACTCCATTTGATAAAAACCTTTTTGTGCAGGGTACAGCATTTAAACAACCCGAACGGGTCCCTCAAGCGGACAGGGAACCCAAAACAGAAGAAGGAGGAGGCTCATGTCCAGCATCACCAAGCAGGCTTTGGAGCACGCTTTAAAAAGTCTGCTGTTAAAAAAACCCTTTCATAAAATCACCATCAACGACATCACCGAGGAGTGCGGTGTCAGCCGCATGACCTTCTACTACCACTTTAAGGACATTTATGACCTGGTGGAGTGGTCCTTCATTGAGGATGCCGCCCGCGCACTGGAGGGAAAAAAGAGCTATGACACCTGGCAGGAGGGGTTTTTAAATATCTTCCATGCCGTACTAGAAAACAAGCCGTTTATCACCAATGTCTACCGCAGCGTCAGCCGCGAGCAGGTGGAGCTGTACCTGTACAAGCTGGTACACGACCTGATTTACAATGTGGTGGAGGAAAAGGCACAGGGACTGCACGTTCCCGAGGAGGACAAGGCATTCATCGCTGATTTTTACAAGTACGCCTTTGTGGGAATCATGCTGGATTGGATCAAAAACGGCATGACTGAGCCGCCCGAGCGAATCATCGAGCGCATCAGTATCCTCATTCAAGGGGACATTGCCCGTGCAGTGGGCAAATTCTGTACACCACCCATCAAATGATAAAAAATCAGATACTTTCGGCGCAGTGATAAAAATTTGGTCACTGCGCTTTTTTTGTTTATTGTGGGAATGATAAAAAGGCGGTATGATGACAGCATCAACCAAACATCCACAACGGATCGACATGAAACGGAGGTATTCTGTATGTATTATTCCAGCGGTAACTATGAAGCATTTGCACACCCGAAAAAACCGGAAGGGGTCGAGCGCAAATCCGCTTATATCATCGGCACCGGTCTTGCAGCACTGACTGCCGCCTGCTATCTGGTGCGTGACGGACAGATGCCCGGCAAGCACGTACACATCTTTGAAAAGGACCCGGTTGCCGGCGGCGCCTGCGACGGTTACGAGTTCCAGAATATAGGTTACGTCATGCGCGGCGGACGTGAGATGGACAACCACTTTGAGGTCATGTGGGATCTGCTCCGCTCGATCCCGTCGCTGGAAACCGAGGGTGCCAGCGTGCTGGATGAATATTACTGGCTGAACAAGGCAGACCCCAATTACTCCCTTTGCCGCGCGACGGAGAAACAGGGCCAGGACGCCCACACGGATGGCAAATTTGCCATCTCGGATCAGGGCGCGCTGGAGATCATGAAACTCTTCTTCACCCCGGACGAGCAATTGCAGGATAAAAAGATCACCGATGTTTTTGACGAGGAGGTTTTCTCCTCCAACTTCTGGCTTTACTGGCGCACCATGTTTGCCTTTGAAAACTGGCACAGTGCTCTGGAAATGAAACTCTACCTCAAGCGGTATATCCACCACATCGGCGGTCTGCCGGATTTCACGGCCCTGCGTTTTACCCGGTATAACCAGTATGAGTCCATCATCCTGCCCATGACCTGTTACCTGAAAGACCACGGCGTCCAGTTCTTTTATGAGACAAAGGTAACGGATGTGCAGTTCAACATTGAAATCGGCCGCAAGCAGGCCAGCTCCATCACGGTAGACCATAAGGGCCAGGTGGAGACCATCGACCTGACCGAGAACGACCTGCTTTTCATTACCAACGGCGGCTGTGTGGAGAGTTGTACCGTGGGTGCGCAGGACAAGGCGGCGGGCTTTGACCCCACCATCAAACCGGGCAATGGCTGGGATCTCTGGCGGCGGGTCGCGGCGCAGGACCCCTCGTTCGGCAACCCGGATAAGTTCTGCTCCAAACCCGAGGAATCCAACTGGGAGAGTGCGACCATCACCACGCTGGACGATACCATCCCGCAGTATATCGAAAAAATTTGCAAGCGGGATCCGTTCAGCGGCCATACCGTCACGGGCGGCATCGTCACGGTCAAGGATTCCAGCTGGCTCCTCAGCTGGACGCTCAATCGCCAACAGCAGTTCCGGGATCAGCCCAAAAACCAGCTCTGCGTCTGGGTCTACGGCCTGTTCAGCGATAAGCCCGGCGATTATGTCAAGAAATCCATGAGGGATTGCACCGGCAAGGAGATCTGCATGGAGTGGCTGTACCATCTGGGCGTGCCGACGGACAAGATCGAGGAATTGGCCGAGCACAGCGCCAACACCGTGCCGGTCATGATGCCCTATATTGATGCGTTCTTCATGCCCCGCGCCATTGGTGACCGGCCCGACGTGGTGCCGAAAGACGCTGTCAACTTCGCATTTTTGGGCCAGTTTGCCGAGACGCCGCGGGATACCATCTTCACCACGGAGTATTCCATGCGCACCGGTATGGTGGCGGTGTACAGCCTGCTCAGCATTGACCGCGGCGTGCCCGAGGTCTGGGGCAGCACCTACGATGTCCGCTGCCTGATTGATGCCGCGGTCAAGCTCCGGGACGGCAGAAAGCTCACGGATATGGAGCTGCCGTTTGTAAAGAAACTTGCCCTGAAAGAAGCGCTGCGGAAGATCGAGGGCACCGACCTTGAAAAATTCCTCAAGAAATATAACGCGATCTGATGTTTCCCAGACCTGTTTTGGGTCGTTCCTCTTTTCGGAAAAACCGGGCTTTGTTCTCCTGAGGCAGGAGGCAGGGCCCGGCTTTTCTTTGTTTTTTTCAGAAAGCTTCTAAAAAGAAGGACTTTTCGTGAACGGATTTTACGCATATTTGACATTTTACTCTTGCCGGAAGCTGCATTTTGTGTTAAGCTTAACTCAACAGTGCAGCGCAGGGGAGAGAGCCCGTCGCTGCCAAAACCGGAAAAAACAAAAGGAGGTCGTTCTTCGTGAAACGATTTATCTCTCGCCGCAGCTTTTTGAAAACCGCTGGTGTCACTACGGCTGCCGCCGCTGTGGCCGTAGGAGCTCCCTCGGCGTCTGCCTGCTTTGGCAAAGGCAAGCTGCCGGAAATCACCATCCTTTATACCAACGATGTCCATACTTACATCGACCACAAATCCCCAGAGCTGACCTATGCTTCCATCGCAGCCCTCAAGAAGAGCTATGAGGAGCAGGGCAAGAATGTGCTGCTGGTGGATGCTGGCGACCATATCCAGGGCACGGCATACGGCTCCATGGACGATGGCGCCACCATCATCCGGCTGATGAATGAGGCGGGCTATGATCTGGCCACGCCGGGCAACCATGAGTTTGACTACGGCATGGACCGCGCAAAAATGGTCCTCAAGGAAGCGGATTTTCCGTACGTTTCCTGCAACTGGATCGACCTGCGCAGCGGTCTGCGGGTCCTGCCCAGCATCAAGCTTTTCAATATCAAGGGTGCCATTGTGGCCTTTGTGGGCGTTACCACACCGGAAACCTTTACCAAGTCCACTCCGGCCTACTTCATGAACGCCAAGCAGACCCGTTACATCTACGATATCCTCGGCGGTGACGACGGTGCCAAGCTGTACGATGCCGTCCAGAAAGCCATCGATAAGGCAAAGACCCTTGGCGCGGATTATATCATCGGCCTGGGCCATCTGGGTGTCGATCCCTCGTCCGCTCCCTGGACCAGCAAGGATGTCATTGCTCACACCACCGGCTTCAACGCGTTCATCGACGGCCATTCCCACACGGTGATGGCGGGTGAGACGGTTGCCGATGCCGCAGGTACCCCTGTGTTACTGACCCAGACCGGCTCCTACTTTAAGAATATCGGCTGCATGACCATCAACCCAGAGAGTGCTGTAGGCACCATTACCACCACGCTCATCTCCACCTATGAGGGCGCGGACCCGGTGGTGGACGCCATTGCCAAAGAGTGGGTCGCCGATGTGGACGATATGCTGGGCGAGGAGATCGCAGTGGGCGACGGCGAGTTCTATGTCAGCGATGCAGAGACCGGCAAGCGCCGCATCCGCTCGGCAGAGACCAACCTCGGCGACTTTGTGGCCGACGGCATCTACGCCTACTTCAATGAGATCGAAGAGCTGCACTGTGATATCGCAGTCATGAACGGCGGCGGCATCCGTGCCGATGTCCCGGCAGGTGCCTGGAGCTTCAAGACCTGCAAGACGGTCAGCCCCTTTGGCAACGTGGCCTGCCTGATGTCCGTGAC
>ENA-ORTW01003764-ORTW01003764.1-human-gut-metagenome-genome-assembly--contig:-NODE-3764-length-12519-cov-2.434692_pt1 | contig 12519 bp, 7 predicted proteins | sample MGYA00242072_ERZ509193 | MGnify/ENA primary metagenome ERZ509193 (study PRJEB26280, sample SAMEA2338813) | human gut metagenome | biome: human gut; feature: human-associated habitat; material: faeces... | reverse complement strand
CTGCTTTTTCAGGCGGCGCAGAAGGAAATAGTGCCTCCCCCGGCGCAGAATGACATAGGGGATGATCTGCCTGACGGTATTGTCATACTCCGCCTGTTCTCGGGGGAGAAAGGTATGATGGTCCAGAATGAACTGACGGATGGTCTCGAGATTTTGGGAGAGGAAGGGACCGGGGCCCAGGCGGGCCTCCAAGGCGGCGCGGTTTACAACGAGGACTTGCTCCATGGCAGTCACCTGCTTTCTGTGGGGTGTTGTGTTTATTGTACCAGAAGTGGTCCAGCCTGAAAAGGCAAACTTGCCCGAAGGAGCTTCGGCAAGGAAGGGTTATAGGGTGTCTCCCTTTCGTGGCGGGAGAACGAAGATAAAGAGCAGGGAGCTGATGAGAAGCAGGAAAGGGTAAAACAGATTGGGGATGACCTGGAAGGCGGACAGTTCATGTCCCAGTTCACTGGCGGCGGAGAGGGCCACCAGCATCTGGGCGCCGTAGGGGATGATTCCCTGTACGAAGCAAGAGAAGATATCCAATAGGCTGGCGCTGCGGCGGGGATCTATCTTGAACCGGTCCGCTATATCCTTGGCGATCGGGCCGGCCATGATGAGGGCGATCGTATTGTTGGCCGTGCAAAGGTTGGCGAAGCTCACCAAGGCCGCTATGCTCATCTCGGCCCCCTTGGAGGAATGGATGCGGGAGGTAAGCTTGCGGATGATCCAGGCGATACCCCCGTTATAGCGGATCATCTCCAACATGCCTCCTGCCAGAAGCGTCACGATAATCAGCTCGCCCATATTGGTGATACCTAATCCCATGGAGGCGTTCCAGCCCCAGATATCGAAGCTACCGGTCCACAGACCTACGATACCGGACAGGACGATCCCGATGAATAGCACCAGCATGACATTGATCCCGCAAACGGCGGTTACCAACACCACCAGATAAGGGATCACCTTGACCCATTCGATCGGGGCCGGGGCGTAAGCGTTCTCCACGCCGCTTCCCACCAGCACGTATATCAATCCGGTCAGGATCGCTATCGGGAGGGCGATACGGATATTCACCTTGAACTTATCGGACATCTGGCAACCCTGCGTGCGGGTAGCTACGATGGTCGTATCGGATATGAACGACAGGTTATCGCCGAACATGGCGCCGCTCACCACGACACCCAGCATAAGGGCGTCCGGCATCCCCGTCTTGTCCGCTATACCGACGGCTACCGGGGCCAAGGCCACGATCGTGCCCACCGACGTACCTACCGAGATGGATATGAAGCAAGCGGCCAAGAAGATTCCGGCCGCCAACAGGTTACCGGGCAGGATGGACATCGCCAGATTCACGGTAGCGTCTACGGCACCCATCGCCTTGGCGGTCTGCGCGAAGGCCCCGGCGAGGATGAAGATCAATACCATCAGCATGATATTGCTGTTGGCCGCCCCCCGGCAGAACTGCTCGATGCGGTTGCTTAATTTGCCTCCCTTGGAGATCGCTATCGCTACGATCGAGGAGATGACGAAGGCTACCGTTATCGGCATCTTATAGAAATCTCCCGCCACGATAGATACCACCAAATAAGTCAATAAGAATACCACCAGCGGCGTCAATGCCCATGCGTTCGGTCTGCGTTCCAACTCCCCCATTTTCTTATCTCTCCTACATTTAACTGTCAACTGTCAATTCTCAACTGTCAACTCTTAGAAGGAGAACCGCAGCGCTATACGCACGCCCCCCTTCTTGATATTCGGTTGGTCCAGATACGTCAAGCGGCGGTAATAATCGATCCGTAATATCTTGAAGATGTTCTCCAGACCTACGCTGGCCTCTAGGTAAGGCGTACGGCCCATCGGCGAGGTTCCCTCGGGGAAACGGTATAGTCCCGTCGGGTCCAAGGCAGGGTTGTTCTTATCGGTCAGTCCTCCGTAGAAACCGCTGAACGATATCACCTCACGCAAACGTAGCCACTTCACGCCGGGAATACGGTTTAAGATCCATCCCTTCATATAATACGTGAAGTAGAACGAAACATACTGGTCGCTTACGAACTCCAGCGCACGCATCATGTTGAAGGCTTGCGGCTGGATCGTGATGGACTGGTTGGTATTCGGCATGATGAGCAAGGGGAAAGGAACCTTGTCCCATACCTTGCCCGCCGTCACCAAGGCGTCGATATGTCCGAAGGAAGAGAGCCAGATCCGTTTCTCGGCGCTGATCTCCGTATGGTTGTAGTTGAAGTCGCCCCCCAACACGTTCTTCAATCCCATTTGATGGGATAGCTTGAATACGGGAGCGTCTTTCGAGAGGTTGAAAAGCGAGTTCTTACCCTCTCGTCCGTTATAGGCACGCTCGCCCGGGGCAAAACGAAGCTGGGCCCCTAGCTCCGTGTTGGTGAAACTCTTTAGGTTCGTCAATGTCCCGTCGGCGTTGTAACGGTCGTAGCGGAGCGTTCCGGCCGCCTCGTTGTTCTCGTTCCGCGCCCAAGTGGTAAGGGTCAGGCCATTCAGCCATTCCTTCTGGTACTGGAGCATGGTCTTGCGGATGTATTGCATCATGGTGACGGGCTCGCCCACCTTCCATGCCACGAACATATTATCCTTGCTGGTGAAGAGGAAGTCCTGACCGGGCGTATATACGTCGTACTCTTGGATCGCGGAGATGTTGTTCACCGGGCTTTCTCCCTCGTGATATTTCTTCTTGTTCACGCTATACGTCAGCTTGGCGTTATACTTTAGCTTACGGTCGTTTACGCCATAGGCCAGATAACCGCTACCGAACCAGTGTGGGTTGAGGTTTGCCGTCGTCATACCTCCCACACGCATGCGGAAGCCCTCCAGATGGTTGGCGCTGAACGTGGTATTCATCGGTCCGAAATCGAACTTGCTCTTATCCTTGTCCGCCGTGGTCGGGATATAACCGGTGATCAATATCTCGGCGGTCTTGATGATCACGTTGAAAGCCGGTACCTTGCGAAGTTGCGCCAGCAAGTCGTCCAAGGCGCTCTCTTTCTCTTTCAAGGGGACATGGCGGTTGTGTATCCAGAAGGTGTCGGTCTGGGCGGTGGCTTCGGGCAACTCATGGATCGGGCCGAGAAGGCCGAAGATCGAGTCGGCGTTCTGCACGTCGAACTGATACTTATCGAAATTCCTTAGCTGGTGGGCATAGAGCTGTTGCGCCCCTTTTACAATATAGAAATTAACGTAGGTATTCTCGTTGGCGAGCACCCAAGTGCTATCCGGCATCCGCTTGAACTCTTGCTCGATCCGGAGCTTGTCCACCCAGTTGAGGTTGATGTTCGCCGGGGTGTTCAAGAGGAATTTCTTGACGGCGTAATTACCGTCCAGCGTGATGTACAAGCGGCCCGTGAAGCCGTAGCTCTGGCTGTTTACGGGCACGAAGGCGAGATCCACACATTTATCTCCGGCAACGTCCACCGTATCCATGATATAATATTTGTAATAGGAGACGGCCAGCGTGGAAGACAGCGGGCTCACGAAACGGTTCAACAAGATATTGATATTGTTGTCGAAGATATTGACGCCCTTGAATATCTCCTCAAGGTTGGCGGTGATGGCGCCTCCATCGTCCAATGTCTTGTCGATACCCTGCTGGCGCTTGGCCTTGGTGATCGTCTTCTCCGCCTTGGGATGCTTGCGGTAGTATTGGTCGGAGATCGTCTCGCGGACGGAGATCGTCAGGATCGGTTTCCCGTTGAACTCCGAGGTATCCAGATAGTTCTTGATGAACTTGAATTTCTTCAGGAACTTATTCTTCTCGAGATTGGGGTTGAAGTCGTCCAGCGACATGCTGAGCTTCTCGTACACCTCGCTTTGGTACTCGTCCTTCGCCTCGATGCGGTTGTCGTTCTTATGCTCTATGACTTTCTTGATCAGTTCCACGGCGGGATTGTCCTTGCGGGAGTATCTCTCCTTGGTAGGCCTCACCTCTACCTCCGCGATCTGGAAGGAGGTGGGGCTTAATAATATATCCAGATTGTCGTTCTTTTGCCCCGCCTTTAGGTTTACGACCTTATTGTCATATCCAAGCGAGGATACGACCAGCCGGGTAAGCCCTTTGTCATTCTGGAGGCTGAAAGCCCCGTCATCGTCGGTCATCGCCCCGATCGTCGAGTTTTCGAACATGACGGATACGTAGGATAGGGGTTCCCCGCTTACGGAGTCTCTCACGATTCCGGACGCGGAAGTTATGCTCTGGGCGTATAGGACGGAAATGCCGGTCACGAATTGTAACAGGACTAGCAAAGTGATATAGCGAATAGATCTTATCATGTAAATGTCTCGTTATTCCTTCACGGATAATACAGTTGGCAAAGGTATGTTTTTTTCGTGGGAGGGAGGGGGGAGAGGCTATTAATAATCATTAATCAATGGGGCATCCCCTCCTTGGAGGGAGGGGAGCCCCATCATTCTTAAATCTAAAAAACATGAGGGCCTCACGGCTTTATATCTCTGACGGCGATTCGCTATCCGCTTGCTTCTTGGCGGCGGCGGCCCTCGCCTGTGCGATGCGTTGGTTGTAGAGGGCGTTGGTCTCGTCGATGAGGGTGTTGAGGCGGTTGATGAAGGTGGCGGTCGTAGCCGTTGGCTTCACCACGCTCTGGGCGAAGGCGTAGGTGGTCATCTCGTCGTATTCCTCGTCCATGCGGAGGCGGATCTTCTTGGCGCTCTCTACGGGGTTGTCGGCTTGCGCATTGGTGCGCTGCTCGGTCAAGGCTGCGTATTGCTGGTTCTTCTCCTTCAGCGAGGCCACTACCTCGGTGAGGGTGAGCGCCGCCAGCGCCTCGGGCATGCCGTCCTTGTCGAGGTCTACCAGCAAGCCCTCGATGGCGGCCGTCTCCTGCAAGTTGGCGAGGCGTGCGGCGCCGATGTAGGGCTTCACGGGAAGGTATAGCTTCTCGGCCGCCGTGCGTTGCGCCGCCAGCGGGCTTTTCGTCATTTGGGTAATGGTGGAAGTAATGAAGATCAAGAGATCATCCCTCTCCTTGTCGAGGGTGGACATCTGCGCGGTCTCCTCGCTGGCCGAGGATTGGTTCACGGCGTCGGTCAATAGGGCGAAATCGGCGGCGAAGGCCGTACGAACTTCTTGGGGGATGCCCAGCGGGTCGTTCGGGTCGAAGCTGATCTCGTCGGGCGATTCCGAGTCGCCTCCGCCACCCGCGAGCAGGTTCCCGTAGCGGGCCATGAAGGTTCGGTACTCGGCGTTGTTCAATCTTTCTAAATATGCGCTCTTTACTTTCGTGATTTTTGCCATGTCTGAAAATTTTTAGTTGGATAGATATATATGATTTAATTGTGCTAATGTAAGAAGATTTCCGGATGTATCGATCAAGAGCGGCATTGTTTTTTTTAAAATCGGGCTTACATCCGGTGCGGGGTGGATTTAAAAGTTTAAATCGGGCTTGCGTCGGGTGCGAGATGGAATTTAAAAGTTTAAATCAGGCTTGCGTTAGGTGCGAGATGGAATTTAAAAGTTTAAATCGGGCTTGCGTTAGGCGCGAGATGGAATTTAAAAATTTCAGCGGGGCCCAACCTTGGTGGCCGGGCCTCGCGGTAAATCATTTCTTTTTGATTACGATGATACGCGTGCCGTTCTCGGGCTGTACCAGATCCCCGATCTGCTTGCCGTTGTCATCTAACGTAGGAACCAAGAACGGATAATATTCCGGGTTGTAATACTGCTTCGTGCTTAGGGAGCCTTCCTTAGGATGCATGGAATAAACTAGTTCTCCGTTGATCCAGATCTGATCCATAAGGAGCAAGGATGGAGTCCTGTATAGCTGTACTTTTATCTCATCCTCGTTTCCGTCGGGATACTGGATATAGGTATAGGCGATATCCCTATTTCCTTCCGTCACGAAAGGAGATGCTTCGATGTAATAGTATCCTTTCGTGTTTCCATCTGTCTTCCCATACCCATTGTCTTCCATATAAGGTGGATAGATCGTGCTCCATTCTCCTAGGATAGCTCCTCCGTTTGTCTGGAGAGGCCAAAGTTGGGGAAGGGTTAATTTTTGATCTTTATACCGATACATGACTTCTATTCCTTGGGTATACTCTTCTCCAAGGAAGCTAGGGGATCCCGGGTTCAGGCGATCGTTCAGCTCCGGGTCTGTCAGTACGATTTGTATAACTATATCCTCTACACAAGAGATTTGACCTTCTTGTGGTTCCGATTCACAGGCGCAGAGGCCGGCTAGCGCTACGCAGCATAGAAAAAATATACTTCTCATAGGACTCTATATCTAAAAGGGTTAATAAATATAACTGATTATCTTATTATTCCGATTGTAATTGCTTCCAGTAGATGGCTTTTCGAAAATACCGCTGGTAAACCAACCATTGTCACTCAAGGTTCTTCCTCCCCAATCATACCGGACAGTTCGAAAGGAAGTGATGGAAGAATTGCCGGAAGCTTCAAACACTTTCCCGTTATATGTAATGGTATAGATATCGGTACTGGTAGTTTTCGTGATTCGTACCCCATCGATTACCCAAGCATGGCCTTCATCATCAGCTTTTATTCCCATTACATATGTAGGGCCATAGCTTAACGCGCTCCAAGCTCTGTCAAATGTATAATCTTGAGCGGATCCGGCGGTATAGCCATTATTGTTTAGGAAGTCTCTTGCTTTGGATATAGTGCTACTTGTCCCATGCCCATCATATCCTGTGTTCATCGTATTAAACAAATCAAGCATAAGGCGCTTTAGCTCTACGGATGTATATCTATTATCAATCATTGTAGGCCACATCGCCGCCGTGATATAATTGCTGTAGGGCTTTTTGTGATATGCCATGATTTGCGAGACGGCTATCATACCACAACCCACATAGGCTCTATCTGTATAATCTGGAGGAAGCAATGGCAGTAAGTCATTGAACGGACTTTCTTGATGCCATCCTCCGGGAACTAGCTTGATCCTTTCGGTGACTTCGTTTTTTACGTCTGTCCTGTCATAACTCCAAGGGCTGTTCGGGTCGTCGGGGTCAAATGGCGGGAGCGCTTTGGTGATTACCTTGCCTTTATTTGCCGCTTTTATCTTTTGATTAGCCGAAGAAGCCAGACTTTCTATGTCTAATTCTTTTTGAGTTTGCTCCTCCACATACAATTCGACTAGCTCTAGGCAGTATTTCAAGCTCTTGTTAAACGAGGTGTCCGATATAGACCCGTTTTCTGAGTAACAAAGTAGTTTGTCTACGCGTTCATCTGCCGATAATAGGGAGAATCCCGTTCCTTTGTCGTTTTCGAATATAACTTCGTAATATAGGTTTCTCCCGTTTTTCTTGTTCTTCTTCAATGAGAGAGCTTTTACTTTTACGGCTTTCTCCTTGTGGATGGTCTTAGCATAGCTCTCGAAGTTCTTTTTCGCTTCTTTTTCCGAGATATTGTATGAACCTTTCTGTTTTACGGAAAGGGCGATTTGCTCGGAGGCGGTTAAGACCAACTCCTTGTCATTGTTTGTCGCTGCGTTTAACGCTTGGGCGCCAGCATCTATAAGATCTTCACCTTGTGAACATCCCGTCATGATTATTAAAGTAACGCCGATAATACTCAGTAAAGTATTCGTTGCTTTCATATGAGATTGGATTTAGAGATTAGCATGAGAAAAGAGTGATTATCAACCTTTGTTGATCTTGAGAAGGAACTCCGAAGAGACGGGACCATTTATTCTTTGAATAGAATAGGTAAATGTTGAGTCATAAAGGTCTGGATTAAATCGGACAAAAACAAATTCTGTAATTAGAATCTTGTATGAAATCTCGTTATTATTCATTTGTCGCGGCCCTCTTGAAACAACAAAGGCCTTGCCGGGGTAGCAAGGCCCATCGCGAGGGATGAGATGCGGCTCGCCCCGTCTCTACACTTGTTCTGCGGGTTCTTCCCCTCGGGGGTATAGAGCTGGGCGATGCGGGCGGCGTAGGCTTTCTCTACCTTGCCCCGGACGATCTTCATGGTGCTGTTTACCATGCCGTTTTGCTCGGTGAAAGGCTCGGGGAGGATGGCGAAGGTGGTCGGCAACCAACGATCCGGGAACATACTAGACAGGTCGCCTCCCTTGCGGAAACGGTCGATCTGGCGCTGGATGGTACGGATGGCCTCTTCCCGGCCTTGGTCGCTCGAGAGGTCTAGACTCTGGTGGGCCAGATGCTTCCGCAACCGTTCTTTGTTAGGGACCAACAGGGCGGTCGTGTACGGGCTCTGGTTATTGTACAGGATCAGTTGGTCGATGCAAGAGGAATGCTCTACCAAGGCTTCCTCTATACCCTCCGGACTATATTTCTCCCCATCGCTTCCGATCAGCAGGCTCTTGAAACGCCCCAACACATAAAGAAGCCCGTCACGCATATATCCCATATCCCCGGTGTACAGCCAACCCTCCTTTACGGTATCGGCCGTCGATGCAGGGTTCTTCCAGTAGCCGGCCATCACGTTCTCTCCCCGGATGACGATCTCGCCTTTCTCCCCCGGAGGAAGTACGTTGCCGTCCATGTCGCAGATCTTTAGGTCGAGGGGCCGCACCAATACGCCGCTACTGCCGAAGGTATGGCGGCGAGGGCCGTTGGTCGAGATGATCGGTGTCGCCTCGCTCAGCCCGTATCCTTGGTACATCGGGATTCCCAAGGCGTAATAGAACTTCTGCAAGTCCTTATCCAGCAAGGCGCCCCCTCCGATAAAGAACTTCAGCTCGCCCCCGAAGTTCTCACGGACTTTCGTGAACAATAGCTTGTCGAACAAACGGATCAGTGGCTTCAAGAAGACGCGGAAGCCTTTTCCTTCCTCCTCGTCGCTATCCCCGTTATAGATATAACCGATCCGTAGGGCTAGGTTGAAAAGGCGGGCGGCGTTCTTGCCTCGCACTCGGATACCCTGCTCGATATTCTTCTTGAAGTTCTTCGCCAAGGCCGGGACGCTCAGTATCAGGTACGGCTTGAACTCCTTTATATTGATAGGGATATTCTTCAAGGTCTCCATACCGGTGCGCCCTACCTGCACGGTAGCTACCGAGGCCCCCTTCGACATGAAGATGTAGAATCCTACCACGTGGGCGAAGCAATGGTCCAGCGGGAGGATCACCAGCGTACGCCACGTATCGTCTATATCCACGCAGGTGAGCGCTTGCTCCATGTTCGCCGTATAGTTACGGTGGGTGAGGATCACGCCTTTCGGATCGGCGGTCGTGCCGGAGGTATAGGTGATGGTGGCGTAATCATCGTTGCCCAGCGATTGCCCGATCGCCAAGAACTCCTCTAGCGGATGAATACCCAGATAGACCTTCCCCATCCGGCGTATCTCGGACAGCGACATCTCACGGTCTTGGTATTCCGCCAGCTCGTCGAGTACGATGATCTTCCGTACGGCGGGGAGCTGATCCTTGATCGCCCGGATCTTCCCCAGTTGCTGGCCCGATACCATGATATATTTCACGTCGGCGTGGACGAGGCGGAATAAGAGGTCATTCGCCTCCTCCAGCTTGATGGATAGGGGGACATTGGTGGCCCCGGCGTAAAACATGGCCAGCTCTCCGATGATCCATGCGTTGCGGCCCTCGCTCAGCAAAGCCATGTTATCCCCTTTCCGCACGCCCAGCGATACGAGGCCTGCGCCTTCCTCATAGACGAGGTCGCGAACCTTGGAGTAAGTGGTTGGCTCGAATCGCTTGCCCGTCTTCTCCCATAAAAAAGGATTACCGGGGAAGCGCTTCACTGAACTCTCAAAAAGGTCTATAATCGTTTTCTTTTCCATATCTTTTCGTGTTTGTAAGAGGATGTGTCAAAAGTCGGTTGAGTTTATTTTTTCCATCTCTTGCAGGTAGCCGCATGCCGCTTCCACCGTAGGGACGTTCTTGATCACGATACTTCGCTTGCCGTTCTGCTCCCGGAGGTTACACTCACGGGGATGCTTTTGGATGAAGCCCAGCAGCTTGCCGAACGCCTCGCTTTGGTAATACGGGCTATCCGGGTTATTCACCAAGAAGAGGCTCATCTGCCCTTTCTTCAGGACCACTTTCTCCATGCCCAGTTTCTTGGCCATGCGGCGGAGGCGCACGATCCGGATCAACTCCTTGCCCTCCTTCGGTATCTTGCCGAAGCGGTCTTTCAAGCGCTCCGTAAAGGCGAGGATGTCACGTTCCTCCTCCATATTATCCAACTCCCGGTATAGGGAGATACGCTCCGAGTCGTTGGGAATGTAGGTGGGAGGGAACATCAATTCAAGGTCGCTCTCGATATAGGTCTCCCGGACGTATTCGCTGCCCGTATCCCGGTGCCCTTCGGCATTATCGGCGTAAAGATCGGCGAATTCCTCGCTTTTCAATTCGTCTACCGCCTCTTCCAAAATCTTCTGGTACGTCTCATAGCCTAGGTCGGCGATGAAACCGCTTTGCTCGGCGCCTAGCATATTCCCGGCTCCCCGGATGTCGAGGTCTTGCATGGCGATATGGATACCGCTACCCAGCTCGGAGAAGTTCTCGATCGCTTGCAACCTGCGCCGTGCCTCCTGCGTCAGCGAGGTGAGGGGCGGGGAAAGGAGGTAGCAGAAGGCTTTCCGGTTGCTTCGTCCTACACGTCCGCGTAGCTGATGGAGGTCGCTAAGCCCGAATTGCTGGGCGTTGTTGATGATGATCGTATTGGCGTTGGGCACGTCGATGCCGCTCTCCACGATACTGGTGGCTATCAATACGTCATACTCATAATTCACGAAATCGAGGATGATCTTTTCTAGCTTCTCCGGTTCCATCTGCCCGTGCCCCACGGCTACCCGTGCGTCGGGGACTTCTCGCCGTACCAAGGTTTCCATCTCGTAGATGTTCTGGATACGGTTGTTGATGAAGAACACCTGCCCGTTCCGGCTCATCTCGAAATTGATCGCTTCCCGGATAATATCGGGGTTGAAACGCTCCACCTCCGTCTGCACGGGATAACGGTTGGGCGGTGGCGTGGTGATGCTGGAAAGATCCCGGGCCCCCATCAAGGAGAACTGTAGGGTACGGGGGATCGGGGTGGCCGTCATGGTCAAGGTGTCCACGTTCACCTTCAGCTGCCGAAGCTTCTCCTTGACGGATACCCCGAACTTCTGCTCCTCGTCGATGATAAGCAAGCCCAGATCCTTGAAACGTACATCCTTGCCGACGATCCGGTGGGTGCCGATCAAGATATTCACCTCGCCCTCTTTCAGCTCTTTCAAGGTAGCCTTGATTTGCGCGGCCGTACGGGCCCGGCTGATATAATCGATCTTGCAAGGGAAATCCTTCAAGCGCTCACAAAACGTCTGGTAATGCTGGAAAGCCAGTACGGTGGTGGGTACCAACACGGCCACCTGCTTATTGTCCGATACCGCCTTGAATGCCGCGCGGATAGCTACCTCGGTCTTTCCGAAACCAACGTCTCCACAAATCAGCCGGTCCATCGGACGGGTACTTTCCATATCCGCCTTGACCTCGGCGGTCGCCTTCATCTGGTCCGGCGTGTCCTCGTAGATGAAGCTGGCTTCCAGCTCATGCTGCATGAAGCTGTCCGGCGTGTAGGCGAAACCCGTCTCTTGCTTGCGTTTGGAATAGAGGAGGATCAAGTCCCGGGCGATATCCTTCACCTTCGCCTTGGTACGTTCCTTCATCTTTTCCCAAGCGCCTGTGCCGAGCTTGCTCAACTTAGGAGGCTCGCCGCTCTCTTTCCCCTTGTATTTCGATAATTTATGCAGGGAATGGATGCTGACGAATATAATATCGTTATTCTGATAAATCAATTTGATGGCCTCTTGCATCTTACCGTTCACCTCGGTGCGTACCAATCCCCCGAACTGTCCTACGCCATGGTCGATATGTACGATATAATCCCCCTGCGAGAACTGGTTCAGCTCCTTGAGCGAAAGGGTGATCTTTCCGCTTCGTGCCTTATCGCTCTTCAAGTTGAACTTGTGGAAGCGGTCGAACAATTGATGGTCGGTGAAAAAGCAGATGCGTAGCGTATCGTCGGCGAATCCCTCGTGTATCGTGCGGTTTACGGCGGTGAAAGGGATATTGTCGCCCCTATCCTCGAAAATCATCCGGATACGGTTGGCTTGTTTCTCTTGATCGCTCAATATATATAATGTATAGCCCTCGTCGAGGTATTTATGGAACGACTCGCTCACCCGGTCGAAATTCTTATGATAGATCGGCTGCGTTTGCGTAGAGAAATGGATGGTAGCGTCCGCCGTTCCCATCGGCCGTGCCCCGAAATGGATGCGACGGAAATCCAAGACCTCCCGTAGGAAGTCCTCGCCCCGGACTAATTTCTTCCGCATCTGGTCGATATCGGCGAAGGATTCCTCGTCGGCTACCACCGGATCGTCGTTCCATACGCTTCCGATGCGCTCCTTGCACCATGCGAGATCTCTCGCCGCTATGCAGGTGTTCCGGGGAAGGGAGCCTAGCAAGGAAGTACTATCCTTGGCGTTCTTGCTCATCTCCGGGACGATATAGATGCTGTCCAGTTTCTCCTTGCTGAGTTGCGTCTCCACGTCGAACGTAC
>ENA-ORTW01003758-ORTW01003758.1-human-gut-metagenome-genome-assembly--contig:-NODE-3758-length-12528-cov-15.613325_pt1 | contig 12528 bp, 10 predicted proteins | sample MGYA00242072_ERZ509193 | MGnify/ENA primary metagenome ERZ509193 (study PRJEB26280, sample SAMEA2338813) | human gut metagenome | biome: human gut; feature: human-associated habitat; material: faeces... | reverse complement strand
ATGCGCCCCGCGACGCCGAGAATGCCGCACCGGTGGCACCCAAGCGCACCGAGCGCGTGGATGATTTTGCCGATTTCAGCTTTGGCAAGATCGAGCTGTAAACTCCGCTGAGTTTTGCACAATGCTGCCCCCTTCCGGTGGAAAACTGGAAGGGGGCTTTTTGTCTCTTTCCTTTTTCGTCGCTTCGTGATACAATAATTCTGATTTGAGAGCGGAGGGAGAGCACCAACATGGAACATTCAACGATCGCGGCCATTGCAACCGCGCCCGGCGCAGGCGGCATTGCCGTGGTGCGTCTTTCCGGCCCGGAGAGCTATGCCGTGGCGGCAAAGGTGTTCTGCCCGGCCAACCCGGCAAAGCGGGTAGAAGATGCCAAGGGCTACACCGCTCTGTTTGGGCATTTCATGGAAGGGGAGGAAGCCTTTGACGAGGGCGTGGCCCTCTTCTTCCGGGCACCCCACAGCTACACCGGCGAGGATGTGGTGGAGCTTTCCTGCCACGGCGGCAGTGCGGTGGCCCGGCGGCTGGTGGAAAGCTGCATCGCAGCCGGTGCCGCCCCCGCCGCCCCCGGCGAGTACACCCGCCGTGCCTTCCTCAACGGCAAGCTGGGGTTGACCCAGGCCGAGGCCGTTATGGACCTGATCTCTGCCGATGGCAGACAGGGTGCGGCGCTGGCCAATGCCTCCCTGAACGGCGCGCTGGCGAAGAAGATCGGGGCTGAAAAGGATGCCCTGACCGCCCTGCAGGCCCATCTGACTGCCTGGGTGGATTTCCCCGAGGAGGACGTTCCCGCACTGGAGGATGCCCAGCTGGTATCCACCCTGACTGCCGTGAAGGGAGAGCTGGACACCCTCATCCGGAATTATGATGCCGGTGCTGTCCTGCGGGAGGGTGTGGACTGTGCCATCGTGGGGCGGCCCAATGCGGGCAAGTCCACCCTGCTCAATCTGCTGGCCGGGTTCGACCGGGCCATCGTCACCCCCGTGGCGGGCACCACCCGGGATGTGGTGGAGCAGGCCGTCCGGCTGGGGGACATCCGGCTGAACCTGTTCGACACGGCCGGTCTGCGGGAGACCGAGGATGCGATCGAGGCCGAAGGCATCCGCCGCAGCTGGAAAAAGCTGGACGAGGCGGGGCTGATCCTGGCGGTGTTCGATGGCTCTGAACCCCTGACCCGGGAGGATCTTGCGTTGGCGCAGCGGTGTGCTGGCCGCCCGGCCATTGCACTGGTCAACAAAGAGGACAAGCCCACTCAGTTTGACGCAGAGATCATTGCAGGCGATTTTGCCATGGTGATCCCGGTCTGCTGCCAGGAAGAGGGGAGCCGCAGGGTGATCGCTGCTGCCGTTGCCCGCCTGCTGGGCACCAACAACATCGACCCCCACGCTGCCAGCCTCTCGGGCCAGCGCCAGCTTGCCGCCGCCACCCGCGCGCGGGATGCAGTGGCCGGTGCGCTGGATGCGGTCAGCGGCGGGGTTGGGCTGGATGCCGTATCGGTCTGTGTGGACGATGCGCTGGATGCCCTCTGTGACCTCACCGGCGAAAATGCGTCGGAGAATGTCATCAATGAAGTGTTTGAGCGGTTCTGTGTGGGGAAGTAATGAGGAATGTTCTCTTTTGCTTTCCACCGATTTGAAGTCGCTGCGCGACGGGCTGTGTAGGTACAGTTTCGATTGTTCCATTGACAATAGAGGGAATCCGAAAAAGTTATGAACCATTTAGGAGATTATGATGTGATCGTAATAGGCGCGGGCCACGCTGGCATTGAAGCGGCCCACGCTGCTGCCACGCTGGGTGCCAAAACGGCAGTGTTTACCATGAGCCTGGATGCCATTGGCAACATGCCCTGCAACCCCAGCATCGGCGGAACTGCAAAAGGAACGCTGGTACGCGAATTGGATGCGCTGGGCGGTGTGATGGGCCTTGCGGCGGATGCCACCTACCTGCAGAGCCGGATGCTGAACAAGGGCAAAGGCCCTGCCGTTCATGCCCTGCGCGTTCAGACCGACCGCAAGCGCTACCACGAATATATGAAGCACGCCCTTGAACTCACACCCGGCCTTGCCATCCATCAGGCCGAGGTGGTGGGCATTGAGGTGGAGAACGGCCATGTCAAGGGCGTGGTGACCCAGCTGAACGGGGAGTACAGCGCAAAGTGTGTGGTCATTGCCACGGGCACCAATCTGGGTGGCAAAATTTTTGTCGGTGATGCGTGGTATGCTTCCGGCCCTGACGGGATGCACGCCGCTAATGCCCTGACCGAAAGCCTGAAAGCCGTCGGTCTGCCCCTGCGGCGGTTCAAGACCGGTACCCCTGCCCGTGTCCACAGGAGAAGCATCGACTTCTCCAAGCTGGAATGCCAGCCCGGCGACCCGGACAGTGAACTTCAGCCCTTCAGCTTTCTGACGGATGCACCCATGCACAACAAGGTCGAATGCTGGATCGCCTATACCAACCCTGAGACCCACCGGATCATTCTGGACAACATCCAGCGCAGCCCGCTCTATGGCGGCATGATCGAAGGAGTTGGTCCCCGGTACTGCCCCTCCATTGAGGATAAGGTGGTGCGCTTTGCGGGCAAGGACCGGCACCCCATCTTTGTGGAGCCCTGCGGCGAGAACACAGAGGAGATGTATCTGCAGGGTGCGTCCAGCAGCCTGCCTGAGGATGTGCAGAACGCCTTTTACCGGAGCATTCAGGGCTTTGAACACATCGAAATCATGCGCCCGGCCTACGCCATCGAGTATGACTGCGTAGACCCGACCAGCCTGGAAGCCACGCTGGAGAGCAAGGTGGTGCGGGGCCTGTATGGCGCGGGCCAGTTCAACGGCACCTCCGGCTACGAGGAAGCTGCTGCGCAGGGTCTGCTGGCCGGTCTGAACGCCGCCCGCAGTGCAAAAGGGGAGAGCCAGCTGATCCTGGAGCGCCAGACCAGCTATCTGGGTACGCTGGTGGATGACCTTGTCACCAAGGGGGTCATGGACCCTTACCGCATGATGACCAGCCGGAGCGAGTACCGCTTGACCCTGCGGCAGGACAACGCCGATCAGCGGCTGACCCCCATTGGCCGGGAGTATGGTCTGGTGCAGGATGACCGCTGGGCAAAATACCAGCACACCCAGAGTATTCTGGAAGCGGAGCGCCGCCGTCTGCACGAGACCCATCTGCGCACCGCTGACCTGCGCGCTGCCATGGAAGCAGCCGGGCTGACCCCTGCCGCGGAGGGCGGCATTGCCGAAGAATTGCTCCGCCGCCCCGAGATCAGCTATCCGCTTTTGGCGGGTGTGATCGGCTGGGGCGAGGGCATCACCCCCATGCTGGCCGAGCGGCTGGAGACCGAGATCAAGTACGCAGGCTACATTGCAAGGCAGGATCGGATGATCCGTGACGTGGCCCGCCACGAAAAGACCCTGATCCCCGCAGATTTTGAGTATGCTGATCTGACCGGCCTGACGCTGGAGGCCCGTGAGAAGCTGACCCGCATCCGCCCGAAGAATCTGGGGCAGGCGGGCCGCATCCCCGGCGTGTCGCCCTCTGATGTGGCGCAGCTGAGCATTGCTTTAACAGTGAGAGAGAAAACCTGATGCAATGCCAGGGCCCTCTCCTGGTAGGGGAGCCTTTGGTAGAAAGATAAAAGAATTGCCTCACACGAAAAGGGACAGATAAATGATCGACAAGAACAGATTAGAACAAAAATGTTCCATGTGGAACATTGCGCTAACCGGGGACCAGCTGGACCAGCTGGATGCCTTTGCGCAGATCCTGGTGGACTACAACCAGAAGGTCAATCTGACCGCCATCACCGACCCGGAGGGCATTGAGGACAAGCACTTCCTCGACAGCCTGCTGTTTGCCAGCCAGCCCGAGGTAGCAGGGAAGATGGTGGACGTGGGTGCCGGTGCCGGATTTCCGGGCATCGTGACAAAGATCTACAAGCCTGAGCTGGAGCTGACCCTGATGGAGCCCACCGGCAAGCGGGTGGAGTTCTTGAAGTATGCCTGCGCTCAGCTGGGCCTGACCGGGGTGGAGTTTGCCAAGGAGCGCGCCGAGGAAGCCGCCCGCAAAGCATGGCGGGAGCAGTTTGATCTGGCCTCTGCCCGTGCGGTGGCGGCTCTGCCCATGCTGGCCGAGTACTGCCTGCCGCTGGTCAAGGTGGGTGGCAGCTTCCTTGCCATGAAAGGCGCTTCCGGCGAGGAGGAGCTGGCTGCAGCCCGCGGTGCCATCCGGAAGCTGGGTGGAGAGTATAAGGAGACCCGCACCCTGCATCTGCCGGGCGGCGATACCCGCACCCTCATCCTCTGCAAAAAGATTTCGCAAACTCCGACAGCCTACCCCAGAAACGGTGGAAAGATCGCAAAGTCTCCGCTGAAATAACGCAAAACCGCAAGATAAATGCCAAGCCCTGCCGAACGATTCTTCTGGCAGGGCTTTTTGATTTCTGGTACACTGGAACTGCAATGAGTGAATTTTCCACTGTTTCCCGGGAAACAGTGGAAAACTGCGTCACATTTCAGCGAAAGGGGAAAGAATCATGTTTGAATGGAAGAAATCTGCCGGAAAGATCTACACCCTGCCTGTGGAAAGCATCCGTCCCTCGCCGTTTCAGGCTCGGACAGTTTTTGATGAAAAGGAGCTGACGGGGCTGGCCCAGAGCATCCGGGAAAACGGCTTGCTGCAGCCCATCTCGGTGCGGAAGGTCGAGGGCGGTTACGAGCTGGTGGCAGGGGAGCGGCGGCTCCGTGCCTGCAAGCTGGCCAGGATGGAGACCATCCCGGCCATCCTCTGCGACTGCGGCGACCAGCGGACTGCGGCGCTGGGTCTGCTGGAAAACATCCAGCGGGAAGATCTGAACCCCTTTGAGCAGGCACAAGGGCTGCGGGATGTGATCGCCCTTTGGGACTGCACCCAGGCCGAGGCGGCCAAGCGGCTGGGCATGGCACAGCCCACCCTTGCCAACAAGCTGCGGCTGCTGCAGCTGACCACCGACCAAAGGCAGTTCGTGCTGGACAATGGCCTGACCGAGCGCCACGCCCGGGCTGTCCTGCGCCTGCCCGAGAACCGGCGGAGCGAAGCCCTTATCACCATTGCCAAGCGGCGGATGAATGCCCGGCAGACCGACCTGTACATTGAGCAGGTGCTCAATGCCGCCGCCCCGGGCAGACACCGCATCTCCATGGTCAAGGATGTGCGCATCTTTGTCAACACCATCGACCATGCCATCCGGCTGATGACGGACAACGGTGTGCCTGCCACGGCCCACAGGGAAGAGCGGGATGGCTATATCGAATACACGGTGCGCATCCCAACCGCAGCCGCGCAAAGATAAAACGCATCGCAATTTTCACAAAAAATGCAATTCCACAGGGTTTTTACGCAAAATAATCAGGAAACCGGTTCAAAAAGCCGCGTTGATGTGCTATACTAGTCTTTAAAGGGGCTTTGCTGGTGGGAAAACAGCGGGGCCCGGCCTCGAATGTTCCACGTGGAACAAATAATTTTCCCGGGAGGAAACAAAGAGCGTGGCTAAAATCGTTGCAATTGCAAACCAAAAAGGCGGCGTGGGCAAGACCACCACGGCCGTGAACCTTTCGTCCTGCGTTGCGGCTCTGGGCAAAAAGACGCTCATCGTCGATCTGGACCCGCAGGGCAATACCACCACCGGTTACGGCATTCCCAAGCGGAGTGTCGATGTGGGTACTTATGAGCTGCTGATCGGTGAGGCGGAGGCAAAGGATGCCATCCGCAAGACCGAGTTCCGCACCGATGTCATCGGTTCCAACACCCGGCTTGCGGGTGCGGGTCTGGAAATGATCGATCTGCCGGGCCGCGAAAGCCGCCTGCGCAAGGCGCTGGCCTCGGTGCAGAAGGACTACGACTTCATCTTTGTGGATTGCCCGCCCAGCCTGGATCTGCTCACCCTGAACGGTCTGTGCGCCTGCGACAGCGTGCTTATCCCCATCCAGTGTGAGTATTACGCACTGGAGGGCCTGTCGGAGCTCATCAGCACCCTCAAGACCATCCGCAAGAAGTACAACCCCTATCTGGACATCGAGGGCGTGGTGTTCACCATGTTCTCCGGGCGGTTCAACCTGACGCTGCAGGTGGTGGATCAGGTCAAAAAGTATTTTGGCACCAAGGTCTACAAGACCACCATCCCGCGCACCATCCGCATCTCGGAAGCGCCCAGCTACGGCCAGCCCATCAATTTCTATGAGCCCAAGGGCAAGGGCAGCGAGGCCTATATGGATCTCGCCATTGAGTTCGTAAAGAACAACCGCCCGCATGAACCGGCACGCCGCCGCACAAAAGGGAACAGTGCCCCCGCCGAGCAGAAAAGCGCACTGGAACAAGTGAAGCAGGGGGAAGCGTAACCTATGGCAAAAAAAAGAGGAGGACTGGGCCGGGGCCTGGAAAGTCTGTTTGAGGACACAGCCCCCAGCTTTGAGTCCGATAACCGGATCGAGACGCTGCCCCTGCGGGAGATCGAACCGGACCCGGCTCAGCCCCGCAAGACCTTTGATGAGGAAACGCTGGCAGAGCTGGCGGCCAGCATCTCAGAGCACGGTTTATTGCAGCCCATCGCGGTGCGGCCCCACGGGGTAGACCGCTATCTCATCGTGGCCGGTGAGCGCCGCTGGCGTGCCTGCCGGATGGCGGGCCTGACCGAGGCACCCGTCGTCGTGAAGGATGTTACAGATGAGCAGGCCATGGAGCTGGCGCTGGTGGAAAACCTTCAGCGCGAGGATCTGGACCCGGTGGAAGAAGCACTGGGTATCCGGGAGCTGATGACCCGCTGTGACCTGACCCAGGAGCAGGCCGCCCGCAAACTGGGCAAGAGCCGCAGCGCACTGGCCAACAGCCTGCGTCTGCTCAACCTGCCCGAAACGGTGCTGGAGCTGCTGAAGGGCGGTTTCCTCACCACGGGCCATGCAAAGGTGGTGCTGGGCCTGCCCACCCCGGAGCTGCAGGAGCAGGCGGCACAGATCATTGCCGACCATGAGCTGAATGTCCGGCAGGCAGAGGCCCTGTGCAAGAAGCTGGCCAAGCCCCCCAAAGAGCCTGTGGAGCCTGCCCCGCGCGGCACCCTGCCTGTGGAGGTGGAGGAGAGCCTGAAGCAGGCACTGGGCAGTGAGGTCAATGTGGCCTACCACGACGGCAAGGGCAAGCTGACCGTCCATTTCTACTCGGATGAGCAGCTGAAGGCTTTTGCAAACTTATTAGGGCAATATCAGGTTGAGGATTAAACCTCTCCGTCATTGTTGTTGTCTAGTAGGAGAGGCCTTGGCAGCCGATGGAAGCTTTTCGTATACGCCCGACTGAGAGGTTGCACGAAGGCAAGCCTGCCCGAGAAGAAAAACATAGCGATCTAAGGCGCACGCCGCCTTTGAACGGCATGGGAAAGGGCTTACCCGCCCCATGCGAACCGAAATAGAGTAAGGAGAGTAAATCATGCTTGATATCAAATTTGTCCGTGACAACCCGGATGCTGTCAAGGAAAACATCAAGAAGAAGTTCCAGGATGCCAAGCTCCCTCTGGTGGATGAAGTCATCGAGAAGGACGCAAAGTACCGCGAGTGCCTGAAGGAAGTTGAGAGCCTGAAGGCTGCCCGCAACAAGCTGAGCAAGGCCAACGGCCCCCTGTTCGGTCAGCTGAAGAAGTGCACCGACGAGGCCCAGAAGGCCCAGCTGCAGGCACAGATCGATGCCAACAACGCCGCCGTCAAGGCCGATGCGGACAAGATGGCAGAGCTGGAAGCCGAGGAAGCCAAGCTGGCTGACCGCATCCAGGAGATCATGTACACCATCCCCCAGATGATCGACCCCAGCGTGCCCATCGGCCCCGATGACACCTACAACGTGGAGGCTCAGCGCTTTGGCGAGCCTGTGGTGCCCGATTTCCCCATCCCGTACCACACCGAGATCATGGAGAGCTTTGACGGCATCGATATGGACGCTGCTGGCCGCGTTGCCGGCAATGGCTTCTACTACCTGCTGGGCAACATTGCCCGCCTGCACGAGGCTGTGCTGGCTTATGCCCGCGACTTTATGATCGACAAGGGCTTCACCTATGTCATTCCTCCCTTTATGATGCACGGCAACGTGGTGCAGGGTGTGATGTCCTTCCCCGAGATGGATGCCATGATGTACAAGATCGAGGGCGAGGATCTGTACCTGATCGGCACCAGTGAGCACACCATGATCGGCCGCTTCATCGACCAGACCCTGGACGAGGCCACTCTGCCCCTGACCCTGACCTCCTACAGCCCCTGCTTCCGCAAGGAGAAGGGCGCACACGGCATCGAGGAGCGCGGCATCTACCGCATCCACCAGTTCGAGAAGCAGGAGATGATCGTGGTCTGCCGCCCCGAGGAGAGCGCCGACTGGTACGAGAAGCTCTGGAAGAACTCCGTGGAGCTGTTCCGCAGCATGGAGATCCCCGTGCGCCAGCTGAACTGCTGCTCCGGCGATCTGGCTGACCTGAAGGTCAAGAGCTGCGATATCGAGGCCTGGAGCCCCCGCCAGCAGAAGTACTTTGAGGTCTGCTCCTGCTCCAACCTGGGCGATGCACAGGCACGCCGCCTGCACATCCGCGTCAAGGGCAAGGACGGCAAGACCTATCTGGCCCACACCCTGAACAACACCTGCGTGGCTCCTCCGCGTATGCTGATCGCCTTCCTGGAGAATCATCTGCAGGCCGATGGCTCCGTGACCATCCCCAAGGTGCTGCAGCCCTACATGGGCGGCCTGGAAGTTATGGTTCCCACCCACAAGAAGGGCTGAGCCTGAGCTTTTCCACAAAGCACTCATAAAATGTTGAAAACCCCGCCGTCCGCGTGATGCAGACGGCGGGGTTTTGTTGTGTAGAAAAAACAAAAAGAAAAAAGCTCCTGATTTTTCAATCAGAAGCTTTTTGGTGACCCGTACGGGAATCGAACCCATGTTACAGCCGTGAAAGGGCCGTGTCTTAACCGCTTGACCAACGGGCCTTAGAAATACAGAGCTTCGCTAAAACCTCCGACTTTCATCATCCACTATTGCGGACGACCGTCCCCCTTATCTTAGCGAAACTCTGTAATGTGGTAGCGGTAACTGGATTTGAACCGGTGACACTTCGGGTATGAACCGAATGCTCTAGCCAACTGAGCTATACCGCCATATTTATTTTGTGCACTTGAACAGTGCTTTATTATTATAGCCAATCGACCGCGATTTGTCAACAATTATTTCGCAAAAATTCAAAAATTTCTGAAATATCTCCTTCCATGGCGTGAAAAAGACGCTGTAACAGAAAAAACGTTACAGCGTCTTGTGTAAATCATTCCCGATATTTCTCCATCATTTCCTTGAACAGCACAGCCGGAGAGGGCGGCGTGTAGGTAATGGCGTTGGCACCCGCCGCAATGGTGGCGGAAATGCTCTCGCCGGTCTTGCCGCCGCTGGCGATGATGGGCACATCCGGGAACTGCTCCCGGATCTTTGCCACCACCCGGGGCGTGTCGGTGCTGCAGGCCACATTCAGGATGGATGCCCCGGAATCAATGCGGCTCTGGATGTTGGTGTCCTCTTTTGTCACTGTGATGATGACCGGGATGTCCACCACCCGCGAGACCGCCAGCAGGTTCAGGTCAGAGATGGGGGAATTGAGCACCACGCCCATGGCACCCTGACTCTCCACGTCGCGGGCAAGGTTCAGGGTGCGCACGCCATGGGTGGTGCCGCCGCCCACACCGCAGAACACCGGGATGTAGGATGCCTTGATGATGGCATCGCTGATGGCCTGCTGGGGCGTGAAAGGATAGACCGCGAACACCGCGTCCGCGTCGCAGTTGCGGATGATGGCAAGGTCGGTGGTGAATACAAAGCTTTTCAGCCGCCGCCCGTTGATGACGATGCCGCTGGCGGCATACACCTCCTGGGGCATTTTCAGGATGTTGTGGCGCAGGCGGCTTTCTACGTTGGGGGAAGTTTTCTTTTCAGCTGCCATGGGCAAGTCCTCCGTTTCTCAATTGTTTCAAATAGGAACTATATTATAGAAAAACAGGGGAGTTTATGCAAGAAACATCCTGTGAACAGTCTGCAAATAAAAATCGACCCTCTCCGTCCGTGCTTCACAGCACCGGAGAGGGTCGTTCCTTTAATGTGTTCTAACGTATTCTAAAATATCCTCAGGCACGCTGGCCAGTGCATCGGCTCCGGCGGCAGTCAGCTCTGCGCGGCCCCGGAAGCCCCACAGCGCCCCCATGGCAGGCAGACCGGCATTGTGTCCGGTCAAGATATCTACATCGCTGTCGCCCACAAACAGGGTGCTGGCAGGGTCTGCGTGCAGGTCCTGCATCAGGCTGTAAACACCGGTGGGGTCGGGCTTGGTGGGCACGCCCGGGCGGCTGCCCCGCACCAGAACAAACCGACCTGCCCCGAAATAATGCTCGATGATCTTGCCGCACAGCGGGTCAGCCTTGTTGGAGAACACCGCGCACTGCACGCCTGCGGCGTTCAGCACGTCAATGAGGGCAGCAATGCCCGGGTAAGGCGCGGTCTTGTCCTCCTTGTGGGTATCGTACCGGGCGGTAAACTCCGCCAGCGTAGCGGCCAGCTGCTCCGGTGTGCGGGCATCGGCGGGCGAAAACCGCTCCACGAGCTTCGGGATGCCGTTGCCCACCATGTGCTTGAACTGCTCCACCGTAAACTCCGGCCACCCATGCTGTGCACACACCCAGTTGCCTGCATCAGCCAGGTCGTCGATGGTGTTCAGCAAAGTGCCGTCCAAATCAAATAATACCGTATGAATCATAACAATTTTACTTCCCCTAAAAACAATAACGTTATCTTTATGCCAAGGACTCCCCTTATTGGGGGAGCTGTCGCCGATCGGCGGCTGAGAGGTTTAATTCGTTTCCATAAATCTGAAAAATTTCTCCGCATCCCGCAGCGGCACGCTCCTCACCTTGAGTTTTACCCAGCCGGGAAAGGTCAGGGTCAGGTTGGTGCGGCCCACGCTGGCAGCCCAGGGGCTTTGTGCTGCGGTCAGGCAGACATCCGGGTGAAACACACAGATGCAGTGCAGGTAGAGCCCCTGCTGCCGCCGCAGGGTCATGCGGCCCTCCCGCAGCCAGAGGCCCTCCCGCCGGTAGCCGGCCGCGGCCCCGGCCAGCAGTGCCCCAAAGAAGAAGGTGGGGATGAGCAGGGTCACGGTCAGCTGGGGCAGCACTGTGGCCGAGACCAGCGTCAACAGGAGGCAGAGGGCAAAGGGAATGCCTGCCGGTGCAAAAAAGATGAGACTGCGCTGCTCGGTGCGGGCCAGCAGGTCGGGCGGCATCCGGAACTCCGGCAGCAGCTCCCGGAACAATGCTTCCTCGCCGCTGCGGTAGACGAACAGCGGCAGCTCGGGGGAGCAGCCGCCCGCCGTTACAAAGACCGGCCAGCGTTTCATCAGCCGGGCAGCGGGGGAGATGCGGACATCTGCAAAGCTGATCTCGCTTGTCCGCACCCGGCACTCGAAGTGCCCCAGCCAGCCGCCCCTGCTGCCGATCTGGTCGGCCGTGTGCCAGACAGTGTAGTGCACGGTCTGGGCAAAGCTGCGCATCAGGCTGGCCCCCAGCAGAAAGCCTGCAGCCGCCAGCAGCCACGCCGCGCCTGCAGGGAGCCACCGCGCCGCGAATCGGGCCAGAAAGCTCACCTGGATCTGGGCAAAAACGGCAGGGTTCCAGTCCGGAACATCCCGGGTCTGGCGCACGGCCAGCACAAACAGGGCCAGCGTGGAGAGGCCGTTGGCCCCCAGAAAGCCCAGCGCCGCCCGCTCCCCTCCGGCAGGCCGGTGCAGGGTAGGATTTACCAGAGGCATCAGCTGGTCTGCCACCGCCTCGGCATCGGCTTTGGACAGGCAGACCGAAAGGGTGTGCTTTTGCGCAGCGCCCACTGGGTAAAGGGTCAGGCGGCTTGCCCCGGCCATCCGGTAGAGCAGGGGCCGGTCGATGGTCAGTGCCACCAGCATCTCGCCCCGTAGGGCACGATCCAGCCGGATGCCCAGCCGCCAGTGCAGATGAAAGACTCCGGTGTCATCCATGCTCCAGCTGCTCACACGCAGGATGCCCCAGCTCACGGCGCAGAGTAAAAGGAACAGCAGCGCATCCTGCCGCAGCGCCGTGTGCAGGGCTGTCCAGTTCCGCTCAAACAGCACCTGAACCAGCGGCAGCAGATAGACCACCAGCGTCTTGCGCAGAAACCGCAGGACGGTAAAGGGGTGCAGGCGGCGTTCATTCATCGGATCTCCTCCGCAAGGGCATGGGTGAGGGCAGCGGCCTGCTCTGCCGGGACCGCCGGTAAAATAAGCCGCGTGCCCGGTGCCGTGATGACGACTACAGATACCCCTGCCAGCCGGAGCAGCGGCGTGCGCAGCCGGAACAGCCCTGTTACGGCCCTGCGGCGGACCGCCCGCCGCAGCGGGAAGACGATGCCGGAGTACACCGTCAGGGTCTCCGCGCCCAGCGCGGCGACATAGCTGCAGGCGCGCTGGTACACCACCGCCAC
>ENA-ORTW01003753-ORTW01003753.1-human-gut-metagenome-genome-assembly--contig:-NODE-3753-length-12536-cov-2.752504_pt1 | contig 12536 bp, 6 predicted proteins | sample MGYA00242072_ERZ509193 | MGnify/ENA primary metagenome ERZ509193 (study PRJEB26280, sample SAMEA2338813) | human gut metagenome | biome: human gut; feature: human-associated habitat; material: faeces... | reverse complement strand
CCCGCATTTTTTCTTTTTTCTTTTTTTTCTTTTCTTTTTGCCTTTCTCTTTTTCCTTTCTTACACTAATCTCCTCACGCTTAAAATCGTCCTGTAAGCGGCATTGTCGCTCACCTTGATTCCGTCCCTTGAGTTTGACGCATGCACTATCTTTCCGTTTCCCATGTAAATAGCCACATGCCCGCCGTAACAGATTAAATCGCCTGGCTGAGCTTCGGAATAAGAAACCTCACGGCCGGCGTTCTGCTGTTCGTAAGACGTCCTTGGCAGGCTTACCCCGAAATTATTATAAACACTCTGCACGAAACCAGAACAGTCAGCACCATTTGTAAGGGATGTACCACCCCAGACATACGGGTTGCCGACAAACTGAGTTGCATAGTCTACAACGGAAGAACCGGAGCCGCCTGAATAACTGCTGCCGGAAGAGCTGCTGCTTTCTTTCTGGCTTCCATCACTTTCCTCACCGCTCTCTTCATTATTATCGTTTTCATAGCCGTCATTGCTGTTATTGGCTTCATTTTCTACGCCATCATTGCCGCTTTCATCACTTTCGTCGTAACTTCCATCTTCGCTGTCGTCGTATTCTCCTCCTTCTTCATCTATATCTTCAGTACCATCTTCTTCACTATCTTCGTTCTCTACATATTCATCATCTTCACTTTCATCTTCATCATACTCAGCCTCAGCTTCAGCTTCCGCCCGCGCTGCTTCCTCAGCCGCTGCTGCTTCAGCTGCTGCCTGCTCTGCTGCAATCCTTGCGGCTTCTTTCTCCGCCTGAATCTGTTCAATCTCTGCCTGCTGCTGTTCAATCAGGGCTGCATACTCATTTGCCATCTGCTGGGCATATGCAATCTCATTGTCACAGTCTGCAGAGCTTGCACGTCTCTCATCAATCGCCGCCTGCAGGTTTGTCTGCTCGGCTTCCTGCTCCTGCTTCATCCCTTCCAGCTCGGCTTTCTCCTGCTGGTATTTTTCTTTCAGATTCTTGATTTCCTTCACCGTGTTTGCATATTTCTCAAGGCTTTCCCGGTCATAGTCATACATCCCCTGAACGTTTTCAGCCTTGTTCAGCATATCCGACAGGTCATCTGATGCAAGCATCATCTGGAACCACGCCGCGTCTCCACCGTTTTCATAAAGATACTGAATACGCTTTTTCATTGCGGCATACTGTTTTTTCTGTCCTTTTTCAGCTTTTTTTATGTTTCCTTTTGTTACGTTGATGTCGGACTCCTTGGCTGCGATATCATTTTCAAGCGTCTGTATAGACACCATTACGTTTACCAGGTCAGCATCAAGTGAATTAATTTCAGCTGCCAGCTGCTGTTTCCTCGCATACATATTATCAATCTGTGCATATGCGGCATCAAGCTGCTCTGCCGTCCAGGCCTGTTCCTGTCTTAAATCGTCTTCCCTGTCTGCATACACGCTTGCCGCTGGGGAGATACTCATCGCCAGGGCAAGTGATATTGTTAATATTTTTTTGTGCATTGTTATCATTTTTTATTACCTCTTTTTGTGTATTTTTTTTCTTTGTTTTTTCTACAACACATATAGTATGCTGAATTTTAAAAAAAATGTAACACTTTTTTAATAAAATACTTAAAAAGAGGTTTTTGCCTTTTTATGCAACTCGCCAGCAGCACAGCAAAAAATACCGGCGCGTTTTGCACCGGTATTACATTTAGATAGAAAAAGATTTGTTTGTTTTTGTATTTCCAAGCATTTCCAGAATATACGCCCGTGCGGTTGGCATCTCTCCTGCCTCTTCGAGAAGCAGTTTTAACAGCTGATTTGACGCGATATTCATTTTCAGTAATTTGGCCAGACGCTCTTCATCTTTATTCTGTATCAGCCTCAGGGCAAATATTTTTGCGTTTCTTTTTAAGTATTCTTTTGCCTCTTTCGCGTTAAAGTCATAGTACTCTAATATGGCAAGGTCTTCTTTATCGATTGTGTCCTCTGCATATTTCCATAATTCAGGACGCTCTTCGCAAAAATCAGTAAAAAAATCTGTTACAGTTTTTGTTAAGTCTGCAAACTTTGAGATATCAACATATCTTGGAAGATATGCATACTTATCTCCGCATTGCAGCCGCACAATATGAGATGTATGGTCAAAATGATTGATTTTTTCTGTACGGCGTATGCCTTGAAGAATATCTTCTAAAAAAACAGGCATTATAATCTCTTTTGTGTTTTCTGAAATGGCGCCTTTACCGATATGTTTAACGCTTCCTGGAATATATACTTTTTCAATATACGTTCCAGCGAAAGCACCTTGGATAATATTGCTCAGACCTTCATTTAAGGTGATACTTTTAATATTTGACTTGTAAAAGGCATATCCTCCAACTTCTTGAAGACTCGGTGGTAATTCTATTTTTGTCAATTTTTCATTCCAGCTGAAAACATAATTTCCGAGTTGCTGAACACCATTGCCGAGATTAACTTCTTTCAGGTTATGACAATTACTAAAAGCCTCATCCCCGATTTTTTTGATAGAGTCTGGAAGTTTAACAGATTCAATTTCACTATTATAGAAGGCAAAATCAGTGATTTTTTCGACTCCTTCTGGGACCTCAACATGTTTCAATCCGGCAGAACCAACGATAAGCCTATGCATATCTTTTGTATAAATTATGCCATCAATTTCTACATAATGAGGGCTTTTAATTGAGAGCTTTCGTATACACTTAGCTTTTTTTGTTTTGGTCTGAGGAAGCATCAGAATATCTTCCGGCCTTATATAATAATCAATTTCAAGAGTCAATTTCTCTGGAAGATTTGAATTATATTGAAGATTGGATATACTATTTGGATTATGTATAACCATTTCTTTCACTACACCCAAATCAATATCCTGCAAAAATATGGCTTGCTGAGCCATAGTGTCTGGAAGAACAACTTTGTCTGCATCTTTGTCAATATCAATGACGATATAATTTACCATCTTTACACCATTCACGAACGTCTGTGCTTCAAATGCAGAGCCTGCAAATGCAGATTCTTCAATGTCAGGCCATGTAAATGTGGTTTTGAGATTTATCAGATTGGTACATTTGCATCCATGAAAGGCGTATGAAGCAATCTTATTAATACCAGACATGTCAATTACATCATTTTCATCCGGAGAAAAGACATTTTCAAGTATTACACGATATGATGATGCATATACGAGATATCTTCCGGAAACATAATGTGTATTTTTGGAATCAACATATTTCACGCCGGAAAACGTCTCATTATTGATATTGATTTCATCAACAGTTGGCCCTATAATAAGCTTTTCTACATTTGGAAACTTCTTATTACTATCACTCATCTCTACATCCGAGTTAAATTCAATTTCTGTCACCCAGTCTTCTACATCCATATCAACAACAGCATTAAGACTTTTATCAATATACATTGTCACGCCATTTTGGCTGTTTGCTTTGATAACTTGCCGTTCCGGCTCGCAACCAGCACGAAGTTCGGCAAGCGAAGCCGTAAGGCTGAGTACGTGTTTCGAACGTGGATTCAGACCCGCGTGTGGAGTTAAAACCGGGACATTTGACCTGCAGACGACTTTTTGTCGGCCTGGGATTTCCCGTTCTTCATTAAACAATTCTCTTTTATTCATTTTTCTCTTTTCCTTTCTTTGCTTTTGTAGCTTGTTTCGTATTTAATATGCCGGATTTTGCTGGGAAGAAAAAAGAGACGACAGGCCGGCAGCATGCCTTCAGTATACACTTTTTTGTGTTTTTCACTTTTTTCGTTAAAAGGAGAAAAAAAGAACAGGCGTTTTTGCCTGTTCTTTGCATCAGATACGAAAATTTTCAAGATTCGCCTTGTCTACGTTTAACTGTTCCAAAATGTATGCCTGTAAAGAAACCATATTGTTTTCTTTCGCTCTAAGCATCATTTCTTTCAGTGTGTTCTGCGATACAAAACCGGTTTTAACAAACTCTACAGCTTGTTTTTCGTCACCCTCTTGAATAAAACGCGAAAGAATTCCTTTAGAGAATTTTTTTATGTATTCTTTGGCACCTTCTGCTCTAAAGTGAAAATATTCCAATAAAGCGAGGTTTTCCCTGCAGATGGCAGTGTTTGCATATGACCACATTTCCGGGCGTGATTTCAGATTTCCAAGAAAGAATGCCTGAATTTGATTACTTGCTTTAGCGTAAGTCAGCGAATTTAAATGCTGTGGCATATACAGGTATCTTTCTCCACATTGTAATCGTGTGATTTTATCGTCATTCGTGTCTGGATGATATGTTCCTGCGGCGCAGATATCCAGAATACCTTTCAGGAAAATCGGGATATAAACATTTTCAATACTGCCTGACAGGCATTTGTCTTCGATACACTTTATTGTCTCAGGAAGCCTTATTGATTTTATATTTGTACAAAAGAAGACATTTTCTCCAATCTTCTTAAGGCCTTCGTTAAGCTTGATTGATTCCAGACCGGAATAAGCGAAAGCATCATTACGGATTATTCTTAGACCTTCAGGCATTGAGAGATGCTTAATATTGTAGCATTGACTGAATGCTCTTCTCCCGATGATTTTAACATTTTTTCCAAATATGACCGACTCCAGATTTTGGCACTGCTTAAATGCTTCACCTCTGATTTCTGTGACGGAGTCAGGAATGATTACGGATTTAATCATACAGTTCGCAAATGCAGAGCTTCCAATCGTTTTGACACCATCAGGGATAACGACGTGTTCTTTTTCCATCGAGCAGGCGACAAGTTTTTCTTCATTGTTTGTATATACGATACCGTCAATTTCCTTATATCCCGGGTTAACAATTGAAAAATGCTTGATATAATTGTCATTGATGTGTTCATGCGCTTTTGCCGCAACATCCTCTTCTTTTAAGAGCAAATCTGTTTTTAAAACAAGCGTTTCTGGAAAACCGCAAGTATAGCCAAGTTGCGAAACAGTGTCTGGTGAGTGCACTATTATCTTTTTAATACTGCTGCAGACCACATTTGATGCAAATGTCACGTCCTGATTATCAGAATCAGGAATCACAACAGTATCAGCAGAATTATCAATTCCGATAACAATATTTCCGGCCATTTTGACTCCATCAACAAATGGAGCATTCTCAAACGCAGAACCCGTAAATGCATTAGGAGCAACAGTTACGGCACAGACATATTTGGACATATCAGGCGATTTAATACGAGTGCTTTTGCATCCCTGGAATGCAAAATCGTTAATAGCAATGACATCCTGCAGGTCTATTTCTTCACCTTCCTCTTTACAGAAGGTATTTAAAAGCGTCCAAAATCCAAATGTATTTCTCATCAATACTGATGAATATTCAAAACATGTATCGAAATACTTACTCTTTGACACTACCCGTTTCACATTTGGGAACAGCGAATTTGGAATCTGGATATCTACAACAAGGGCATTGATAATCAGCTTTTTAACCGAAGGAAAGCTCTTCTTTGTATTGTTCATTTTTAAATCTGTAGGAATGATAAGCTCTTTTACGTTATCGTCAACATCAATATCATATGCTGTTTTTTTATCGTGGTACAAGTCAGGTACCTCTTTGTAATAGAACTTAACACCTTTTTGTATCTGTTTTGCAATCATTTTTTGTTGTTTCATGTTTTTAAATTCCTTTCTTGTTTTTTTGCTATTTTTTTAGCTTTTCGTATTTAATATGCCGGATTTGCCGGCAAAACGAAAAGGGCCGCTACGTTTTGCAGTGGTTTTTCGTGAGGACTGCACGCAAAAAAAAACAGCCGGCGCGAAAGCGCCGGCTGTTTGCAATGGATTATTTCTTACAATTGAAATGTTTGCGATTTTTTTTCTGCATTTTTTTTGTTATCCATGTGCTCCAAAAGGTATGCCTGTACCGTTAACATGTTTTTCTGATTTGCAGTTTCACGCAGCTCTTCCAGAGTATCGTCAGGTATTATATTTGCCATGATGAGCGTTGATATACATTCTTCGTTTTTCTCATCAAGAAGCATAGGCAATATTCTGCCAATGTGTTTTTTGATGTGTTTTTTGGCATCTTCGTTTCCAAAATCACAGAATTCCGCAACCGCAACCGCATCGCGGCATGTGTTTGTAGCGCTATATTCCAGCAGAGACACATTTGAAACATTGATATCGAAGAAATAATGTCTTATTTTTTCTTCTATCTCGTCAACTAAACAAGATGTGTCTAAGGCAATACTCCTTGGCATATACAGATGTTTTTTGTTACATTCCATAACAACACAAGCCTCTTCCAATGTATTATATTCAAAAGACTGCATTGAAATTGAAAAAGATGATAACAGGTTTTTGGGTATTGTAGAAAATCTAAGTTTTTTGATATTTGCAGTAATACTGTCGTAGTTCATCCTCTCTACCGAAGAAGGAATATACAATTCTTTGATTTGTGTATAACTGAAAGCCTCCGCTTCAAATGACTTTAATCCTTCATTTAAATTGATATCTTTAAGTCCAGAACCAAAAAATGCACATCTACTAATATGCTCCAGCGAAGATGGAAGGGCAACATGCTTGAGACTACGACACCAGGCAAAAGCAGACCTGCCGATGGCTTTTAATCCATTTCCAAACTTAACACTTTTCAACATTTCACAGTCCGTAAACGCCATTTCATCGATAATTTTCAGCGAGGCAGGAAAGATGACTTCTTCAATCTTACACTGGGTAAATGCATTTATAGATATCACCTCTGTTCCATCCAAAACTTTAACATGTTTCTTGGACATAGAGCAAGCAACAAGAGTTTTTCTATCTTTCGTATACACAACTCCATCAATTTCTTCAAAATGTGGATGAATTATTGAGAAATTTTGCAGACATCCTTTTGAGGTACTATGATGCGCCAAAACTGCAATATCAGAAAAGTCAAGTTCTTTATCGGTTTTCAGGACTATTGTTTCAGGAACATCATTCTTGAAACATAACTTATTGCTGGCATCCGGGTGATGGACTGTCAGTTTTTTAACATGCGACATATCGGCCGTTTCCAAAAAAACATAGTTGTATGGTGTATCCGGCAATTCTATACTCTCTGCTGTCTTATCAACCTCAAGAACAAGAGCTCCGGCAAGTTTTAATCCGTTAACAAACGGCTTAGCGCTGAAAGCGGAGTCTACAAAAGCGTTTGCACTAACCTGATGAAAAGATGTTATAGAATCACATACCGCCATTTCGTCGGCTTTGCACCCAGAAAATGCAAAATTAGCAATCCCGTCAATTCTTGTCAGGTCGATTATTTCTCCTGGTTTTTGACAAAAAGCATTAAGCAACATATTGCTTCTGTAAAACGTCCCTACCAGATATTTTCCTGACAAAAAAGCATCACTTTCTGAGTCAACGTATTTTACATTTGGAAATAAGCTGTTCGGAATGCTGATATCATTAACATGTTCTTTGATGATTAATTTTTCTACATTTGGAAAACTTTTGTTGGTATCGAACATTTTAAAATTATACCAAACTTCTACTTCTTTAATATCATCCGCAACATCAATATCTACTGCGATTTTATTGTCTTTCATGCCTATTGCAGAACCAACATAGAGTACTACTCCTTTTTGGATTTCTTTTTTTATCATATCCATTTTTTATTTTCCTTTCTTTTTATTTTTCTGTATTTAATATGCGGAATTTCGGGCAGCAAAAAAACGGGATTTTAAAAAGAATCCTAGAAGGTTACCTCCTAGGGTTCTGGCTGTTTCTGGCTACTCCCGGAGGCAAGCCTTAGGGGCCAATGATTGCATTCTATCAACATCCGTATGCCGCAAGAACTTTGGGATAAAGCTTTGTGTACAATTCGTTTACTTAATACATATATTATTTTTAATCTATATGTTTGTCAAGCAAAAAGAATGCCGTTTATATTCCTGCCACAAGCCTTTGGATTTCCCCGCGTGCGAAGTTAAACATAAAACATGAAAATCCCGGATGTTTTTTTGTCATCCAGGGTTTCCATGTTTTATATTAATGGTCATCATGGTCGTCATCATCATCATAACTTATCTCGTCCTGATTGAGGTCCATTTTGTCGCCCTTAACGTATTCATCTGCTGCTTTTTGGACTTCTTCGAGTCTTTCTTTTTTATCTCCGTAAGCATTTATCATTCTGCCAGAAACATCATCTATCACTTTTTCCACTGTTGATTTGTCAAGCTGGTCTATTGTGTTTTCAATATCTGAAATGAATCCCTTGAAGTCTTCAACATAATCCATAACCATATCTTTGAATACCGCGGTCTTCATCATATCGTCTGTTATATCTTTTACCTGCGGATTCTTTTCAACTGCTTTATCAATGGCATCAACGCTCCTGTCTTCCGTAAATCCTATCGCTACACATGCATTGGCAAGAGACAGCGATACATCTTTCTTTGACATATCGGCTTCACCAGTCAGACGTTTATTTTCAAGGATGTTTGCAGCAGAAACAATAATATCGGCTTTATCATTTTCGTTTATTTCATGATACAGATTTTCGATATCTCTTCTAATGTCATCAAACACATAAGGTACATCCCATTTTGCGTTGACTGCAATTTCTTCTGCCAGGCTTTCTTTTAAATTATCTTTGTAACTTTCTTCAAATTTATTTGCTATTTCAGGATTGTTTTCCTTAACTTCATCGAAACTTGAAATCTTACTTAAAGGTATTGAGTATTCTGCAGTAACATCAGCAAACTTCTGTGTTGTCTGTTTGTCGGATATCATTTCTGCCGGTGCATGTTTTATGGCTTGGCCAATCAAGGATGTGACATTATCTCTATTGGCCCGATGGTCAGCGCTGTCATAAATCGCTTCTCTTAAATCAGCAACAGATTTACGTTCTGGGTCTGACATCCATTTCTGGAATTCATTATCAGCCCTTGATTCATTTCTGATTTGTACAAAATCACTCAGGTGATAAAAAGATACATTATCGAAAGCTTCCTTAAACTCAGGACTGTCAAAATCACATTCTTTGTAAATATTTTTCAGCTTCTGCTCTACATCGTCATATGCAGTATTTACGCAATAGCGGCTATTCTCGTTTAACATATCTGCAAAAGCATTTGCGATAAATTCTGGCTGGCATTCATTATCAAAAATTTCTTTCACTTCCTCAATGCTGATATCTCCTTCCATGTAATCATTCATTACATCAAATGTACTGGCAAGCTCTTCTTCTGCATTTATAATTTCCTCTATTTTGGTAATACCTCTAATTTCATCTGCTGTAAGACCAACCTCTTCAGGTCGTACATTAGTCGGGTCGTCTGCATTTTTGCATGCTTCTGTGACCATATTGCCGATTTGCTCTCTTGCACCGCTCATTTCATAAGCGTTAATCAAGTCATAGAAATTACAATCCGGGCTATGCATCATAACATCCAGATTATGTTTAATATCTCCTTCTTTAATATCAGCAAGTAATTTTTGTACATTTTCACATTTTATGACCTTCAGAAAGGCATCCGCCGCAGCTTTGTTTGCTTCTTTCATTTCGTCATCACTGAAAGCGGAATAACGGTCATCCAGGCTGTCGCGTTCATGCGGGTCACCCTGTCGTACTGACCAAGAGCCATGAAGACTGGAATACATTTCTTTAAACTGTTCCTGAGTCTCCTTATCGTCTGAAAAATCTTTTGCAAGGCTATCCGCAACTCTTTCGCGAACCTCTCGCAAGGCATCAGTAAGCTGATAATCGTTCTCTGGAAATGAATTTGTTCTTGGTATATCGTAGTTTTTGCCTATTTCTACATGTTTGTCTGTAATCACAAGGTCTCCATCATGACGTATTATTACGTTTTCAAAAGCTCTTGTTACGGCATATTGGTTCATATTTTTGCCTTCGTTAAGTTTTGTGGTTTTTCCTTCAAGATAATCATTAATGTCCCTATATGCCTTGTCATAATCTTCCATAAATGAATGCATTTTTGCTGCCATTTGGATTTCTTTTGGCTCTTTGCTGATATCTCCTATATTATCCTTAATGCACTTATCGTATATTTCATTAAGGTTATCTCTCATATCTGGATTTATATACTCGTCATTAAGTATGAAGCTGCAGTCATTTCTGTTTGGATTTTCCATTATTGATAACCAGGATTTAAGATAATCATTATCTTCAATTACTTTATTGAAGGCCTCTTTCATGTCAGCAGGGTCGATATCTTTGACCTGCTCAGAAAGATTACCAAACGAAGAATCTCCATAAATATAAGCATTGATTGCCTTATATGCATTTTGCACGCTTTCTTTATCTGACGAACGTTCAGATAAGTACATATCAACGTCTTTTCTCAATCCATCAATTGCGTCTTTGCTTTCCTTATTAAACGTTTCATATTTATCATATCTTTTAAATATTTCTGCAACACGCTCAAACTCGGCGTCTTTATATTCAATATCACCGGCATCAAGACCTTGTTTGTACTGAATCATAAAGTCTCTTATCGATGAAGAGGTCATGCCCTCTCTGGTATCGGAATATCCTTTAACATATGCATTTACGATATTGTAATGGCTTTTACTTTCTAATGCCTCTTTAACATCATAGTGGTCATATTCAATCCCATTTTTTTCAAATTCAGACTTACAAGCCTTTTCTATGGAATTCATGCCTATATAACCAACTCTTCCATAATCTTTCAAATAATCATCATAAACTTTGTCTATTATCTCCTTCTTTGTCATATCTTTATCCTCCTCGCGGTCGTCATATTATTTTTCATGACCGCTTATTTTTTTGTATATTTTTATTATGCCTTTTTTTCAATTTCACAAAAAACCAGCGGCAGCAGGCATTTCTTCACGTTTCCAAATTCAGCATACTATATATGAAAAAATCAAAAAGAAAGGAATACAAAAAAATGTCAAAAGAAAATATCCAGACAAAGCTTATCTGCCTGAAGGATTCAGGGCTTTCGCTTGACGAATGCCAGTTTACCGGGCGTCTTGAATTCCACGACACCCACTCTATTGCAAGTCTTGTCTCAAACACAACATGTGCTGAAATAATGGCAACAGAAATTTTTCTGAATTTTGACAAGGAGATTGACGAGTTCTTTCTCTTTTCATTGTTCACTGATTCGCAGAGAAGATTTTCCGCCCTCAAAAAAATTACAGTAGCTCAGACAAATCAGTATTACAAAGATATTGACGGAGTACTGTATACAAAAGACGGGGAAACACTTATTTACTGTCCAATCTGTCATACTGGCGATGGAAACGGAGAAATGCACATACCAGACGGCGTCAAATACATATCGCCAAAAGCATTTGCTTACAATACAGGCATAAAAAAGTTGTATCTTTCTGATTCTTTAAAGATGATATTTGAAGCAGCCTTTTTGGACATGGACGAATTACAGTTTGTGGATTTTGGTAAAGGTATCAGACATATTGGAAGTGAGAATAGCCCAGGCATATTCAGGTTATGCCGCAAGCTTGAAGAAATCATCATTACTGAGCAGGTGAAGTCAATAGGGCCAAATGCGTTTTATGACTGTAGTAGCCTGCAGCATGTCAATCTTCCAGAAGGCCTTGAATATATCGCCCCATATGCGTTTTATGACACGGGAATCAAAACGATACATCTTCCGACTACATTATATGAGATAGGGAAAGCGGCTATATCTTCTGCGGATAATGTTTACATTGACCGCTCCGTTAATAATCCAAGCGGCCTTATACAAAGCGTAACGTTTAGTTACGAAAATTATAATGGTAAACCGAAAGAAGCCGTTGTAACAGTCCACGACAAAGGGCATAATACTTATTATTTTCCGAAGGTCTGGGCATTCCAGTCATTCATTGACGCAGTACGGAAATTCTGTGACAGCGGCATGATGTACAGGACGAATCCGGATTTCGTAATTGAGTACCTTGACCTTTCAACGGTGAAATATGATATTCTTAGCCGGCTGTACAGGGATAGTCCAAAAAACAACCGAGTTTTGAACGAGTTTGCAAGCTTTGGTGACTCAGTCATAGACAGGTATTTGAACCGTCGGACGTTCAGGCTGCCTGGCCGAGAAAAGGACAAACAGACCGAGAAGATGATATGCGAGATGATGAGTCTTGGAATTGTGTCATTTGAGACGCTTTATTATCTTTACCAGCATGCTTTAAAGGAGGATAACACCGAGATGATAGCGTATGTATTATCGAGCGCCAATAAGTTTTATCCAGACGAAAGCCTTAATGAAGCTGAAGATATGAATATCTGAAACGTTTTGTCGACATTACAAAAGCCTTAAAAATATTACTATTTTTAAGGCTTTTTCTTATCTTTCTCTTCCCATTTCCATATCCAGAAAATCCAGGGCTGCATCGGCCTCCGGGTCACGGCTCCGGATAAAATCAAATTCCCTTTTAAATACCGGATGTTCGAAGTTGAAGGCTTCATCAATCTTAGTCATCTGCCATACGTCTTCTTTTCCGATTTCTTTGGCTACATTAACGTATGCCTGGGCAATAACGTCTGCACCGTATTTATCGGTTTTATTCAGCAGCTCGTCTATTCCAGGGTCTCCATC
>ENA-ORTW01003745-ORTW01003745.1-human-gut-metagenome-genome-assembly--contig:-NODE-3745-length-12545-cov-2.115612_pt1 | contig 12545 bp, 8 predicted proteins | sample MGYA00242072_ERZ509193 | MGnify/ENA primary metagenome ERZ509193 (study PRJEB26280, sample SAMEA2338813) | human gut metagenome | biome: human gut; feature: human-associated habitat; material: faeces... | reverse complement strand
CAAGCCGCCAGCCTCATGGTTGCTCCCATAATACTGTTATCCAGCTTATAGTCGACCACCTCTTTACCGGCCACGGCATAAAATTTGTCCCGGCTCTGCATGACTTTTTTCAAAGGTTCTGACAACGGATCACTGACATACTTTTTCACCAGCTCCCAATTCTCTTTGGTAGCCAACTGTTCTTCTGAAAGCGAATTCAGGTATTCGGCAGCCACCTTACCCTGCTCTTCGGCCATATAGGCAGCGGATAAGGCAGCCAGATAGGCAGATAAAAACTGTTCACCTCTTTCTCCGGCCTCATAACGTTTGATCATGGCGCTCAGGTTATTCTGCGGATCGTTGGCCAGCTTGGCTCCTGCAATCAGCCAATCGGCCGATCCGGCCCCTACCATCCGGTGCACCACCTGTTGGGTGGCCGGGTCTACAAATACCAAGGTAGGAAATGCTTTCACCCCGAACCGGTCTTTCAGGATCACTCCGTCGGCATCCTTCTCCATATCGTATTTGGCACATACAAAATTGGCATTGAAATAATCCGCTACTTCATCCCGGGTAAATACATCTTTAGCCAGCATCTTACAAGGACCGCACCAGGAAGTGTAACAGTCCACAAAAATCAGCTTCTTCTCCTTTTTAGCTTTTTTGAGGACCTTTTTCCATTCCTTGGTCTGTTCAAAGTCGATACTCCGATTCTGGGCTTCTACTCCCATCATCACTCCTGCAACCAACAGGGTCAATAAAAATAATTTTTTCATCATATCCTTTTACTTATGTAAATAATTCAATATTTCATGATGCAACAAACTTACATAAAATAATCTTGATTTTATTTGAATTCTTTAGATACACCTGTTATAATATCATTAAATTCCTGGGTAATCCCTGTTTTAAAGCCCTCGGGCAATGCTTCGAAACCGTGATAAACGCCTACGACAAATTCACATTTCTTTTCTCCTTTCGGGTGAACGTCGAATGAATATACCCACTGATTATCCCCGTCATAATCCGAATGTGTCACGAAATAACAAATCCGGAAACGGTCGTAATCGATCACGCTGATGTATTGATTCCGTTGTTTTCCGCTCCTGGTCGTCAACCCGATCTTCGCATTCAATGCCTTTTCTTTACAGGTGAAAGACTTCACGCCGGAAAAAATCCGATTCATCTCCTATATCCTTATTCTACATTCCCATTGCCGGCATGGCCACGCTTTCCTTCTTCTTACCGCTCACCATCTCTTCCAGTTTATCCATCAACGCTTTGCCGCGCAGGTTTTTGCCGACGATCCGGCCTTCCTGATCCAAGACCAGAATATAGGGAATTCCAGAGAATTGATACAATTTCATCACATCCTTACCGGCCTTAGGAGCCTGCACCTGAGCCCAAGGCATATTCTCCTCTTTCATCGCTTTCCGCCAGGCAGCACCGTCCTTATCGATGGAAACACTCAGGAATTCAACTCCTTTTCCGTTGTAGGCCTCGAAAGCTTCTTTCAAATGAGGAATTTCAGCCCGGCAAGGACCACACCAGGATGCCCAGAAATCCAATACCAGAATTTTTCCTTTAAAGTCCTGAGGTCCCAGGTTCTTGTTCCCATCCGGAGTCGGGCATGAAAATTCGGGAGCCACTTTCCCTTCGGCAAGACTTTCACGCAAAGCTTTCGCTTCGGCCATATCCGTCTTATATTTTTTCAACGGCGCATAATCCGGATTCTTGGCTTCCAGCCTGGCCAGCACCTTTTCAACCAGCTCTGGCTGATCTCCGCGCAACATCGGCAACACCGCCAGCACACTGTTCCGGTCGGCATAATGTTCAGCAATATATTTGATCCGGGCTCTGGATTCCTCGCCCAGCATATCATAAAATTTCATGGAAGTCTCCTGTTTGGCCTGGTCATCCAATCCCTGAATCCGATACACTCCCTGCGAAACCCCGATCATCAGCTGATAGTTGCGATAGCTGTCCCAGTTCATCAGGTTCATCACTTCATTGTTAGGTCCGCCATTAATATATACGTACGGCGAATTCTTGATCTTGATCCGGGCCGTATCCATACCACGGAAATCGATCTCCAGATCCTCATCCTCTGCCCAGAACTGTACGGACTGCCATTTCTGGCAATCCAGCGTATATACACCGGGACGATCCACTTTCATGGTAAACCGGTAAGTCCCGTCTTCGTTCACTTTACAGGAGTCGATAATGGTCTTGTCAAAACCGTTCCGTTCCACAATCTCCATGTTAAAGCTATTGTCAGGGAACTGCACCTTTCCTTTAATAGTTATTGTCTTCTGTTCAGTGGCTGCACAAGCACCCAACAACAGACAACCGCCCAACACTGCACTAAAAATCTTTTTCATACTCTACTTTAATTTGTTTACTTCTTTTCTTTATAATCTTGTTTTAAATCATTGGCTACCCTTTCAAAATAAACCTTGAATGACATCTCTCCTTCTTTCGATCTTGCAGCGGCATCTTCAAACCATTGGGCTGCCTGCATCCTCAATGCAGAGTCCTTACACCCCCGGTTGATCCGCAATCCCCAGTTATACAAAACGAGATCGCCCACTCTTCCGCCCTTCAGTTGCTCACTGCCAAGGGCAATATAAATTTTCCAGTCTCCCAATTTTTCAGCATTGGTCATGCGGGCATTTTCAATGATATCCGTTTTTCCATCCACGTCCGCTTTGGACAGGCGTTTCACATATTTTTTAAAACCTTTCCGGTCATACACAACCTCTTCTCCCTCTCCCGTGACATAGCGATTGGCCCCCAACGTCCAGACTTTCCGGATTTTTGCCCTGACTTCCTTCTCTCCGAAAAGTCCGGCAAACTCATTCTGATTGTCGTATACATACCGGAAAATATCCGAATCGACATCGTTAATGTATTTGTTGAACATATCCCAGTTCGCTTTTTCTTTCAACCGGGCCTGCTCCATCTTCCCCAAATACTCCGAAGCTACTTTTTCAGCCTCGGCCGCCTGGTTACCCATATCCAAAGCCGTCAGGTAATCTTCGATAAACTGAGATTCCCGGTTTCCCTGTGCGTAAAGCGTCTGTAAAGCAATCAGGCCTTTCCCTTCCAAAGCCAGTTTAGCCTGGGCGATCAAAGCATCCGCCGGCATACCGCCTACAACACAATGCTGCAACTCGCCTTTACCGTTGATGAAATTCAAGGTCGGGTAGGCCGATACCTTATACTGTTTTTTCAGTTCCACCCCCTCACCTTTCTCCATATCCACCTTTACATTCACAAACTTTTCATTAAAGAAAGCAGCCACCTCCGGATCGGTAAATACCTCTTTGGCCAACATCTTGCACGGTCCGCACCAAGAGGTATAACAATCCATGAAAATCAGTTTGTTTTCTTTCCGGGCCTGTTCCAACGCCTGTTGCCAGGTCCCTTTGAAGAAGACGATACCTTCCGCTTTTTTCAACGCCTCCTGCCCATAACCGATGAAAGCGTCGGCTTCCGTATAACCACCTGCCGCATAAACCAGTTTGCCGTTTCCGTTCAGGAACAGAAAAGCCGGATAACCGCGTACCGCATATTTCTCCGCCAGTTCTTTCTCTTTCCCGAAATCAATTTTCAGATTGATGAAATTCCGGTTATAAAAATCGGCCACTTTGTCCAGGGTAAACACATTCTTTCCCATCATGACACAAGGCTGGCACCAGGCGGTATAAGCGTCGATGAAAACCAGTTTATTTTCTTTTTTGGCTTTTTCCAATGCTTCTTTCAGACCGATTTCCTCAAAGACAATGGAACGTTTGTTGTTTCTCTTCACTTCGGCCTGCTCCCATGCCTTTTTCCCTCTTTCCAGGAAAAGTTCCGGATTTTTAGCCAACAGAAACGGACTGACCGTACCCAAAATATCACCGTTCGGCATGAAAAAACCATAGGTCGGATACATATTCATCACCAATTTCGGAGCAAACTCTTTCCCAGCCTCAGAAGCCATATCGATACGGATGGCCACCACATGCTGTTTACAAAATTCCAGGTTGGCAACAACCTTCTGCCATACCGCTTCTTCCTTGTCTTTTTGTTTCCGAGCCTCTGCCGTGGCAGGTTTCCGCATGGCATCCACCAAAATAATCTTATTCTCTTTCTGTGCCAGCTCCGCTGCCTGTTCCCATGTCAGGTTTTGAAATACTGTTTTTTGAGCATTTCCTGCGAATGTCATTACCAACAACATCGCGATAATATAACAAATTTTCCTTTTCATTCCTTTATCTCTCCCTTATACCTCCCTTATTGATCCAAACCATTATTACGTCCCGGACATTTTTCCATGACCTGACGCATACGGGTAATTTGATCCAATGTAAAATTATTCCGCAAAGAAGGGTAACGGTTATCGTCCATAGCATTATTAGCCAAAAATTTATCTCCATTCCAGCTAACCTTTTTCAATTCTGACCATATCCCAGAACCGTCATACAACTGTGTATCGGTACAATAGTCGGTATTTCCTACTTTCCGGTTGGTACCGAGGATACCGTAAAAAGAACCGACGAAGGGATACAACTCGATTTTCTTACCTGAACCAGGACGAAATAAAGTCTGAGGTACACCGATACAAGTGTTTGCATAATCTCGGGTAGGAATCGTATAATCGTCTACCACATTAGGAATTCCGGCTATCGGTTCTTCACCGTCGGCAACCACTTGCCATTGCGGCGTCTTGGTCCCCATACTCATATTAGCCCCGGAAGGTATAACCACAATATTCAGATATTTCTCCGGATCCCAAATCCGGTTTGCATTTTCGTTAATATAAGCAATAAAACTCGATACATCGAATCCCCAACTCGAAGGTTTAATGTTATTTTCATCATAATCGATCCGATTGTACCCCGGTTTCTGTAATTCCATACCATTCCCGTTTTTTGAAGCCAAACGAAAAACTATATTTGCAGAAGCACCATTAGGTCCTCTCCCGACTTTATTATTGAATACATCATTCATATTCTGCAAAGCCTGTTCGAGCAACTCATAATCCATCTCCTGATAAGTCAACGGATTATAACTGGGATCACTCTTCTTCAATTCGAAAACATGAAAAACGACATCCACATATTTCAATGGAGGTAAAGCCGGCTTAGGCCTTAAAACAACCGTCTTCGGCGAAGAAGCCCGTTCTCCGACTTTAGCGATAAAAGTAACTGTTCCGGGAGTCGCATCGGTAGTCGACCACTTCTCCCCGACTTCTTCCGTTCCTTTAAAGATTTTGACACTACCGGCAGGCAAAGTCTTAATATCCACCGGCACCATAGAATCTACCCGTACCCCTTCTTCATTATCCATCTTTACTTTCCGGTAAGCTTCTACAATAAAATCGAGTGTCGCCTGTCCATCAGCAATCATCATCGGAGCCCCTGTAGAAAAATAAACCGAATCAATATCGTTCAGTCCAGGCTGATACATCTGATAATCAAACGAATTATCATCACATCCTTCCCATAAGAAAGAACCTAATATCAGAGAAACAAATATTATTTTTTTCATATATTTAATTTTAATATCCATAAGAAAAGCCTGTTAAAACTCGATTTGTACCCATCCCTCATTTTGTGAAATGGCATTATTCTGTTGCAGTTCGTCCAAAGGAATCGGTAAAGCGTATTGATAGGCATCGGTATCCACCGTTATATCGTAAGTCTTTTTAAAAAAAGTTAAATGCCGACTGAAGATGCCCCACTGACAAAAGATGAGGGGCAAAAAATTCTTTCCGGCGTTCGTTCAAAATTTCCTGTAATAAGCTTTCTCCGCTCAATCCGTTTGCAGTACCGGCATTTCGGAAAGATTTAAATTTATTCAGAGTACCCACAGCATCTCCCTGAGTATGGTACAACGCTTCTGCCAAGATCAGATAAGCTTCCTCAGGTTTAAACAGTACACAATTTCCGTTTTTGGAACCGTAAGCTCCCCCATCGGGCCAACTATTGGCTAAAATTCCCGGAGCCATAAAATAAGCATCGTATCGAATATCTTCCGGAGTGAAAAGAGCGTAAAAATCAGGATTTACCGGGACATTATTGGGATTGTAGCCCATATAGTACCAGGTGGATCCATAAATTCCGGCAGTAGCGCCATAAGTAGTCCCACACATATATAAGCCCGGATAGGAGGCGTCGTTATTGGCCATCACTGCATTAAGCCCTGCCGTAGTAACCGGTATCAGCGTCTCGACTCCCTCTGTCGCCAGAGCTGCATATTTCGCCGCATTTTCATAATCGGAAGTTTCTCTTGCTCCGGATTCAGCCTTGAACCAATATACCTGAGCTAAAATATGGTTTACCCTCAGACTTCGGAAAAACAAATTATAGGATTCTCTCGACTCTGTCGTTTTTAAAAGTTCTGAAGCATAATTCAAATCAGCCAGGATAGTCCGGTATACTTCTGCCTGTGTTTTACGGGGCATTTTTACACCAACCACTTGTTCTCCCGTATGTAAATAAACCGGGATACCCAATTCTGCATTCCGGTAAGGGGCAAAATACTGTAACAGTTTAAAATAATAATAGGCACGGTGTGTAACCAGTTCTCCCATAATCCGGTTCCACTCCTGCTGGTCGTCATAAGTGACCGCATTCATCTGATCGACCAAAGCATTCAACAATCCGATCACTTCATAATATTTCATCCAGACAGACTTCGGGGTATCGAAATTGTTCCACAAGAACTGGTTAGCATACTCTTTTTCCTGCATATGTTGGTTCATGTCAACCAAATAGCAGTCGACCATAGCTTTGTTCACATCGATATTATCGGAATAGGCTTCGAACATCTTTACCATTTCGGAGGTAAACAAAGGAGACAAACCGACGGTCGAAGTTTGACGGGGGTTAGCCTGCCCATACAAATAACCGGCCAATACCGATTTGATATCGTCGAGTGATTGTACGGCACGTTCGTTTTTGGCCGGTAAATCCAAAAATTTGGTACAACTGCACAAGCATCCTAACAGCAGGAAAACGGCAATCAATTTATATTTTTTCATAGTACAATTCATTATAATCCAATATTTAATGTCAACGTATAATTTCTGGTATTCGGATACCCGAAAGGTGTCTGGGTTTCCGGATCTGTCCCGTTATAAGGAGTAATCGTAAACAGATTACCGGCCACTAAAGTAACTTTCAAGGTAGATAAAGAGATTTTCTGTAACATTTTACGCGGAGCATGCCAGGTCAATGCCAATTCGTTGCATTTCAGATAATCTCCCTTTTCCAGATCTTTATCGAGTAAATAATAGGTATAGTTCGAAAGAGAGTTCTGGAACACCGGGATATCCGTAATATCTCCATATTGTCTCCAACGGTAGCGTACATCCCTCACGCGATTGGTACGGCTGGCAGTAATATCGTCCACTTCCCCGTCAGGCCCGTTTTTACGATCCTGAAAACCTAAGATTTTATTACCGGCAGCAAATACAAAATTAGCATACAACTCGAATTGTTTATAAACAAAACGGGTGTTAAAACCCCCGAATAATTTCGGATCTTTCTGTCCCACATAATAGGGCACATATTTTTCCTGTAAATCTTTCTGGGGAATAGTAGCCAAATCGATCACTTCTTCGGTGTAATTGTTGGTCACGAAAGTTCCTTCGACTACCGCTTCTTTACGTTGGGCTTTTACCATCATATGTCCGTTTTCAGGATTCACATGAGAAAATTTATATCCAAACCAGCTATTCGTCGGATATCCCTGAACATTACGCGTATTGGCTTCGGCGATACCAGGAATATTATTTTCATATACCTGATCGAGGTTATTTTTCACTTTGGTAATATTTCCACCGATTTCCCACAGGATATTTTTATTTTTGATTACCTCTAACCGCATGCTGTATTCAAATCCGCGATTAGACATTTTTCCTACATTCACCGTAGCTTCTTCACGTCCCACCGAAGGAGCCAGTTTCAGATTATCCAGCAGATCGGTAATTTTCTCGTCGAAATAACGTCCTTCCATATTGATACGTCCTTTAAACAAAGACAATTCCAAACCCAGATTGGTCTCTTGTTTGCGTTCCCATTTGATCGTAGGATTTCCATACCGGAATTCGGAAGAAGCCACAATTCCATCATACACCTTGGAACCCAACAGATAAGAATGGAATGGATAAACCGAACGGTTGATACTTCCCCGGTAACCATATCCGAACGATACCACCAATCGGCTCAGGATATTTTCATACGGTTTCAAAAAGCCCTCGCTATGGGCATTCCATTTTATTCCGGCAGACCATAAGGGTGAAAACTGATTATCGGACCCCAGAATATCTACACCGTCGTAGCGGATATTACCGTTCAATACGTAACGATCATCGTAAGAATAAACCAGCGAACCGATAAAGGAAGCACTCCGGTCTTCTGCAAATGTAGAACCTCCGAATTTAGATAAATCCAGTTTGTTGTAACTATCCGGACTCACCAAATCCCAGTTAGGATAACCGGAAATACGGTATTCACTCAGATAGATGGGATTAAAACTATTGTATTGGTAGTTGGTACGCCCTCCGATTTCGTTGGCAAAGAACAATTGTACAAAATGTTTGCCGGCGAATTTGTTGTTGTATTCGATAGAATTTCGCACGGTATAATCAAATACACGCCCCGTATTTTCTTTCAGGAAACCGAGGTTGTGTTCGGGTAAGATCTTACCGACCCCCGAAGCCGCATTCAACCAGTTCTGCGACCAAGAACGATAGGTTCCGGGATGTGCTTCATCAATGTCATGTACCCAGGTATAGTTGGCCACTACTGTACCATTATAACGAAAATTTTTGAATAAGGTCCATTCTACCCCGAACTGTCCCCGAATATCGGCATAATTGTTGGTCAGTGTATTCTCCCGCAGTTCCCGGAGGATATTAAAATCCATATAATTCAAATCCGAATAATAGGTTACATCATTGGTCAGATCGCGGTAACTCATATCGGACGAGTAACTGCCGTCTTCATTATAAGGACGTTCGTAAGGATTGGCAAAAGCGGCATAACGGAAAACATCCATGCCGGCTTGTCCTTCCTGATTTTTTTTGATGGTAGAATACAAATTGAATTTCAACAACAGATTATCCAAGACATAACGGGATAATTTCATATTCAATCCGCCGGATTTAAAATCATTCTCCTGCATAGTCCCCTGTGAACTCTGAAAATTCAAAGAGGTAAAATACTGTGTTTTTGTATTCCCTCCACTCAGCGTGAGATTATGAGAATGTGAAATCGCATTCCGATACAACACATCCATCCAATCGGTATTGATTTTCTGTAATTCGGCGATCTGGCGTTCAGCTTCGTCGGACGAGATAGCACCATTATCCCGGCGGTTAAGGATCTGGATCACCCGCCCACCGTAACTGGGATGAAAGTCATCGTAAAGCTCGCGTTCCAACTGAATCTTCTCTGTCGTATTCATGAAATCGAACTGATTTCTCGGAGCCATCGTCACTCCGAATTTTCCGGAATAAGAGATGTAATCCTGTCCGGCTTCTCCCATTTTGGTTTCGATGACCACTACTCCGTTCGCAGCACGTGATCCATAAATAGAAGCAGCGGTAGCATCTTTCAGGATGGAGATACTTTTAATATTTTCAGGGGGAATATTCCCGATACCGTTAGTCAGTAAGTTGTTGATACCACCGGAAACCTCACCTGTCTGTAAAGGCATTCCGTCCAATACATAAAGAGGCTCGGTACTTCCGGTCATCGTATTGATCCCCCGGATTTGAATTTTACCTGTCTCGCCGGGACGTCCCGAGGTACTCCGGATATAAACACCGGCCAATTTTCCTGCCAACGCTTTATCTACGGTAGTCACTCCAGCTGTTTCGAGATCGCGTGCAGTAGCGGTACTCACCGATCCGACCATGACCGCCTTTTCGCGTCTTTGAAAACCGGTGACAATGACTTCGCTCATCTCCGCGATCAATGGTTCCAGCATAACCACCATTTCCGTCCGTTTGCTCACATCGATCTCTACATTTTTATATCCGATAAACGACACTTCCAACAGGGAGGTACCGTCGGTTACACTCAACTTAAATTTACCGTCGATATCGGCAGCAGTTCCCACTGTCGTCCCCTTGATTTTTACTGTAGCTCCGGGTAAAGGTTCTCCTGTATTCTTATCCAAAATCTTACCAGAGACAACCCGTACTGTCTGTTGGGGTAGCTGTACCGTTTTTTTGTGAATGACAATATGATTATCCACAAAACTATATTCCACCCCTTTCCCTTTCAGACAAAAATCCAGAATCTTTCCGATCTCTTCATTCGTAAAATTCACATTCACCGTTCCCAGATGATCCACGTCACCGGCATTATAAACAAAAGCCACATCCGATTTTTTCTCGATCTCTGTAAACAGTTGTTTGATACTGGCATTTTCCAGTTTCAAACTCAAACGAGTGTGCTGGGAATAAACATTCGCCTGTATCTGCAGGCAAAACAACATTAAGACAACCGAGATTTTCATCATACGCAAAACTTTTTTTGCTTTCTCTCTCGGATAAGACCTACCCTTAAGACTTTTTTTCATACATTTGTTGTTTAAATTAGTAATTGATCTATCAATTATTATCAGGAGGAACAGCTCACAACCAATGGATGCTCCTCCTGTTTTTATTTTTCATATACAATGACCTCCTTCCCTTGTGTAGTAAAACCCAATTTTCCAGTTTCTGTCAAGATCCTGAATATCCGGTCGACACGATCGAACTTCTTCAATTTAGCTGTCAACACCAGGTCTTTCAACTCATTATTCCGGTAAGAAAAAGTGAAGTCATACCAACGGGCCAACTCGTTTAGTATGTCATCCAATTTTTTATCCTGATATACAAAGAAACCATCCTTCCAAGCCACAAAATGAATCGGTTCCACTTCCCGGACAGTAATCCCGCCTTTTTCCAACACCGCTTGTTGTCCCGGTCGTAACCTGTCTACCTTTCCCTTTCTCTCGATCTGTACTCCCCCTTCAACTAGCGTTGTCGCCAGACTCTCATTCGAATAATTCCGAACGTTAAATTGAGTACCTGTCACTCTCACATTATACTCGTTCATACGCACGATGAAAGGTTTTTCCACATCTTTAGCCACCTCAAAATAGGCTTCCCCCTCTAATTCAACCTGCCGTGTATTACCGGAAAATGTCACCGGATAACGAATGTGGCTATCGGAGTTTAACCAAACAATGGTACCATCAGCCAACACCAGCTTATATTCTCCCCCACGAGGGACAGTGACCGTGTTGTAAATAGTTTCTGTCTTCATGGTATCATTCATGATTTTATAAACCAATTCTTTATCCGGAAAATTTGAAATCACCATTCCTTTCTCGTTCACGTGAACGATCGTGTCCGCAAGCATTACTTGCTGACCAGAAGATAAGGTCAACACGGCTTGCTTTTTACCCGGTTGCACGGGCACTTCAGCATAAACCACTTTTTCCTGTTTATTTTCACGGATGAGAAGGAAAACCCCGAGACTCAAAGGTAATATCATAATAGCTGCGAATTTCAACAAAGTCCGTATCAGGGATATTTTACGTGCTGGATGAACTTGATTCCACGCCTTTCTCTTGTCAATTCTCTCCTTAACCTGAGAAGCGATGATGCCCGAACGAATCTTCAGTAAATCATTATAATATTCCCGGTTGGAAGAATTTTGATACCACTTGTCAAAAAAAGCACTTTCTTCTTCTGACAAATGTTCTTCCGAAAGCCGTTTTATTATTATTTCTTCTATATTCATTTTCTTTATTTCTGGCTGTTATACCCTAAAGACAGGAGAAGAAATAAAACGAGTGGCTCAAAAAAATAAAAAAATTAAAGATTATTTATTCAAATACACTTTCCCCTTGAAATAGAGGGCAAAAAATAATACCGGAAAAGAAACTTCTCTACGCAATTCTTCTCGTAAGAAAGCGTAGGCTTTCTTCACATGATCCTTTACCGTGTTCAAAGAAATACCTAATAAATCTGCAATTTCAGCGTAGGATTTAGATTCTATCACGCATAGTTCCAATACCATTTTACGTTTTTCCGGTAACTTATCCAACAATTTACCTACATCTTCTATGAATTGTTCTGGATCTTCATCATCATCTTGTATTTCCTGCAACAAACAATATTGTTTATATTTATCCACCACTTGCTGATGTTCCAAATAATTTAAACAACGATTTTTCACAGATAGCAACAGATACCCCTCAAGGTTCTGGACACTTTTCAACTCCCCCCGTTTTTCCCACAAACGAACAAAAATCTCTTGCACAACATCTTCTGCTACAGCAAAATCATTTGTATAGAACGTCGCCTGCTGCACCATTCCAACATACAACAAATCAAACAAGGACTTAAATTCTTTTTCATCCCCATTTATTAAACGATCTTGATTTATTGGAACTTTTGATGTCATAAAATGAACGTTTAATAATAGCCTATTTTGGCGGCAGCGTTCACTTATGTAGGAATTTGTGCAACTTATAAATAATTAATTACCATAAGTTTGAATAATATTCGTTTT
>ENA-ORTW01003739-ORTW01003739.1-human-gut-metagenome-genome-assembly--contig:-NODE-3739-length-12561-cov-11.856469_pt1 | contig 12561 bp, 16 predicted proteins | sample MGYA00242072_ERZ509193 | MGnify/ENA primary metagenome ERZ509193 (study PRJEB26280, sample SAMEA2338813) | human gut metagenome | biome: human gut; feature: human-associated habitat; material: faeces... | reverse complement strand
GGCAGGCACTGGTGGATACCTTCATCAATGCCATCTATCTCTACGATGATAAGGTACTCATTACCTTTAATTATAAGGAAGGTACGGAAACGGTCGCTTTCGGGGAAGCCGTGAAAGCGGAGAAAAGTTCGGATATGAGTGCGCGAGGTGCACCAAATTTTGAACGTCAAATCGTAAGATTTGGCGTTCTTTCTTTATGTAGGAAAGCGGCTGCACACTTTCTGCACACCGTTTGCACATTTGCCCGAATCAGGGGCTTTTCTGCGCAAGGTTTGCACAGCCTGCGTTCCTCTGCATCCATCAGCCGGATGGCTTCAAGGATCTCCTTACCAGAGATTTTTGTTGCCTCCGGCTTTTCGTTTTGCCGGGGCTGGGGTGCTGCCGGGGTCAGGTCTTGGGTATAGAAGTTCGCTTCAATCTTCTCTGCCAGTTCCAGCCGGGGCTTGTCCTGCGTGTGGGCGTAGGTGTTCATCAGGACAGCGGCGGTTGCATGACCAGTGTTTCCCTGAACTGACTTGAAGTCACCATCCGACTGCAAGAGCTGGTAGGTGGCACTGGAATGCCGCAGACCGTGGAACACGATCTGCTCGAACTCCGGGTGCGCTGACCGCCATTGCCGATACCACTTGGTCAGCAGTTCTGGCGCAATGGGCAGACCATCGGGCAGTCGGAACAGTTGCCCGCAGTTTCTATATTTCTCCGGGGCGTTCTGCTCGTCCTGTTTGAGCTTTTCCAGCCACGCCAGCAGTTCTTCCTTCAAGGGCTTGGTCATATACAGGACACGGTTGGACTTCTTGGTCTTGGGCTTTTTCAGGATGAGAGAGGACTTGCTGCCCTCCCGTCTGTCCGGGAAGGTGTGATGCAGATGGAAAGAATTCTTCTTGTCGGCGTCGGCAAGGTACTTATAGCGGGGATGCTTGGTAATATCAAATTTCTCCGATAAAAACGGGCGCACACCTCGTAGCTGCAAGATACACTTGCCGCCGTCCATTACGGCGATTTCGTCTTGGGACATCAACTCTTTACCACAATGTCAAGTGATGAATTCAAAATGGGTAAAAAAATAGCCCTTCCCAATTAAGAGAAGGGCATTAAAGCCTTAAGTACTAGCGGAAAATTACCAACAATTAACTGATACACCACAGACCATCTTGTGCTGCTTTTATAGCATAAAACAAATCTTGGATCTTTACAGTTTTGTAGCCTGCATCTCGAGGGCCCGGATCAAGCAGAAGTATTTCACTTCCCTGCAGGACATCTACAATAATCGATACATGCTGGAAGGCGTCTTCTTTGTTTCCATAAAGCCAAGTATAATTAAATCCGCAAATAATAGATATGTTAGTTTTTAATAATTTTCGGATTTCCTCCTCTAAAAAGAAATCATCCTGAATGCAATTAATAGGAAGGTAATTCTCGTGCAACTGTATGGAATTAGCCTTAAAAAAATCATTTATTGTATTATTCTTTATCTGTGCACCCCATTTTTTATGATCAATGGCTTCCTCTGCCGGAACAATATCTAACTGTTCAGCAATTTCAGCTTGAGACAGGGATTTTATGCCATGATGGGTTAAAACCATTTCCAATACGGCTGGGACGCACCAATTAGGTTTGGCTATTACGATCTGCTCCACATACTTCTTCATATTGTCTCCTAATTTCGGCCTCTAATTTTGCGTGGGGATCTTCCCATGTGCTGGGCTTAATGGTTTTTCCTTCGGCATTATAATGTGGTTGTCCGTCTGGCCATAATTTTGCCATGTTTGCAGCTTGGACTATATCAAACAAATTATCTGGTTTTATTCCCATCTCCACCAATGTCCCAAGGGCAAAATAAATTACGTCAATCATTGCATCTGCTTGTTCAACGATTTCATCGGCATCCAAGAATTCGTTTATTTCTTCCAGCATCCAATGATAACGTTTCATTGCACGATCTCTTTCCATCTTTTTAGGAAATTCTGAAACCGGATGTCCAAATCTCAATTGAAAGTCTTTTACTTTGTTCCACTCGTTATTCATATTATATACACCTTTAATTTATGGACTGTTTATTCACAAGAAAGTATTCGATATATCGATTGTATAATTATAAACACTTCATCTATCAGAGCGGTATCAGCATTAATGTTCCCCTTTACCTTTTTGGGCAGATACCTTCGGCTAATTAATTGATACGATATTCTTAACTTATAACTTGTAATGATAAAGATTCTTTTTCTTCATTTGGTCAATTATTTCGTCAACCTGACGTTTATCTTCGCTATAATATAAATCAGGAACTCTTTCATCTCCGACACTTTTCTTTAACCTATAAATTCGTGCTTTAATATCTTCGTCCAAATCAAAAAATCGATATAATTCACACTGGTTATCTTTGAATTTCCTATCAACATCATGATTTTGGCCACTGTCTGCCCTAAATAAAACATATACTTTATTGGGAGGGGAGATTTTAACCGCACTTGTTTGACTAAAAATTCTTCTGATATCATGAACAATGTCAATCAATTGCGAACCACCAGAAGTATTGCAGTCAACGATAATACATTCCTGAATATTAGTCCCACTTGCCACATTCCATGCGCCTTCATAATTAATTCTAAAATCAGTATAAGGATCGTCAGTAACCGATGTGATTCTAGATTTGTCGTTACTAGATTTTGCAACTATGAAAGTAGTCCCGTAGTATTTAGCGACTGCTTGTGCAAACAGCGGATTGCCACCTTTGGGGGTTATGACAACTTTGGGTTTTGTAGAGTTATTATGGTATGCATATAAGAAAGCCATAATAGAAACCATTAATTGTTTATCTTTTTCGTTGTGAGACATTTCCATTGTATCGATATAGTAAGAGCTAGTTGTGGTGCGTCTGCCTCCATACTGTATCGGTTGATCGAAGTGCACAATGTATCTGGAAATAAGAATAACCAGTTGTTCCACAACATTATCTTTGGTGATTCCATACATATCGCGTTCATTGGCTGAGACAAGTCGCAAATTATTCAAGACTCTTTCACTTTTCTTCTCTTGAAACCCCAATTCTTTTAGACCTGAAACAATTAGGTTGCGCTCATATCTTCCATAAATTACCCATGAATATTTAGCCTCAGGTTTAACCCAACCAGTCATTGCGATAAGGGCTCGTATTGTATCTAGTGATAAAAGCCCTAATATTATACTTGTAAATATATCCATCTTATAGTTCGACTTCCTTAATCAAAGATTGAACTACCAGTGAATCAGAGGTGAACACTTTCATTCCTAATGTTTTCGCAAATTGCTCTATTTTCTTCATTTGTTCTCCATCTTCAACATAGTCCCAATCTGGATGATCCGACAGCCATACCACATTTCGCTTTGCGCACATATAGCGATCTTGTATATAATCGCGGTAAAAAGAGGATGTCTGGTCGACATATAACCCACCGAGTAGAACATGGCTTAAATATGGAGAAAAATCTTCAAGTATTGAAAAATATTCACGTTCGGAGATAAACGGGAGAACAGGTTTAATAGTTAACGAAAGCGGTAGACCAATAGATTTAATACTTTTTGCAAGGCTTACTCTAGACTCATAGGACATTGTGCCTGGCTCAATGTCGCTAATCATTGTACGATTTGATAATGATATAGCGAATTTCACAAACCCTTTCTCTCGATCAGAAAGCCATGTGTTCAGATCTAGTAACTGCTTTATATGCTCGGCAGAAGGATAAATTTTACTAGAAAGGCTAATATAGACCTTTTTATAATGATCCGCAAGCTTTTTCACACTCTCGACTAAACTCGCTTGATCAAAAAAATCGCCATCACAACATGGATACAAAATGATCTCATCTATACGTATATTTTCTTGTTCGATTTTTAAGGCCGGCTGACGTAGATAATCATCTCGTTTAGCAAAACAGTATTTGCATCCAGCCTTGCAAGGTGTACTTGCTGAGAGAAATTTCCTCATAACTGCCTCCAAGAGAAGCGATATACCATATGGTTAAGGCTTTATTTGTACCATTATATTATATCACAAGAAAAATTGTTCCTCAAGCTTGTGTGGGTACATTACAGCTTGAAATTTTTGTGTCATTCCATACATCTCCGACAAAGTTATACACGATTCTGACCTTCTGAACCTTCTGACCATCAACTTTTTTGACTTCACCTACCAAAATCCGGCTGATTAGGCGGTTTAATACCGTTTCATCCAACTCCTGAATGGTAGCATACTGCCGAATCTCCCGGATAAAGGTGCGGACTTCACTTTCCTGAGCATCGGACTGCTGAAGCATTCGCAACAGCTCCTGCAAACGGCGCTGATTTTCTTCCTGCTCCTGATCCATCGCGGCGGTCAGCTTTATAAACCGCTGCTCAGAGATCACGCCTTTGGCCTTGTCAGTATAAAGGCTCAGGAACATATCGTCAATTTCTCGGTTTCTGGCTTCCAGGCGTTCACGCTCTTTCTGCATCTCGGAAGCATCCGCCATATACCGGCGCTCCATCCGTCTGCTCAACCGCTGATAAAAGGCATCTGCATCTTTGAGTGCCATCGCTGCCAGTTCCTGAATATCTTTCAGGACGAGATTATATAAATCCCTGGCTTCGATTTTGTGACTGGTGCAGGCATTTTTGCCCAACCGGTTGTAGGTCTGGCAGATATAATACGCCTTGTCAATCGGTTCCCGCATCTCGCCGGTAAAGCGGTTTTTGCCAGTTCTGCCAACCTTCTCATACCGCACCTGCATAGATTTCCCACAGGTGGCGCAGTAGATAATGCCATGGAACAAGTTGTAGAAGGGGCAGGCATTTCCTTTCATAATAGGTGGTCTGCGATCTACGATTGCCTGCACCTGTTCCCATTCCTCCGGTGTCACAATCGCTTCATGGCAGCCCTCAATGATTTCCCAGTCCTCACGGGGAATGATGTCATAGGTGTTGGAGCGAATCCCTTTCTGGTGTGTCCGGCAAACCAGATGAGCGCCCTTATAAAAAGGGTTACGCAGGATATGGCTGATTCTTGCGCCGCCCCACGCATAGTAGTTGACATCACAGGCGGTATTTCCTTTTACTCTGGTGATAGGAACCTTGTCCTCCATCAGCTGCTTGGCAATCCGCATACAGCCCCAGCCATCCAGTGCCAGGTCATAGATTTTGCGAATCACCGGCGCAGTCTCCGGGTCAAGGATCAAATGCCCCCGATCCTCCGGGTCACGCATCAGCCCCAGGGGAGGCTGTCCGCCACAGAACTTTCCCTGTCGGGAACGGGTCATACGCCCCGCCAGCACTTTCTTGGAAATATCCCGGCTATACATATCGTTCAGGATATTCTTGAAGGGCGTGATGTCCATTTCCTGACGGGTCAAACTGTCCACGCCATCCGTAATGGCGATATAGCGGACATTGTGTTTAGGGAAGAAGATTTCAATATAGCTACCGGCTTCGATATAATTTCTTCCCAGTCTGGACAGGTCTTTGGTAATGACACAACCGATTTTACCGGCCTCAATATCGGCAATCATACGCTGAAAAGCTGGGCGATTGAAATTACGGCCTGTGTAACCATCGTCCACATAATACTCATACTGGAACATCCCATTTTTCTCGGCAAATTCCTTGAGCATAAGTTTCTGATTGCTGATACTCATACTCTCGTTATCGCCGCCATCGTCCAGAGAAATGCGGCAATAGAGGGCTGTGATTTTCTGATTGACTTGTTTTTTCCTGCTCATAGCAATCTCCTTCTATGAACAGGAACACGATATGTATATTATATCATGTCCCTGTTTTTTCTTCAACCAATTCCCTCAGCTTGCCTTGCGTTCCAGCCATTCTTCAAAGTGTTCGCAGGTTTGCCGTTCAATGAGCTGTTCAAAGGCTTCCTGCATGGTTTTATCACCTAAAAACTCCCGTACCACGATAAACTTTACTTTTTTACTCTGCTTGTTTTCTTGCTTTTGGGCTTTCTCCATAGGCTACCTCCATAGATCAGAAAAGCCGGACAAAGGGCATCGGCAACGAAGTCCGGCAACGGACTCCGAAAAACCTATAACCTATCGCCTGGCCGTCGTTTCTTACTTTTCAAATTTTCTTTTGAAATCTCGTTGCTTTCGTTGTCAGAGAACAAATACCCGCCCAAAAGTCTTGCTTTACGGGTATTTATCGTATCTACACCCCCACTTTTGCGGCAACAGAGTCAGCAACCAACCGACAACCAACAGGGCAACAAGCCCTGCAAATTAGGCAATCCACTCCTTTGGCAGCTCCAGCTGACGAACTTCCTCCTCGCTCAGCTCCACAAATCCACCTTCGTTGTCGGGCAGTTCGTTGCCGGAAATCTCTCGTTCCCAGCCACGCTGCCGCCCATAGCCCGCAAACATCCGGGGATTAGAGAAAGGCTTCCAGCCCGTCACCACCGTGTTCATGATCTCGTTGATGTTGTGCAGCTGCCAACGCTTCGGCTCCTCAAAGGCGTGTCCCAACGCTTCCTTGAACAGCTGTTTGGAGCAGACTACATTGCCGGTGTAGTGTTCCAGAAAGCCCTGAATCTGCCCGGCCTCAGTGTCCTCCGGCATGAAGTCCTTTTGAACCTCCACCAGCTGCTTCTGAATCTCCTTTGAAAACTTCATGGAATACTCTCCGCTGCGGTAAATGGTCATAGCCTCCGCCCATACCTGCAACAAATATTCCCTGGAAGCGGCTTCGTCCTCCAGAATGTGAACCTCCGCTTTCTCCGGGTAAATCATCACTGGCAGGAACCGGCGGTTTCCGGCTCGGTCAAGGGGTAGGAAATCCAGCGTGTTGGAGGAACCACCGAACACACACTGCCTTAGACGGTCTTTGGGCTGGGTCTCATAGGGGGTGCGGTAGGTCTCCTTTTGGCGACTGATAAAGGAGCGGATCTCCTCTATACTCTTGGCGTTATTGGTGGCCAGCATCTCCGACATCTCGATGATCCAGTGGCCTTGCAGCTTGGCAAACACCTTGTCATCATCCAGCTTTTTCAGATCATCAGAGAACCACTCATCTTGTATAGCCAGGAAGCGAAAGAAGGTGGACTTTCCGGCTCCTTGGCCGCCCACCAGACAGAGTAGCTCCTCATATTTGGAGCCTGGATGGAAGACCCGGCAGATGGCTCCCAGCAGGAAGTGCTTGAGCATTTCTTCCACATAGTCGCTCTCGTCAGCCCCTAAAAAGTGATGCAGACAGGAGTGTATCCGGGGCTTGCCGTCCCACACCAAACTGTTCAGCACATCCTGAATGGGGTGATAGCAGTTTTCGTTTGCTACGATGGAGAGCGCCGCCATCAGCTTCTTTTCACTGGTCAGGCCATAGTTCTGCTCAAAGTAAAGGAGCAGATATTTGACATCGGTATCGGTTAAGGCGCTGGTGCTTCTGCGCCAGCCCAGATCCCGCACAATGTCCACACGGTCGGTCAGCAGATTTAGCCGAATAGCACCCCGCAAAAGCGGATCTTGGCAAAACACCGTGCGGCAATTTCCAATGGTGTTGGCCGGTTGTCCTTTCTCGGTGACGGAGAGATTTTCTCGCACCTGCTCAATGGTCAATTCCACGCTTTCGGCCTGCTGGGTTGCAGGCACTAAACTCTGAGTTTCGCTGTTCAATATTTCTCACCTCCTCTAGAGAAAAGCATCTGATTTCTTCGCAAAATCAGATGCCTTACCGCTCCATATCCTGTTTTGCCTGCTGCTTTTTCCGGTTGTATTCTCTCTGTGCGCTATCCTGCTTGGCTTTTTTCAGGAAAGCAAGAATGGATTCCTTGGCCTTTTCCTGAATCTGCTGTTTACCAGCCTGCTTGACCTCCGGCTGCATCAGCTTCTTCTGGATTTTTGTCAGGGCAGACTGCATGGCATTTTTGATTTTGGAGATCACTCCATCCAGCTGGGCAGCGGCATACTCACGCTCTTTTTGCGGCGCTTTCCGTTCCGGCGAGAGTACCCAGTTTTTCGTTTCCTCCACCAGCCGGATATCCTCCTTATGGGTTTCCAGCCGGACAGCATCGGTGACAACCTCCACCGCCTTGTCATAGGCAATATCCGAAACTTCCTCCACCAGTGTTTCCACATCCTCGATTTTCAGGGTCAGCTCCTCCAGCTTCTGTTCCTGGGCGGCCAACTGCTCCTTTTGCTTCATCAGGATATAGTCCTGTTTCTCCAGATACGCCCGCCCACCATAGGACGGCTCCTGCTCCAAATGCACCCCATGTTTGCGGCTGATGTCAAAGAGCAGCGTGCGGCATACTGCATCAAAGGTTTGTTTTCGATTGTTGTGTTTGCCCTTGGGCTTACTCGGATCAGGCAATTCAAAGCCCAGTTCCTCCAGCGCCTTTTCCTGCTGGGGGCACAACTCCCCATACCGGTTTTTGCAGTCAAACACATGGCGTTCATGGATGTGGGGCGTGCCCTCATCCAGATGCAGCGCCCAGTCCAGAATGTGGATATGAGAACCAAAGCGCCGTTCAAACTCCTCGTAAAATTCGCTGACAATGAGTGCCAGCGTACCCGGTGGAACGGATTCTTCCATGGTGCCGATTTGGTAGATACTTTCCTCTGGACAGGTCTTGTTGTTTTTCAAAAGATCTTCTACCGTGCGGTTGCGCTCGGTGTGCCTGGTTTTCTCGTTCCGGGCATTCTGGGCATCCACATGGTCGGAGTAATGCTCGTAGTAATACATCCGCTCAATTTCTTCAAAGCTGAAATCCGGCTGTTCCGGTTTCTCTCGAAGTTCCGGGGTAGTGATGCCACGGTAGCAGTCCCAGTACACATTTTTCTTGGCTCGCTGGGCATCAATGTGTTCGCTGTTCTCCACATCAAACCGGCGGTCATTGTGCCGGGGATTATAGGTACCATGCTTGCCGGAGCGTCAGTTATGCCGTGTCAGTTTCAATTTCCATCCCTCCAATCTCTGCTGATTTTTCCCGAATGGGGAGCAGCGGCGAAGCCGCCAAACCTGCGGATTTCTGCGTCAGGTAATACCCAGTATTAATTGACGCAAAGCATCAACTCTCCCTGGGCAAGGCGTTTCACCCTTGACCCCAACAGGGCGCTGCGCCCCTGTACCCAGCACAAAGGGATTGCATCCCTCTGTACTCCTGCCCGGAGAACCTGACTTCCACCACTTGTGCGGTTTCTGTCAGCTCCTCCGGCTCTGAATGCTCCTTTTGTCGCATTTCCCGGCGGGGAGGATACCGGGGTATCACGATACCAATTCACCGCAAAAATACCGGGTGTAGCCCCGTCATTTTCCTGTGAATTGACCCGATTTCAGGCGCTCTCCTTGTCCGCCCGCAAGACCTGAAATCCGTGCTGTTTGGCGTATTCTCTGGCAGCAGTCAGTCGCTCCTCACTGTACGGCGGCACCAGGCGGATGGACAGGCGGGACTTGTCCATCACATAGGTCACGCTGCCCTCCGGGGTGCTGCGCTCCAACCGGCACAGCTGGGGATACTTGCGGCTGAACTCGGCCAGCCTGTGCTTCAGATCGGCGTTGAAGGTGTAGATACTGGCGGTGTCCTCCGCCTCGTTCCAGTTGATAATGGTTTCTTTCTCATACTTAGACAGCTTCATCATACAGATCCTCCTCATAGTCGTTGTTTTCCTTTACCAAACGCAGGCGACGCTTAGCTCGGTAATACTCGTCCATTTGGGGTCTGTCGCCACGAATGAGGTCGGATAGTCCGTGGTCGGAAAGCATTGCATCAGGTTGGGCTTCACAAAAAATCTTGTTTTCCCCGAACCGCTGCCGCCGATCACCAGCACATTTTTATTCCGGGCCGTCTTTGGGTCTTTGGGCCTGCCGTTCATGGTGAGCCGTTCCGTTTGGGTAAGCAGAATGTTATTTTCAAACTTGGGGTCGATATAAGGCGCTATATCCTTGGCCGTCCCCCAGCGGGCGCTGCCGTACTCCATACCCTTACGATACTTTTTCACATTTTTGCCCTTGCAGTACACCACCAGCTGCACGATCACCGCACCGGCGATACCGATGCACAGGTCAAACGGATGCAGGCTGGGGAGGGGATTTGCAAAGGCCGCTGAAAAGCCGTCCGCAAAGTGTAAGAGCTTCCCCGACAGGTCAGCGCCAGCGGCCAGCCGGTACGCCTGCCCAACTTTCCCGAACAGATACACAAAGATCAGATACGGGAGGTTCAAAATCAGCAATTTCCTTACGTCAGGCTTCACAGCTCCAGCCCACTTTCCTCGATTTTTTCCTTGGCCCGCTGCTTGGTCTGCGCCGCTACCTTTTACTTCACAGCGGACAAAACCTTGCGGATAGAGGGCCGCTGCTCCTTGGAAAGCGTCTTGGCCGTAAACTCCCGAAACGCCTGTTCCAGATTGTCCGCGTCCTTGGATTCGAAAATCACAACATAGTGGGGCGGTTGGGTGGTCTTATCCTTTCGCAAGGTAAAATCCACGCCGTATTTTTTGCACAGGGCTTGAACGCTCCAATGTTGGCCTCGGTAATCTCGATGTTGGAGAGGGCGACCCCATGCTTTTTTAACTGCTTTAGGCTCTGCTGGCCGTGATGCAGCGTGTTCTTGCTCTTGGCCCGGTGTTGCAGGTACTTTTTCAGCGCCGCTTGCAGCACTTGGGTCGTGAGCTTGCCCGTTTTCATAGACAGGGCAATGGTCTTTTGGGTGACTTCTTCCTGCAATAGTATCCCTCCTTGTCTGAAAGTCAGAAGCGGCGTCTAAGGTGGAACCACCAGACGCCGCAGATAAATGTGGGTCAAATCCGTACCCGCAGGCCGGAAAGGTCGTCGGCCCGGATACCGACAAGATACCAGCTATCGGCCATTTCAATGCGGGTGGGCCGCCATTTGCCGCCAATCATCACGTCGAAGCACTCCCCGCAATGGAGGCCGCCGTAGTAGTCGGCCAGATCAAAGCGGATGTCGTAGCGGTCTGTCTGCTCGTCAAAAATCAATGCGCCCTGCTTCATAGGGTCGTCCTCCTTTTCTCGTTACAGGCTTTCGTCCCCGCCGCAGGAACCGTCCGGCAGGCCGGATTTGGACTTTCCCCAATCCGGCTGCGCCATGTCGTGCGCGACAAGGGCCGTGTAGTAGTTGGAAATAGTGCTGGGGGCGTTAAACAGCATAGCCCGTAGGTACTGCTTGATGTTGCGGACGCGGGTTGTGTTCTCCCGCAGGCCATCCAGCACAAAGCGGATATGTTCGCCGTTGAGCTTCATGTACTTTGACTTTACCAGCTCGGCGGGGTAGTCGTCCCCGGCAACACGGATCGTCTTGCGGGAGGTGCAGACGGTTTCCAGCATCAGGTCTACGATCTCGTCAAGCTGCTCCCGGTCAATTTGAGAATCCTGAATGAGATAGTCATACTCGATGTTCTCCAAAATGATTTCCCGATAAATCCGTACAGCCTCGTCCTTTCCCGTCCTTTTCCTTTCCGGCGGCGTAGCCGCTGCCTCCGCAGGGGGGAGGGGTCAGGGAGAGGAGAGGAAAGGAATGGAATCGGTACTTTGTCCATCTGTATTTATTTTTTCTGTCTTTGGTAAGTAAGTTGTTTGTATATCTTTATTTAATTGCGTTGGATTTCCCGACGACGGATTATCCGATGTCGGATTTTCCAACACCGGGTCAGCCGATGTTGGATTTTCCAATACCGGGTTTTCCAATACCGGCTACTCGTAGATGGTATAGACCATATCGGCCATTTTGCCTTTCGGGTCGCGTCCCTGCTCCCGCCTGATATATCCAGCCTTTTCAAGCTCCCATACCGCCGTCCTAATCGCGTCGATGCTTTCCCGGTTGATAAGGGACAGGGCCTTGTTCCGCAGGTGGTGATTTGACATCACCGTGTAGCCTCGATTCTTTTCTACGCGGAATACTGCCATATCAAAATCAGCTCCTTTCACAGTGAATTTGGCCCCGCTGCAAGACCGGTGAGCTTGCCCAGCTGATAGGGACACTCTGCATAGACGCAGAATTGATATTTCCAATCCGGGCGATAAAAGCGGCAGGTGCCGCAATCCTCCGGCGCGTCCGCCCCGCCGCCGTCGTAGTGATCGAAACCGGGCTTTCGGAACGAAGCTACGTCCTATACAGACCCCGAGAACGAGGCGGTCATCCAGTCCGCTCTGGCAAAGCTGGTGCAGGGGAAGACACTGCTGGTCATCGCGCATAGGCTTTCTACGATTGCAGATGCAGACCAGATTATTGTTGTGAATCTGGGAAGAATCGAAGCCAACGGCACACAGGCGGAGCTTCTTGGCTCCTGCCCGCTTTATCGAACCATGTGGGAAGCCCACATCAGCGTCAAAGACGACGGGGAGGTGGCGTAATGCTCAAGACACTGAAAAAATTCTTCGCCTTCTGTGGCAAAGAAAACCGGAAGCTACAGCTCGATTTGAGCAAGTACTTTGATACGCTGAACCATGAAAAGCTGCTGAATCTTCTGCGTGAAACCATAAAAGATGAACGGGTCATTCAGCTGATTAAGAAATTCCTGAAAAGCGGAGTGATGGAAAACGGCGTAAAGATTGCCACGACGGAAGGAAGCCCGCAGGGTGGCCCACTGTCACCTTT
>ENA-ORTW01003711-ORTW01003711.1-human-gut-metagenome-genome-assembly--contig:-NODE-3711-length-12616-cov-3.786164_pt1 | contig 12616 bp, 11 predicted proteins | sample MGYA00242072_ERZ509193 | MGnify/ENA primary metagenome ERZ509193 (study PRJEB26280, sample SAMEA2338813) | human gut metagenome | biome: human gut; feature: human-associated habitat; material: faeces... | reverse complement strand
CCCGGACCGACGCGCCGGGAGACTCCACCGGCGCGTTGCCCCAGCCGCCGTCCAGCCGCTCCTGCGCCTGCGCGGCGCTTAAGCCCGTCTCGGCGTCCGCCTCCAAAACGGGGATCTCCTGCCGCTGCGGCCCGTCCGGCTCCTTTGGTTTTCGTTTCAGGAATGACGCTGCCACAAATGCCGTCCTCCTCCAAGTAGTTGCTGATATCATATCACATCTGCGGCAAAATTTATCAACAAACTGTATATTTTCAGAAAATCGTAAGAAATCATGCACCGGACGGGGAAATTCCGATACCGCCCATACTGCTTGCGGAAAAAGATCAGCATTTGATCGTGATTGCTCTTGTAATCAGCAAGTACGCTCGCTTGCCTTACATATGGAGACGTCCGTTTGGATGCGGGAAAGCGCGTGATATGGAAAGGGCGGTTCTGGCGGAAGGACGTCTGGCGAGGATGGAGAAACAGAACGCTTCTTTCAGATTCCCGTTTCTTCACCTCTTGCTTCGTCGTGCGTCGCTGGAGCGGAAAATCCGCAGTGTTATCCGAATAACGTGTTTTACTTGAAACTATTTGCGGATTGGGTATAATGGAAGTACAATCATGCCAAAAGAATACATCCCTTCCTTTAAAAAGGAAGTCGTCCGCCGATATGAACAAGGGATCACTTTGAACGCACGCAGCCGGGAGCTCCACATTGCGCTCAGTACCCGTTGCCATTGGCGCAAAGAATACTGTTCTATCCAAACGGCCAACCACGCCTGCACGGCGAAGGCAATTGCTCCGTTTTCCGCAATAACTGTTGGCATGGGTGCGTGCGCTTGGTATAATGGAATGGATAAAACCGGTAGCCGGGGAGGCAGCTATGGAATACTATGCGAAATCCGAAAATCTGCAGGGGCATCAGGAAACTGTGAAGGAGCATTTACAAAAGGTCGCTGCGCTTGCGCGGGAGTACGGGGAGGCGCTTGGCCTTGCAGATGCCGCAGGACTGGAAGGGCTGGTACATGATTTTGGAAAGTATACCGAGGCGTTTCAGGATGTGTGGAAAGGCAAACGAACAGGCGTTGACCATGCGATAAGCGGGGCCTGCTTTCTGGAATGCTGCTATAGGGGAAGACCCGGCAGCCGTCCTGTGATAGAGGCGGTCAATGGACACCATGCCGGTCTTGTGGCCTACGATATGATAAAGGCGGAGCTGCACGCGATTGCAGATGATCGTAAGCAAGCCCACGGAAACGCCGGAAAAACGCCCTCGATTGAAAACGCAGCGCAGCTGAAAGAGGCAAACGCCGCGTTTCAAAAGGATTTTCCTGATTTCAGACTGCCAAAGCTTCCGATACCTCCTGCCGATGAACTGGAATCCATGCTGTATACCAGATTGCTGTTTTCCTGTCTGGTGGATGCAGACTACACGGCCTCTGCAATGAATGACGACAGTACATACCTTGATCGTGCGGAGGACTGCTATTTTGACCCGCAGGCGCTTCTGGAAACACTGTACGCCTATTGCGGCAGCATCCGGCAAGCCTCCACTGCGGACAAAACCCTGAATCAGTACCGGGATCAGGTCTTTGAACAGTGTGGGAAGATGGGTGATAAGCCGGAGAGATTATATACGCTGACGGCGCCTACCGGAACCGGAAAAACGCTGGCGCTGCTGCACTTTGCGCTGCGGCACTGCCTGAAGCATGGGAAAAAGCGGATCATTATTGTCCTCCCGTTTTTGACGTTGGCGGAACAGAATGCAGATACGTATGCTAAAATCATTCCAAACGTGCTGGTCGACCATAGCCAAAGTGATTTACCGGAGGAGGCCCGGGAGCTGGCCGCCAGATGGAGCGCTCCGGTCATCATCACCACGTCTGTCCGTTTTTTTGAAGCTCTGTTTTCAGACCGCCCGACCGTTTGCCGAAAGCTCCACAACATTGCAGGCAGCGTTGTGGTATTTGACGAGGCCCAGAGCCTGCCCGCCAGTCTGACCTCCGCCACGCTTCGCGCAGTGAATGCGCTGTGCAGCCGCTATCACACGACCATGGTATTCTCCACAGCGACGCAGCCGGATTTTGCCGCGCGAAAGGATCTGAATTGGACGCCCTGTGAGATCCTTCCGGAGCACAGAAAATTGTTCGAGGCTCTGAAGCGGGTGAATGTGGAATGGCGGATCGGGAATGAAACGCCCCTCGAAGCCATTGCGGAGGAAATGGCGGGCTGTGCGCGGGTCTGCGCCATCGTCAATCTGCGCCGTCACGCCCGGCAGATCGCTGACGTACTGTCACGGCTTTGCCCCGAAGACACGGTTTTCTTTCTTACCACGGACCTGTGCCCCGCGCACCGGAGCCGGCAAATTGAGATCATCCGTCAGCGGCTGAAGCAGAAGCTGCCCTGCCGGGTCGTGGCGACCCAGTGCATCGAGGCTGGGGTAGACCTTGACTTTGAAACGCTGTATCGCGCGCTGGCTCCGCTGGATTCCATCATTCAGGCTGCCGGACGCTGCAATCGGAACGGCTGCGGTTCTATGGGGCAAGTGATCGTATTTCGCCCGGAGGACAGCCGTATGCCGTATCCTGACGACTGGTACAACAATGCTGCGGTCACAGTACAGGAAATGAATCCGCCGTTTTCCATCCATGACCCGGAGAACATCCGGGAATACTACCGGCGGCTGTTTGACGGCACGGTCGATAAACCGGAGCTGACGAAGGCAATCGACGCACGGGCCTTTGCAGAAACGGCGGCGCAATACAAGCTGATCGCCAGCGCCGGTGCACAGGTCATTGTTCCCTATGCCGCAGAGCGGGAGCTGTATGAACAGATCGCAGAGCAGCTGCGAACGCAGGGCGTCACCGGCGCGCTGCTGAAGCAGGCGGCGCCGATCACCCTGACCTGTTTTGCAAAAAATCTGGCCCTGTATGCCGAGCAGATTCCGTTTGCCCGCCGTGGCAGAGAACAGTCTGCCGAACAGGCCGCAGGCAGCAATGTCTATCTGCTGTGCCAGCAGTATGAGGACCTGTATTCGGAGCAGCTGGGCCTGCATTTTCCGCAGGAAGAACGATTTGATTCTATATTTTGAAAAAAAGCACACTGGTTGTCCGGATTATTGGACAGCTGGTGTGCTATTCTATTTTTCGTGGATACTTGACAAATTACCCGTTATATTTCATACTTATTTTGTCAGATATTTCATTCTTCTAACAGACACGTGCTATGGACGTCCTGTTCACAGTCCGAATCAGGACGAACAAATTACGGAGGTGAAGCGTATTTGAAAGAAATCACGATCGAGGTCTGGGGAGATTTCGCCTGTTTCTCTGCCCCTTATGCAAAAGTAGAACGGCTGACCTACCCATTCCCAACCCCATCAGCCGCCAGAGGGATTTTATCGGCAATTTATATGAAACCGAAGGAGTTCCGCTGGCAGATCAACCGCATTGAGGTATTGAACCCCATCCGCTATATCAGCTTCAAGCGCAACGAGGTCAAATGTACCGTCGGTTCGGAGCCGATCTCCACCGAGGAGGAGCGAACGCAGCGGCAGACGACGGCGCTGCAGGACGTCCGCTACCGGATCGCGGCGTCGATCATTCCCCGCCCGGCTTTTGCGGGAAAAGAGCTCCAACTGTATGAGCAGGCGCTGCGGCGCATCCGAACGGGAAAATGTTTCCACCAGCCGGAGCTTGGAATGCGCGAGTTTGTCTGCTATTTTGAGGAGAGCGACGGGACGCGTTCGCCTATCCAGCAGTCGATGGACGCAGGGCTGATGGTCTACGACCTGTTTGCGCCGGATGATGTGGAGGTCACGAAAAAGACGAAGATCAAAATGTCCCTGTTCCACGCGGTCATGGAGAACGGCGTGATTCTGATCCCGCCCTATGACAGTCCGGAGGTTCTGAAGGGGGAAGGCCTATGCTGAAAGCACTATATGACTACGGAGTACGCCGCCAGCTGGCTTTGCCGCCGGGATTCGCGGGGAAAACCATGAAGGCATATATTTCCCTCTCTGAAAGCGATGACCATGTCAGCGTCTATCTGGGGGGAGACGAGCCTGTTCCGTGCCCGGATATCGGCAGTCTGGCCAACGGCAAGGATAAGAGTAATGTTCTTGCAGAGAAGCGCTCTGTCGTCATTCCCGAGGAGCCCGGAAGCAAAAGCACATTCTTTTTGGAGGCACTCCGCAGCGCGGCAGAGGAAGAACCGCTGCTGAAGGTCTGCGTCCGTGCACTGGAAACGCCTGAACTTGCGGCGGCCGTTCGCGCAGAGCTGGATCGGGCCAAAATCAAGCCGGGAGATCGGATCTCATTTCGGGTCAACGGGCAGTCTATCCTGCAATCGGAAAAACTTCGTACATGGTGGAAGTCCTACCGAAAGCAGTTTTCTGCGGCGGACGAACGCCCATCCGCCCTGTGCCTGATCACCGGCGAACCGACGGTTCCCATGACGACGACCACGCCGATACAGGGTCTGCGAGTCGTCGGAGGGCACGCGAGCGGGGATGCGCTGATTTGCTTTGACAAGACGGCATTCTGCTCCTATAACCAGAAAAAAGCGGCGAACGCACCTGTTTCGGAAGAGGCTTTCAGCGTCGTGAAGGCTGCGCTGGATGATCTTTTGAAGGATGCGCCGATCCTTGCAGGAATGAAATTTGTCCACTGGTTTGACCGCGAGATTCCACAGGAGGATGATCCGCTTTATACTGTGGACTTTGGTTATGATCTGCCGGAGGATGAAACGGACGAGGAAGCAGAACCGGAAGCCGCCGTCAACGAGCTGACAGCGCGAAATCAGGCGAATCAAATTCCGGAAAGCGTCTATTCCGGGCAGCCTGTTCCCGATTTGGACAACGTATCCTACTATATTCTGCTGCTGTCCGGCGCAAACAGCCGCGTTATGATCCGCAGATATGACAGAGGCAGCTATCCGGATCTTCGCCGCAATCTGGGACAATGGTATGCCGATCTGGCACTGACCAATCAGGGCGGTACCGGAAACATCAGGCCTGTGAAGCTGGCTGCTCGTCTGCTTCGTCTTTTAAAATTCCAGAAAACCGACAGCCGACCCTTTGAGCGGCTGTCAAAGGAGCTGGCCGGGATCACCCCGGCGGTCGTGCAGGCGATTTTGTCAGGCAGATGCCTGCCGGATGCCGTCGCGGCAAAGGCGCTGGCCTATATTCGCTCGGAGCTGCTGTCGAACGACGACAGCGACACGCGAAGCACCCTGCCCAACAGTCTGGCCTGCCAATGGCTGAAGGTCTGGCTGCTCCGGAAAAATCGAATCCATCATCAGGAGGGAACAATTTTGGAAGCATACAATCTGCATCTTCGCAATGCCGCATATCACTGCGGCGGATTGATGGCCGTATATGCGGCGATCCAGAGGACGGCCATGCCGGACGTCAATACCGGCATTGTGGAGCGGTACTACGCCTCCGCCATTCAGATGCCCGCGCTGGTCATCGGCCAGCTCAGCAGCCGCTCAAATCACCATCTGGAAAAGATCGAAAACGGGTGGCTCGCCGATAAATACCGCGAGAAGCTGCAGGAAATTTCCGTCGCGCTGGGGACGTCCATTCCTGCTACGCTGAATCTGGAACAGCAGTCCTATTTTGCGCTGGGCTACTATCAGATGGGCGCGAAGCTCAATCAGGAGAGAAACAGAAACGTCGCCGCCGCCAGAGAAAAGACCGGCGCGGCAGAAGAATAAAAGGAGGAGTATCTTATGGCAATTCAGAACCGATATGAGTTCATGTATTACGTTGCGTGCACAAATTGTAACCCGAACGGAGATCCGGACATGGGCAATATGCCCCGGCTCGATCCGCAGACCATGCAGGGCTTCATCACCGACGCTGCAACCAAGCGCCGTATTCGAAATTACGTGGAGCTGGCCCATCAGGGCGAGCCCGGCATGAACATCATCATCCAGCAGGCGACCAACATCAACCGCCATATCGCGGAGGCCAAGCGGGCAGCCGGTGTTGAAGACTGCGCAAAGGCAAAGGAAGCCGTTTACGCGGGCAGAAAAAAGGCCTGTGAGCTGTTCTACGATGTACGTACCTTCGGCGCAGTCATGTCCACAGGCCCCAACGCGGGGCAGGTGCGCGGGCCGGTGCAGATCACCTACGGAAAAAGTCTGGACGCCGTTCTTCCGCTGGACATTTCCATCACCCGTATGGCGGTCGCCGACAAGGTAAAGGATGGCGCTACAGTAGAGGATTACGCGGCATGGGAGCAGGAGCAGCCGGAGGACAAGCTTCGCACAATGGGCCGCAAGCAGATCATCCCCTTCGGCCTGTATGAGGTTCGCGGCTTCGTCAGCGCCAACCTGGCTGAAGAAACCGGGTTTGATGACGAAGATCTGAATGTCCTGTTTGAAGCCATTCTGAATATGTACGAGCATGACCACTCCGCCAGCAAGGGTGAAATGGCCGTCGTTTCTCCGCTGATTATTTTCAGGCACGTTGGCACGGATACCGACGCGGCGCAGAGAATCCGTCAGGCCAAACTGGGCTGCGCCCCGGCCCACAAGCTCTTTGATCTGGTCAAGGTCACGAAAAAAGCTTCCGTTTCCTATCCCAGAAGCTATCGGGATTATGACGCGCTTGTCTCTCTGGACAGGGTTCCCAAGGGTGTGCAGATCGGGTTCAAGCCAAGCGCCTTTGAGCCGGTAGTCTGGGACGCGCTTCCCGCAGACGAAGACTGGTTCTGCCATGGATGAGTGGGAGCCGATTCCTCTTTCCCGACTGTCTCACGCAGGGTTCTGCCTGCGTCGGGCTGCACTGCTGACCAATGAGCAGGTCTGGGCGGAAAGTGCGGATACCGCAAAAGGACGTTCTGAGCATGAGCGGGTCCACACGCAGCGGATAGAACGCCGGGGCGATTCAGCAAAGCTGTATGAGTTCCCTGTATTCTCCAAAGCTATGGGAGTTTCCGGGAAATGCGACTGCATAGAAGCGGAAGCATCCGCCCAGGGCTGCATGATCCCTGCGCTGGATTTCCCGGTCAGGCTGTATCCGGTTGAGTACAAGCACGGAAAACTCCGCGCAGAACAGGAATATGAGGTTCAGCTGTGCGCGCAGGCCATGTGTCTGGAAGAAATGTTCCAGACACAGATCCCGGAGGGCGCCATCTACTACATCACATCGCACCGCCGCTATCCGGTCTCTTTTACAGCGGAGCTCCGCAGTCTTGTAAAGGAAACAATCGAAAGGATCGAGGCGTTTCGCCGAAGCTTTTCGATCCCGCCGGCGGAATACGGGGCGAAATGCAAGGCGTGCTCCCTGCGGGAGCACTGCCTTCCCAGCGTGCAGCGATCCGCGTCCGGCTACTGTATGCAGCTGCGCAAAGAGGCCATGCACGAGGAGGATGTCCCATGAAAAAGCTGCTGGAGACGCTCTATATTACAACGCCTGAAAGCTATCTGTTTGAGCGGAACGGGAATATCTGCATCTCCATCGGCGGTGCAGAAAAGGCCGCTGTTCCAATCACACAGGTGAACTCCATCGTTCTGTTCGGAAAGAACACACTCTCAACTGCATTGCTCTCATTTTGCTCCAAAAACGACGTGACGATTACATTTCTCAGCGAGAACGGCTTTTTTCTGGGGCGGCTATGCGGCCCGGTCAGCGGAAATGTGCTGTTAAGAAAGCGCCAGTATGAAACACTGGCAGATACAGCCTTTGCAAACCGGTTTGTCAAGGATCTGCTGTTCTGTAAGCTGCGAAACAGCAGATCTGTGTTGGTGCGGTATGCCCGTACTGCCTCTGATGAAGCAGAAAAGAGCGGCGTTGCTGCGGCGGCAGCTGATTTGACCGCAATCGCAAATCGTCTGGATGACTGTACGGACATTGATTCCATGCGCGGAATCGAGGGCGCCGCTGCGTCTGTCTACTTCTCTCGCTTTGACGATCTGCTCTCCAGTCCGAAGGGATACCGCTTTGAGACGAGAAGTCGGCGTCCGCCGCTGAACGAAGTCAATGCGGTGCTGTCTTTTGTCTATACGCTGTTGGCACATGACGTTCGATCTTCGATGGAAGCTGTGGGGCTGGACCCTGCCGCCGGGTATCTGCACACCCTTCGCCCGGGGCGGCTATCCTTTGCGCTGGACATCATGGAGGAGCTGCGTGCGCCCCTGTGCGACCGGCTGGTCATTTCCATGTTCAACAGGGATCAGTTTCAGACGCAGGATTTTACGACAGACTTTGAAGCGGTATACCTCAGCGAGAAAGGGCGGCGAAAGGTTCTTGAACAGTGGCGGGCCAGAAAGCGCGAGTCCATTCAGCACCCGTTTTTGAAGGAGAAAGTTCCCATTGGGATAATCCCATACGTACAGTCTATGCTGTTTGCCCGTGTGCTGCGCGGGGATCTGGATCGATACCCGCCGTTTGTGTGGAGGTCATGACATATGATGCTGGTCGTAACCTATGATGTGGACACATCGGATTCTGCCGGGCAAAAGCGCTTGCGGAAAGTAGCAAAGATCTGTGAACGGCACGGGATGCGTGTTCAAAACTCCGTGTTTGAGGTGCTCGTGGACGCTGCACAGCTGGTCGTGCTGAAACAGGAACTGGGAAAAGCTATCGATATGGAGCAGGATTCTGTCCGCTTTTATCGACTCGGCAATTCATACGAGAACCGGATCGAAAGTATGGGACGCAAGCCCCTCGTGGAAGCAGGAAGTGCCTTGATCTTTTAACGCCAACCCCTGCCGTACACATTTTTGCGGCAGGTTGGCGCATGAAATTCATGCAAGATATACAGCTTTTGGATCTCTTCTTGGAAAACCAAAGGAAGCCAGACATAAAACTGTATCATCTTTCGGCAATTTGCCGCAAAACCTCATGACGGACTTGTGGAAAATTGCCGTCGCCCCTCCCGCAGGGGCGTGAGTAGAAATCTTACGCCAGCCGTAGGAACCGCTGATAATTTCAATGTCGCCCCTCCCGCAGGGGCGTGAGTAGAAATCAGCACGTCATAAAGGCGGATCGTGCCCTCCAGCCGTCGCCCCTCCCGCAGGGGCGTGAGTAGAAATAACGGCACCAACATGGCGATGGCAAACGGCTTTGCGTCGCCCCTCCCGCAGGGGCGTGAGTAGAAATAACGAGAGCCTGCCGGATGTTTGCATCTTTGGCAGTCGCCCCTCCCGCAGGGGCGTGAGTAGAAATTTCTTTGCCATCTCTTCAAAGTTGGTCTGCCACGTCGCCCCTCCCGCAGGGGCGTGAGTAGAAATTTGGCGGCTTGCGCTTCACTTTGCTCATGGCCTCCGTCGCCCCTCCCGCAGGGGCGTGAGTAGAAATTTCACTTCCGCCATGCTGCATCCTCCTTCTGTTCCGTCGCCCCTCCCGCAGGGGCGTGAGTAGAAATGTCGTCGCCGATCTCCATCTGCGGCATATCCGGCGAGTCGCCCCTCCCGCAGGGGCGTGAGTAGAAATCAGTTCTGGCTTCGGCAATTACTTTCTACGCGATTCGGTCGCCCCTCCCGCAGGGGCGTGAGTAGAAATGCGCATTCCCGCAGGCTCAGCGACGTTCTTGCCGGTCGCCCCTCCCGCAGGGGCGTGAGTAGAAATACACACAAACCTCATACCAGCGCCCCCGGCCTGTTGGTCGCCCCTCCCGCAGGGGCGTGAGTAGAAATGATCCTTTTGCAGTAGCTTTCCAGATTCGCCCGGTCGCCCCTCCCGCAGGGGCGTGAGTAGAAATCTTCGCGGACAGCTTCTGCTCCCGGTCGAGGTCGTAGGTCGCCCCTCCCGCAGGGGCGTGAGTAGAAATGTGAGGCCATTGAAAAGGGCTTCGCGGATGAACTGGTCGCCCCTCCCGCAGGGGCGTGAGTAGAAATCCGCAGATGCTCGGCAACGAAGATGTTCAGGAAAGTCGCCCCTCCCGCAGGGGCGTGAGTAGAAATGCTCTCCATCAGCATTGACGGCGATAAGCAGCTCGTCGCCCCTCCCGCAGGGGCGTGAGTAGAAATCAAAGACGCCGACCGTCAATCCCGACAAGACCATCATGGTCGCCCCTCCCGCAGGGGCGTGAGTAGAAATATAATCACTTTCACCTCTACTTGCAAAATGCAGGAGTCGCCCCTCCCGCAGGGGCGTGAGTAGAAATTACGATCTGCAATACCAGTGGGGCTTGGCCAAGGAGGTCGCCCCTCCCGCAGGGGCGTGAGTAGAAATGGGTACAGGAGACATTGCCGGCGTTCCGACCGCCAGGTCGCCCCTCCCGCAGGGGCGTGAGTAGAAATGAGAATGCTTTATATGGCATCGCCCGTGGCCACGAGTCGCCCCTCCCGCAGGGGCGTGAGTAGAAATATTGTCATTCCGTACATCAAGAGCAAGACCACAGCCCGTCGCCCCTCCCGCAGGGGCGTGAGTAGAAATTGCAATGAGCTTGGCTTAGAGCCGGAGGAGCTGGTGTCGCCCCTCCCGCAGGGGCGTGAGTAGAAATTTCGCAGCAGCACTCCTGTGCCTGCATCGCCATGTGTCGCCCCTCCCGCAGGGGCGTGAGTAGAAATCGCACGCGGTAGCGCTCCCTGATTCATATGTCGCGTCGCCCCTCCCGCAGGGGCGTGAGTAGAAATAGCCTGCCCAGCTCTGGCGGCAGCTTGGCCCGCGCCTGTCGCCCCTCCCGCAGGGGCGTGAGTAGAAATAGGACGGCGGCGACCGCCGCTTGCAGTTCGCACGCGTCGCCCCTCCCGCAGGGGCGTGAGTAGAAATACGGGAGAAAACCAGTATTACGACGTTCCGGCGAACGTCGCCCCTCCCGCAGGGGCGTGAGTAGAAATACAGCCATCTTCGCGCAAAATCCTTCTGCCTGATCGTCGCCCCTCCCGCAGGGGCGTGAGTAGAAATTTGATCTTGGGCCGGATGCAGGCGCGGACGATATCGTCGCCCCTCCCGCAGGGGCGTGAGTAGAAATGGCAAACGGAGAATATCTGCTTACAGGGAAGCTGTGTCGCCCCTCCCGCAGGGGCGTGAGTAGAAATGGCAGCACAATGGCAACGGCCACAGTTGCGGAGCAGGTCGCCCCTCCCGCAGGGGCGTGAGTAGAAATAATCCGTCCAGCATCATTATGATTCACAAGTGCTGGTCGCCCCTCCCGCAGGGGCGTGAGTAGAAATATTGTGCAGCGCGGTGGTACTGGCCGCAACGAGTGGGTCGCCCCTCCCGCAGGGGCGTGAGTAGAAATCCCTTTGCGATGGCCCGGACGGTGCAGTCCCCGACTGTCGCCCCTCCCGCAGGGGCGTGAGTAGAAATTTCGCGGACCGCGTCGACCAGATCGGACAGCGCCGTCGCCCCTCCCGCAGGGGCGTGAGTAGAAATGCGCGACGAGCTCGCGCAGAGCAGAGCCGCGAACAACGTCGCCCCTCCCGCAGGGGCGTGAGTAGAAATATCATCTGGCCCATTGAGTGTGAAAAGGCCATCATGCGTCGCCCCTCCCGCAGGGGCGTGAGTAGAAATGGAACCTACTTCTGGAACCGGGGATCAGAGGAAGCGGTCGCCCCTCCCGCAGGGGCGTGAGTAGAAATGACGCTCTGATCTCCGCAACGGCGGAAGCTGCCGTCGCCCCTCCCGCAGGGGCGTGAGTAGAAATGGATTAGGCACCAGCGTCTTTGCGCCGTCCGCCCCGTCGCCCCTCCCGCAGGGGCGTGAGTAGAAATTCAAGAATGTTTTTCATGGTGCGCTTCCGGGACAGGTCGCCCCTCCCGCAGGGGCGTGAGTAGAAATGGTGTACTCGCGGAGAAATTTCACATCCTGACCAGCACTGGAGCGCTGAATCTCCAGTTATTTGACTGCAAATACGAGGATGTCCGAAAGGCAGCCGTCTTGCAGACGCTTGAGGCAATCTTCTCGAAGCATTGACACGGAAAACGAAGAAAGGAAAAAAGATGACCAGACAATATCAGATTCAAAAAATCACCGGGAAACCGGACTGGAATAAGATCGAAAAAGCGCCGATCGACCAGAAACTGTGGCTACCCTGTGAGCAGATCAGCGCCTACGCGCAGCTTGCGTACGATGACAGCCGGTTGTATGTGCGCCTTCACGCGGAGGAACCAACGATCCGCGCAGAAAATACCGGCATGCTTGACCAGCCGTGTCAGGACAGCTGCCTGGAGTTTTTCTTCAGCGCCGCAGAGCAGGATGCGCGATATATCAACATTGAGCTGAACCCCAGCCTGTGCATCTATTTCGGATTTGGGACCGGAAGAGAGGATCTGATGCGGATCCTGCTTCCGGACGGCGCAAAGACCTTGCATGCAGCCAGCGAAAGAACGCCCAGTGGCTGGGATGTGACGTATGAGCTTCCTTTTCAGCTGCTGCGGCTGTTCTTCCCGGATTTTGCTCCGTCCGGAACAATCCGGGGCAATTTCTACAAATGCGGCGATCTGACCGTGCAGGAGCATTATCTTGCGTGGAACCGCGTGGACGCGGAACGGCCCGATTTCCATCTTCCGAAGTACTTTGGAGCGTTGATTTTTTCTGAATAAGCAAGCAGCCCGGCTCTGAATTCCGAGTCGGGCTGTTAAAGATGGCGGCATCTCATTGTATCAATGGGATGCCGCCATTTTGCTATCATACAATACACCTCCATTCTCAGCGCCCTTTTTGAGCGCAAAAAAG
>ENA-ORTW01003703-ORTW01003703.1-human-gut-metagenome-genome-assembly--contig:-NODE-3703-length-12631-cov-2.126590_pt1 | contig 12631 bp, 10 predicted proteins | sample MGYA00242072_ERZ509193 | MGnify/ENA primary metagenome ERZ509193 (study PRJEB26280, sample SAMEA2338813) | human gut metagenome | biome: human gut; feature: human-associated habitat; material: faeces... | reverse complement strand
TGAAACTCCCTGGCAAACGCCGCATTTCGCTGTTTGGTGAATGCAGTTGCCTCTTTGGCAGCTGTATTATAAATGTATTCAGACATTGCAGTTTCCTCCTCTTAAATGCGTTCCAGGACCGGCGGTTCCCATTCGCCCCGAATGGTTTGTTCGTCCGGCGTATACACACGCAGTGCCAGTGAAAAATGCTCTTCCGTTTTCGGCGCCGGCAGCCAGTTTTTCCGTGCCAGTTCCTCTTCCGATTCGTCAGCGGAAATGAAAATATCCAGCGAACCGTCCGGATTCTTTTCCACGCTGCCGTCCTGCAGATCATAGGTGTTGATCTTAAACCGTCCAATGGGATTGGGCACCAGATACTTGCTGGGTTCGCCGTACAGCGTGATCGACCAGAACACGGATGCGTGGGGATAACCGTCTGCCGGAATGTGCAGCCGGTAGCGGTTCCTGCTTTCCAGTGGTGCGCCGCTGTCATCTGCCGCCGCAACAACATAGGCGCTGTCCTGGATGATATGTTAGCGCCCCAGCCGCCATAGGCAGTCTCGGCACGCTGGAGATAATCTGTGCCATATGTTCCAACGCCGCCGATCACAGAGAGCCAGCCACGATGCTGCACCGTATACTGCGGATCTCGCTTTCCCTTTTGAATCTCCGCAAAGCCCAGGCGGCTGCCCTCTGTCAGTGCCTGCTGTTGTTCTGCCGTCAGCGCATCCCAGGGAAACGTACCGGTCACACGGTCATAGCCGAACTGTTCAAAAATCTGTACGTATGCCTCGTTCCGAATGGGATTTTCCACCGAAAGCGCCGCAAACAGGGTGAAAAATTCCTTGGGCGAAACGGTTTCGATATAAGCCGCCGGAGAAATTTCCGGTGCCTGCCGCACCGGGCGCACCCGCTCCGGATACAGGGGTCGGATGGTAATGGAATCCTGGATGCGGTTCACCACCGGATAGTCCGCCTTGCCCCGTGTCTCGATCCGCAGCAGCACTGCATTCAGAGAATCCTGCAAGCGAATCACCCGATAGGATTCATAGCCTGCCGGAACCGGCGTATCCTGGTACAGCAGGATATAGTCCCCCTCTGCCCTGTCCGGCGTGCGTGTACCGATGGATTCCACCACGTTGGTATACGCATCCAGAATGGGGAACAGATAATAGCGCTCCGTGATTTTCGGAATATGCACCAGATACGGTGTCTGCGCCAGCTGTGTCCATGCGGTGGAGTACAGCGTATCATTGTTCAGTTTTACGATCTTGTTCACCTTGTCGGTGGGAAATGTCCGCAGGTGGTGAAAGCCCTTGTCGTCCGAACCCCAGTGGGTCGCCTCCGTTACCACCAGCGGAAATCCATAGAGATAGAGTGCCTTTGCCTGTTCTTTCAGGTTTGCCATGATATGTTCCTCCTTATTCACTTGTTTTCAGTTTTTCATAATAAGATGTATCCACAAAGCTGTCCACGTCAATTGCCTTGGAGATATAGCCGTTTTCCAGCATAAAGTCGCTGAGATAGTTCAGCTTGTCAATGACACCGCTGTCAATGTCGCTGTCCAGAAAGGCAAAGGTATCATCAAACCCATACGCTTTCCGGAACACGTCCACACCCAATGTCGGGGATGCAATGGCATTGTAGAATTCGTCGGGATTGGAAACAGTCTCCTCCTTGGCACGCTGCAACGCTTTCAGCACTGCCACAGCTGCATCCGGGCTCTCCTGCAAAAAGTCGTTTCTGCCGGTGACGGTCCAGAGTCCTGCCATTTCCGGATGTGTAACTGTGTTTTCCACATCAACGCCCAGTCCCTGGTTCTCGTAGTATACCACATTATAATACAGGGTCAGCCATGCGTCCGCCTCACCAGTGGTGAAAACCGATGCCGCATCAGAGACCACGTTGACGATTTCCACCTTGCTTTCGTCAATGTCATAGGCATCCACCAGGTGTTTCCAGTACTCCTGGAAGTTGGTGCCGATGCCGACGATAACTTTCTTGCCTTCCAGGTCTTTCGGCGTCTGGATGCCGGAGTCCTTCTGTGCCAGTACACCGATGTTCATTTGCTTATCGGCGACGCCGACCAGACGGATATCTACGCCGTTGCTGTAAGCCGTTGCCGCCGGATAGTCTCCGTAAAACGCCATGTCCAGTTCACCGGAGGCATATGCCTCGTTGATCGCCGGGCCTGCCTCCTGGAATGTCACCAAGTCCAGCGTGTAACCCACAGCGTTGAGTTCTTCTTCCAGATAGCCCTTGTCATAGGCAAGCTTGCCGTTTTCCAAAAGCGGATAGTCGTCAAATCCCGGACTGCCCAGCCGCAAAGGTTTCAGATCACCGGAAACAGAAGTCGATGTCTGTTTGGTGCTGCTGTCAGAAGAACCGGCACTGCCGCAGCCCACGATGCCAAGGCTCAGGACACCTGCCAGAAGAAATGCGAAAATCTTGTTGTGTTTCATTTGAAATACCTCCATTTACTTGTATTGCTTTACTTTGTGTTTCCTTTATTCCAGGGCGTGATCGCTGTAAAAATCGCACCCAGAATTTTATCCATCAAGATACCGATTACGCCAATGACGATCATGCACACGATCACCATATCCGACTGCATCAGACTCCGTGCATTGCTCATGCGATAGCCGATGCCGGACAGGGATGCGATCAGCTCTGCGGCAACCACTGCCATCCAAGAAATACCCAGCCCCAGTTTCAGCCCTACCAGAATCTGCGGCAGTGCATGAGGCAGATAGACCTTTCGGAAAGTTTTGAAATAGTTCAGCTTATACAGCTGCGCCACCTCGATATAGCCTGCCGGCGTACTGGAGATGCCGCTCATGGTGTTCATCATAATGGGGAAGAATGCCGCCATAACGATCACCACCACCTTGGACAATTCTCCGATGCCGCACCAGAGAATAATCAGCGGAATCCATGCAATGATAGGGATCTGCCGGATCACCGTCACCGTTGGCTGCAGCAGATTGGCTATCGTCTTTGACATTCCCATCAGAGACCCCAGAACCGTTCCCAATGCGACGGAGAGCAGGTAGCCTTTCAGCACACGGGAAAGCGTGACCGAAAGGTCGTTCCAGAGTTGACCGCTTTGCAGCATTTCCAGAAACGCCTGCCACACCATGGAGATTCTCGGCAGGATGCTGGTCGGGATGCTGCCGAAGTGGGTGGCACAAATCCACGCCGCCACGATCACTGCCGGAACAATCAGCCCCAGCAAAACCTGTTTGATTTTCTGCGTTTTCATGTTGTCCTCTCCTTTAGATCATGTACTCTGCCTCTTGCAGGAACTCCGCAGAATCCTGGAAGAAGTGTCCGTAGATTTTCTTTTTGTATGCGGCAAAGCCAGTGCTGCCACGATTCATACGGGAGTATTTATCTGTGGTAATAATCTCCTGGATCTCACCCGGCCGTGCCGACATAATGACGATTCGCTCACCCAAATAGATTGCCTCGTCAATGTCGTGTGTGACCATGACCATGGTGACTTTTTCCTCCCGCTGGATTCGCAGGATCTCTTTCTGCATCTGGATTCGTGTCAGCGCATCCAGCGCACCGAACGGCTCATCCAGCAGCAATATGGATGGATTCCCGGCAAGACCTCTGGCAATCGCCACGCGCTGGGACATACCGCCGGACAGCTGCGAGGGATAGGCATTTTCAAAGCCTTTCAGTCCCACCAGTTCCAGATGCCGTGCAATGTGTTCCTCTCGCTCTGCCTTTTTCATGTTCCGGATGCCGAAACCGATATTGTCCTTGATTTTCAGCCATGGCAGCAGCCGGTGATCCTGGAATACCATGCCGCACTGTGCATCCGGTCCGGAAACGGTATGACCGTTCCGGGAAACGCTGCCATCCTGGTAGGATACCAGACCGCAGATGATTTTCAAAAGCGTACTCTTTCCGCATCCGCTGTGTCCTACGATCGTGACAAACTCTCCTTTTTTTACGGAAAGATCAATGTCCTTCAGCACCTGAAACGAAGTGCCGTCCTTGACGAACGATTTGTTCAGATGGGAAACCGTAATGATGTTTTCCTGTTCGGGTTCTTTCATTGCTATCACCTTTTTCTCCTATGTGTCTTAGGGGTTTCATTCCCTTGGTGTGATTCCATTCTACCCCACCGCAAGTGAAAAGTCCAGAAAGAATGGTGACAGCGTTATCATTTTGCGTGATTTTTTCCGGAAAAACAGGCAAAAAAATACCGCTTTCCCGGCGGTACGAGCAGCGGTTTTGTTTTTTGGGAAGGATAGGCGGCAACGATGCCAGAAAGAAATCTGCGAAAACATGGGCTGATTTCCCATTCCCCCATATTTCCTACAGGATAACCGGTATTCTATTTTTGACAACGTTATCATTTGCCTTGACAAGCCGGATCTTGTCCGCTATAATAAAATATAGAATACAGATAGATATTATCGGGTATGAGGTGAGGGGAAATGTCGATCACAAAAATTGCAGCAATTACCGGTGCATCCGTTTCTACCGTGGCACGAGTCCTGCGGGATCCGGAACACAAATGCCACTCCATGGAACTGAAAGAACGCATCTTACAGACCGCACGGGAAATCGGCTATGTGCCGAATGAGGCGGCGAAAGCCTTGAAGAGCGGCAGTGCGCCGAAAAAGATCTTTCACATCAACATCCTGCTGACTCGTGTCAACTCGGATGAGACCGATCCGTTCTACAGTGAGATGCTCCGGCTGGTGGAAATCGAGGTGCGCAAAAGCGGCGGTCTGATTGAAAACATCTGGCGGCACGCCGTCTTTTCCAGCGAAAAAAAGACCGACTTTCCGGAAATCGAAAAGTCGGCTGCACAGATGTTTCACGATGCCAAGCAAAAGCACGATGGGCTGATTCTCATTGGAAAATGCTCGCAAAAGGGATTGAAGTCGCTGAAACGCTATGAAAAGAATCTCATCTCCATCAACCGCAATTCCACCACTTATGAAGTGGATGAGGTGCTGTGCGACGGCAGAAAAATCGCACTGACGGCAGTGAATTATCTGATCTCCTGTGAGCATCAAAAGATCGGCTATGTGGGAGACTGCCACAACGAGACACGGTATATCGGCTACCAGGAGGCACTGGTACACCACGGCATTGCGCCGGACATTGACGATGTCTACGACATTACACCCAACGAGAAAAACGGCTATCAGGCTATGGCGTATTTTTCCCAGCTGGAAACGCCGCCCAGTGCGTTTTACTGCGCCAACGACATTCTGGCGATCGGAATGCTGAAATATCTGGCGCAGAGCAAAAACTGGTATTATCATCCCTCTGTCATCTCCAGCGACAACATTGTAGAATCTCAGTATACCACGCCCATGCTAACAACGGTTTCCCTGCCGAAAGCGGAAATGGCGCATCTGGCAATTCAGATTCTGACAGACCGCATGAACGGCGGACATAAGGCTGTGGTGAAAACGGAGCTGCAGTCCACCCTAGTCATACGCCAGAGCGTGCATCAATATGTTTCCACGGAAAATGAGCCGGAGTATTATATTTAAGGCAGCCGCTTATTTTTCCTGGTCAGAACGCTGTTCTGCATTCGTTTCCTTTTTTTGAAACAGCAGCAGCGAAAACGTATTTCCCACAGAACCGCACCGCAGGTTCAGATGCCCATTCTGTTTCATGGCGATCTCTCTTGCCAGATACAGTCCGATCCCGATACCCTCTGTGTTCCTGCTGTTTTGTCCCCGATAAAACCGCTGAAAGATACGGCTGCGCTCTGACTCCGGAATCGGATCTGCCTGGTCGGTCACATCTACCGCAGCAAACAGCCCCAGTTCCCGTACCCGAATCGCCACCGTGCTGCCGGACGGGGCATATTTCACCGCATTGTCCAGCAGATTGAAAATCGCCTCCGCAGTCCAGCGCTGGTCATGCACCAATGTGATATCGCTTTCGCTGTCATAGGTTAGTGTGATATGCCGCTGTTTTGCCTTTACAAAAACATTCTTCACCGCCATCAACACTGTCTGGTTCAGACTTTTCTCCTCCGGCTGCAACTGAATCAAGCCGCTTTCCAGCCGGGAAAGCTGAATCATGCTCTCGGACAGAAACACCAGCCGGTCTACCGCTGTCCGCAGCACTTCAGTATACTGCTTTCGCTGCTGTTCCGTCAGTGCCGGTTCTTCCAGCAGTGCAGTGTACAGTTTCAAGGATGCGATAGGCGTTTTCAGCTGATGTGAAAGGTCGGATATCAGCCCTTTCAGATTTTCCTGCGCCTGTCGGGAATCCTCATTTTTCTGCTGCAGGATCGTCACCAGTTTCAACACCTTGTCCTGTAATTTTGAGAGGACTGTGTCCTCATTCCGTGGAAAGATTTCCCGATGTTCCAGGAAAAGCAGGCAGTCACACAAATCAGAGAGCTGCGCCGCAACGCTGCGCCAGTATGCCTGTTCCCTATGCCGCTGCCATGCGGTGAAGAGAACTTGCAGCGCAGACAACCCCAGCACAATACACGCCGCAGGCACATTCCGGGTCAGAAAGAACACACTTCCGCCGCACAGCAGGGGCAGCAGTATCGCTAAAACAATGAAAAAGATTCGATTTGTCTGCTTCATTGGGATTCTCCAAAGGTATAGCCGATGCCGAATACTGTAACGATCAGCTTTGGATTTTTGGGATCGGTCTCGATTTTCTGCCGCAGCCGGCGGATCAAGACACGCAGCGTATTCTCATCCACAAAGTTCCCGTCACAGTCCCAGAGCCGTTCCAGGATTAGATCACGGGTTAGCACCTGTCCCCGGTTACGGATCAGCAGTTCCAGCAGCTTGTACTCCATGGCGGAAAGTTTCACTGGCGCATTCTCTTTCTGCACCTGCATTTTCACAAAGTCCACCGTCAACGTCAAATAGGAGAACACGTCTCCCGATGCGGCACTCTGACTGCGGCGAAGTACTGCAAGGATTCGCTGGTACAGCAGTTCGATGGAAAATGGTTTCGCTATATAGTCGTCACAGCCATGCTGAAACCCTGCGATCATCTGAGATTCCGTGTCATTTGCTGTCAGAAAGATCACCGGCGCAGCGCTGATTTTCCGCAGCCGACTGCAAAGTTCCAGACCACTGCCATCCGGCAGACGAATATCCAGCAGGATCAGATGATAGGACGATCCGGCAAGCAGTGTTTCTGCCCTGGCAATGGTACCGGCACAGTCTGCGGCAAATCCCTTTCCCTGCAAATAAAGGCGAATACCGCCGCTGATCGTGGCATCATCTTCTACAATCAAAATACGCTGCATGGTGCATTTTCCCCTTTCGTTTTTTCAATTCAGTATAGCATTTTCCGGGTAAAAAGTCAATTTGCAAAAATCCCTTTTCCGATATGGAAAAGGGATTTTTCTCACTCCATGTGCCGCAGCCGTGCAGTAATGCTTTCTTTCGCCGCAACTCGATAAACCAGAATCGGGACAAGGATACAAATGGCAAAGATCAAAGAAGAAAGTATTGCCAGCCATCCCCACGGATAGCGGTATACAGCATAATCTGCTGTCTTTTCCGTCATGAATCCCACCAGATATAAGATGCCGCTGCCCAGGGTCAGAATCAGAACCAATGTGATTCCGGCGTAGTAGATGCCCTCCAGCATCAGCATTCGCCGCACTTGTTTCTGGGTCATGCCCACGCTTTCCATCACTGCAAGTTCTGTCCGCCGGGTAAAGATGCCGGTGAGCATCACGTTGATGAAATTGATAACGCCGATCAGAATCAAAATACCAGAAACACCGCCGCTCAGGAGTCTGATAGTGAACATGGAATCCTGGAATTCCTGTATTATCTCTGTGCGTACTTCTGTATGGGAAACGACCGGATACATTTGCGTAATGCTGCGGATCTGATCGTTTAGGCGGCTCTCTGCCTTGTCGTCATACTGTATCCCAATAAAATTGATACTGGGCGTATCGGTCAGCTGCTCCAGGGCAGTTTCACTGACCAGAATAAAATCCGGTGCGCCGGTGATGCTCCAATAAGAACCGATGTGCAGTTTGCTGATATCCCCGTTTAATGCACAGCTGCCCACTTCCAGAGAAAGCGAACTGCTGCCGTATTTGTCCTGCATAGTAATCGTTTTGCCCTGCATCTGTTCTGCCTGTTCCGCTGTGCTGACAGAACCGAGAATGCACTGTTTGCCATCCAGAAATGCTTTCACATCTACCGGCACTGCGGCATTCTGGTTATAGGTTTTCAAATCCCTTTCCGAAATTGTTATAACAGTGGTTGCGAAATTCTCCGGTGATTCGGTAAAGAATTTTTCCAGATCCTCCAGAGAAATATGCCCCAGATGATCGACCGGAAGATAGGTCACCTCAAAGCCCATCTCCTCCAGAAATGACATCGTATTGTAGATCGACGGATGTTCCACACCGGTCGTGATAAGGTGTTTTCCGGCTCTGCGGTTTGCCAGCGCCGTGCCGATCAGCGCCGTATTGTTCGACTCTGTTCCGCCGGAAGTAAAGAGAATCTCCTTCTCCTGCACTTTCAGTGTATCCGCGATCGCCTTCTTTGCCTCGCGAATCAAATTTTCTGCTTCCACACCTTTTCTGTGCTTCGCCGCCGCGTTTCCGTAGTTGACGCACATTGCATCAACGACCGCATCCTTTACGCAGTCCAGCACCTTGGTGGTCGCTGAATTATCAAAATAGGCTTCCATTTTTATCTCTATCTCCTTTGTAATTTTCCAATTACACTTCCAACTGCAGCATCAGTGCCGACAGCATACACAAGCCTGCCGTCTCCGTCCGCAAAATTCTCTTTCCAAGCGTTACGATCTCCGCCCCGTTTTCCCTGGCAAGCTCGACTTCTTCGTTCTCAAAACCGCCCTCCGGACCGATGAAAACGGCGATATCCGTACCCGGCTTGACCGACGCCAGCAGTTCCCTCGTTTTCCGGATGCCGTCCGCCGACTCATATGGCAGAAGAACCATATCGTACCCGGCTGCCTCTTTGACCGCCTCTTTGTAGGTCATAAGCGGCGCCACCTCCGGGATAAGGCTGCGCTTGGACTGCTTCGCGGCGCTCTCAGAAACCGCATTCCAGCGTTTTCTCTTCGCGTCCGCTTTTTTCGCATCCAGCTTGACAACCGAGCGCTTCATGCTGACCGGAACCACCCGGTATGCCCCCAGCTCCACCGCCTTCTGGATAATCAGCTCCAGCTTGTCCGCTTTGGGCATCGCCTGATACAGATGGACCGAGACGTTCGGCTCGGTGACGCTGGGCGAACGGGACAGCACCTTCAGGTCGATTTGCTCATCGGTGATCCCTTCTATTGTACACGCATAGTCATATCCCTTTGTGTCGCAAACGGTCAGCGGCTGACCGTTTTTCATCCGAAGCACGCGGGCGATGTGTTTGGCATCCTCTCCCGTGATGCTGCCGCTGTTCTGGTCAATATTTTCGGTAAAAAATCTGGGCATATCCTTCTCCTGTTACTTTGCCTTGCAAGCCAAAGCGACCCAGCCGCCGGAGGTGCGGCGTTCGATGACGGTAAAGCCGTTGGCAGCAAGGGCATCCTGCACATCCTGCTCTCTGGTATCGATGATGCCGGAGGTGATAAAGATGCCGTCCTGTGCAAGATATTTGCCGACATCCCGGCTCAAACGGATGATGACATCCGCCACGATGTTGGCGCAGATCAGCTGGAAGCTGCCCTCCACCTGGCTGGTCAAATCGCCCTTGTGGAAGGCGATGCGGTCGGCAACCTTGTTGAGCGCGGCATTTTCACCCGCTACCTTGACTGCAACCTCGTCGATGTCACAGCCTTTGATCTCCTTTGCACCCAGCAGTGCCGCTGTGATGGCAAGGATACCGCTTCCGCAGCCGACATCCAGCACCGAATCCTCCGGTGTGATGTACTTTTCCAGCAGCTCCATGCACAGTCTGGTGGTATCGTGGGTTCCGGTACCAAACGCCATACCCGGATTGAGGGTCAGCATGACGTCACCCTCCTGCGGCTGATATTCCTCCCAGGAAGGGCAGACCACCAGATGCTCGCCCACCCGTACCGGATGGTAATACTTTTTCCATGCGTTAGACCAGTCTTCCTCGTTGACATTGTCCAGTTCCAGTTCCAGACGACCGTAGCGTCTTTCGCTGTCCTGTGCCTTCAGACGGGCTACAATCTCTCTTGCTCCTGCCAGCTCCTCCATTCCCTGTGGGTTGTCCGCCACATAGAGGGTCACGCTGGTCTCGCAGTTTTTCATCTTCTTCATAACATCCTGGTCGATGTAATCCCAGTGCGGGGTGGTATCGTGCAGAAATTCATCAAAGTCCTGTGCGTCCTCGATGACAAATCCGCCGATTCCCAAATCCAGCAAGCTGCCGGTCAACGGCTCGATTCCCTCGGTGGTTGGATAAATGTTGACCTGTGTCCAGTTCATATCCTTCGTCCTTTCTGTTATCCAATGAGCGGCGGACAGGCGTTCTGTCCGCCGCTGCCGGTTATTCTTCTTCCTTATTGATTTTAAAGATCATCCTCAAAATGCCGGAGAGAAATTTTGGGCTTTTGATGACCACTACCTTCATCTGTGCTACCTCCTTTTTCATCAGTCAAGCGTTTTGCTTTTGCTGTATTCTATGTACAGCGCGCTTGTTTTGTGAAAAAAGGCAGCTTTTTTAATCGCCGCCAGTGGAGAGAATCACAAGGATTCCCTGCTTGACCGAAATCTGTGCGGGCTGTCCCTCCAAAAAGGAATTGCTGACCCCGATGGGAAAACCGTTGGTAATCTGCGCTGCCTCCAGCTCATACTTTGCGTGGCGGATGCACACCCCGCTTGCACAGTCGCTGTGGCAGAATACCGAAAAGTGAAATCCCTGCTGATACGGAATCTGCGCTGTCTGTCCTCCCTTGATGACGGTGATACAGCAGCTGCTGTCGATAATCTGTGCTGCCGCTCCGTGCTCCACCGCGTACACCAGTGTCTGGATATTGGCAAGGGTGTGGTCCAACCTGCCGCCCAGCATCCCGACCAGTACCAGCCTCTCGTATCCGCGCTGCAAAGCCTGCTTGACCGCCAGCATGGTGTCGGTGTCATCCTTTTCGATGGGGTAGCGCAGCAGCTCGCAGTCGGACTGCACCACTCCTGCATAGGAATCAAAGTCGCCCAGCACCAGCTGCGGAGAAAATCCCAGCTGCACACAATGCCGGTAACCGCTGTCCGCACAGATGAGGTAGTCCTCCTGCCGCACCAGATTTTTGATCTGCTCGGGGTCACCGATCTGCCCTCCGCCAAAGATCACACATCGTTTCATCTGTCTGTCCCTTTCCCTAAAGCTGCAAACCTTAGCGGTCCAGCTCCCATTCCTTGATATTTTTTGCCTGCTCATACAGGTTGAGGTAGCTTTGATGGCGGCTTTGCGAGATTTCCCCATCCTTGACTGCCTGCAAAACAGCGCAGCCCGCTTCCTTGGTGTGGGAACAGCCGCGGAATCGGCATTTGCCCTCATAGTCGTGCATCTCCCGGAAGCAATCTGCCAGCTCATCCTTGAGGATGGTCTGGAATTTTTCCAGGTCTACCGCGGAAAATCCGGGTGTGTCCGCTACAAATCCTCCCTGCGGCAGCTCAAACAGCTCCACATGGCGGGTGGTGTGTCTGCCTCTGCCCAGCTTTTGGCTGATGTCGCCGGTGTCCAGGCTCAATCTCGGGTCGATGGCGTTGAGCAGGGTGGATTTGCCTGCGCCGGAGTTTCCGCAGAAGGCGCTAGTCTTATCCTTGAGCATCTCCATCACCTCTTGGATACCCTGATGCTCCAGCGTCCGTGTTTCATACACCGCAAAACCTGCTTTGCGGTAAATATCGGCAAATTCCTTCGGGTCGGCAAGGTCGCACTTGGTGATGACGATGACCGGCTCGATCTGCTGATATTCGGCAATGGCAATCAATTTATCCAGAACAAAGGCGTTCGGAGCCGGGTCAGCGATGGAAACCACCAGCACCAGCTGGTCCAGATTTGCCAGCGGCGGGCGCACCAGGCTGTTGCTGCGCGGCTCGAGCTGTACGACATAGCCTGTTCCCTGCTCGGTCAATTCCACCGTTGCCCAATCGCCCACACAGGGCTTGATGTTCTGCTGACGAAAGGCTCCCCTCGCCCTGCATTCGACGACCGGACCGCCCGACTGTGGTGCCACATAGTAAAATCCACCCAGTGATTTGACGATCCTGCCCATTATCTTCTGCTGTATCAAGATATTGTGTTTCCTCCATTCTGACGTTTTTTCCCATTATAGCAAATTTCCCGGGAAAATGCGAGAGCTTCCCGCAAAATACCCTTGTACTGATACGACAAAACAGCCCTGCCGCCTCAAAGGACAGCGCGGGCTGTTTTTCTATCGGTTATTCGTCGTCGTCCTCCTGCGGCTGCTGGTATCCGTCGTCCCGCTCTTCATCGGCGTGTTCTTCCTTGGAAAGGGATTCTCCCAGACCCTGCAGGTCGGTGGTTTCCACCTTGGTGCCGTTGTCAAAGTTGACATCATAGCTCTTGTACAACTGACCGTCGATATAAATTTCCACCTTTGCATCCCCCTTACCGCTCGGCTTGGTGGTCCAGGTCGACTGTCTGGAGAGGTCCGGGTCGCCGTAGCCGGTTTCCTTGCCATCCACAAAGGTCTGGACGTGTACCGTATCGTCGCC
>ENA-ORTW01003697-ORTW01003697.1-human-gut-metagenome-genome-assembly--contig:-NODE-3697-length-12641-cov-2.265136_pt1 | contig 12641 bp, 10 predicted proteins | sample MGYA00242072_ERZ509193 | MGnify/ENA primary metagenome ERZ509193 (study PRJEB26280, sample SAMEA2338813) | human gut metagenome | biome: human gut; feature: human-associated habitat; material: faeces... | reverse complement strand
GAAAGATGGAAGTAAAAAAATACTGGAATGTCATTTTTCTTATTTTAGTTATCAAAATGTCAAAGGAATAATTAACCGATATAAGATTAAAAGATTTTTAAACAAGATAAAATACTATGATCGTCTGGTGGTTTTGACGGAAGAAGACCGAAAAGATTGGGGAAGAAAGGATAATATCGTGGTTATACCGAATGCATTGACTTTTTATCCTAAGGAATCTGCCGATTTGTCTATTCCCAGAGTTATTGCAGTGGGACGTCTGTCAGCACAAAAAGGATTTGATCGTTTAATCGCTATTTGGGCTGAAATAGAACCTTATTTTCCGGATTGGAAATTAACTATTATCGGCTCCGGGGAATTACAAGATACTTTGGAACGGCAAATTGGGTTATTGAAGTTAAAATCGGTAGAAATATGTCCACCACGGGCAGAAATCATTCGGGAATATTTAGGTAGTTCGGTTTATGTGTTGACATCCCGGCATGAAGGTTTTCCTATGGTATTACATGAAGCGATGGCATGTGGATTACCTGTAGTGGCTTATACCTGTAAATGTGGTCCCCGGGATATTATTCAGGACCGGCAGGATGGTTTCTTGATAGAGGAAGGCGATGAGAACGAATTTGTAAAGCGATTGAGCCAGTTAATGGCAGATTCTTCACTGAGGCAGAAAGTGGGAAATGAAGCCCGCCGGAATATTATTCGTTTTGCTTTGCCATCGGTTATGAAGAAATGGGAAAATTTATTTATAACTTTAGCCTCTCAAGATGAGTGATATGATTTCAATTATTATACCTGCATATAATGCTGCTGATTATCTGGCGCAGACAATCGAAAGTGTTTTGAATCAAACCTATTCTGATTTTGAATTGATCTTGATCGATGACGGAAGTACGGATCGTACACGTGAGATTATTAAAGATTACCAATGCAAAGATGCGCGAATAAAGTATTTTTATAAAGAGAATGGAGGAGTATCTTCGGCCCGGAATCTAGGACTTCAAAAGGCTACCGGTGATTTCGTGTCTTTTTTGGATAGTGACGATCTTTGGGATAGACGTTTTCTCGAGTTGATGTATCATAAATTAGTGGCTGGAGGGGAATTAGCCTGTTTTTGTGGTTATATTGAAAAAAGAGGGGATACCATCACGAGGTATCCCGGCCATTTTGGAGCGGTAGACGTATTGAAGGAGAAGTTGAGGGTCGGTTCGTTTCGGGTTTCTACAGACTGTTGGCTCATCGATCGTAAATTTCTTTCCGCTGAGCATATTACTTTTACAGAAGGATGTCACTACATGGAAGATTTAGAGTTCTTTGTCAAATTATTATTTAGAGCTACTAATCAACGGATTACTTATGTTCCGGAATATTTGTCTTATTATGTTTTGAGAAAAAACTCTTTATCTTATCAAGACCTGATGGTTTTACCTTTATCTGTTATGAATCAGATTCTCGATGTATTGAAACGAATATATAATTGGATAGAGATTCAGCATGCTGAGTCGGAGTATTACCTGGAGTGTTTGAAAATATCAATAAGAGAACGGTATATTAAATTCTTATGGGATGTATTGTTGCTTGGGAATGCTGAGGATTTCAAAATGTTGTTAAGCTGGTATTGTAGAGATAAGGAAAAGTATATCTCCATGAAATTATCCTTACCTTTTAAATATAAAATATGGTCATGGGCTGTTTTTCCGGTCTGTTGCCGTTATGTAGCCCTCTTCGTTCTACGTCCATATATACGATACAAAAGAAAGGTTAAGATGCAAAAGTTAAAAGCCTGAATAGCCTGTTAATCATTCAATATCTGACTGATAAATCGGGGATAATTTTTTCCCGCGTTAAATTTTTCTTCCCATAACCGGCGAGGATGGAAACGGTCTTTATGTTCATATACCCGGACAATCTGGTCGGCCAATTCCTGAGCGGAAAAGTGAGGATCAAGTAATACTCCTGATTCGGAAGTCACGATTTCGTTTGTTCCTCCTACATTAGTCGCTATAACAGGGATATTGAATGAAATGGCTTCCATAATACTGACGGGAAGACCTTCACTGGCACTGACATTGACAAATATATCTACTGGATGGTGAAGATAATGTCCGATCACTTCCCGATTTGTAATAGCTCCTGTCAGGTTTACGGTCAGATTGGCTGGTAGTTGTTGGAGCTGTTGTTGTAAAGCATTGAATCCTTTTCCTCCTCCGATGTGTGTCCATTGAATAGGACGGTCAGGAATCAAAAGTAAGGATTTTAGGATCAAAGAAACCCGTTTTACCGGGACAACATTAGAACAACTGAGGATATGAATAACTCCATCCTCGTTTTTTATTTTGGAAATCCCATGGTCTTTAGTACCTAAATAACTGCAATAGGCACTGAATTTATATTGTCCAAAATTCTTTTTCGCATATTCCAAACCTTGTTTGGAGATGAAAACAGCCTTATTCAGGCTTTCGAATACTTCCTTTCTGAAAGGGATATATTGATGTGGACGTAAATCCGCATATAAATCAGTTCTGTGAAAACGGACTATTTTTTTGTCTTTATTGTGGATGAAAGGCAGGATGTAGGCCATACCGATGCCCCAATAAAAATAGACAGTACTTTCCGTGGACTGCCGGTTTAGCCGTTTGAAGTTTTTATCGGCAAGGATACACCGGCAGGTAATGGCGGTAGCGATATACTTTTTGAATTTATACAGAGAAGTATAGGCTTTTTCCGATATCAATTTTTTGAAAAAATAAAAGAGTGGACTGAAACAAAATAATCCTTTGAATACAAGTTCCCCCGAACTTCGGAATATCGGAGGGAAAACGATACAATTTGCAGGTAGAGAACGTTGCTCCTGGGTGGAACTGGTTTTGGGCAGAATGTAAATCCGGTCGAATTCCCGTGATAAATATTCGATTTCATTTTCTATAAAGCTTTCTCCTTTTCCGTATGGAAAACTTTCAGTGAAAAAAATGAGTTGTTTCATTCCGGGCATAGGGATTAGAATTTATAAAATCTGTTCCAGAATACCGGTGATATACCTGGCTGCCTTACCGTCTCCGTAAGGGTTTACGGCTTGGCTCATGCGGGTGTATTCCTCAGGATTGTCCAACAGAGAAGAGGTTAGCCGGATAATCTCTTCGGAACGGGTTCCTGTGAGTTTGGCTGTACCTGCTTCCAAGGCTTCAGGGCGTTCTGTCGTTTCACGCATAACGAGTACCGGTTTTCCTAAACCGGGAGCTTCTTCCTGTATACCTCCACTATCGGTCAATAAAAAATAAGCGATTCCCATCAGGAAGACAAAGGGCAGATATTCTAAAGGGGGAATCAGGTAAATATTGGGGGTGGAATGAGAATTACCCAGTATTTCAGTCACTGGCTGGCGTACATTCGGGTTCAAATGCACAGGGTAGACGAAATCTACTTCAGGATATTGGCTGGCCAGCTGTTTGATCGCTTGACAGATATGCATGAAACCCTCACCGAAGTTTTCACGTCTGTGCCCTGTAATGAGTACTAATCTTCTTTTTTGTTGTTTCCAGTTTTCTAATTTTTCTGATGGAATCTCCAGCTTGTTGAATTGTTCCCTTAAACTTTCTTGTGTGGTTTTGTCCTGTTCTATTTTTCGGTTAATCCACAATAGGGCATCGATAACCGTATTGCCGGTGACAAAGATGTGATCGGGCCGACAGTTTTCTGCCAATAGATTTGCCTGGGCTTTCTGTGTCGGGGCAAAATGCCAGTCGGCAATCCGGCCGGTGATCTGCCGGTTCATTTCTTCCGGCCAGGGATTATAAGGCTGATGTGTCCGAAGGCCCGCTTCGATGTGGCCGACAGGAATCTGTTGATAAAAAGCAGCCAGAGCGGCAGCCATAGAGGTTGTCGTATCTCCGTGTACTAATACCAGATCCGGCTTGGACTGCTGCAATACATCCCGTAAATTTATAAGAATTCTACTCGTAATATCATATAAATCCTGGCCCGGTTGCATGATATTCAAATCGTAATCAGGACATATATCGAAAAGTTTTAAAACCTGATCTAACATTTCCCGGTGTTGCCCTGTTACACAGATTTCGATTCCGAGCGAACGGCTTTGCCCGGTTTCTTTGATTAATGGCGCCATCTTTATCGCTTCAGGACGCGTTCCGAAAATGAATAAGATTTTTTTCATCCAATTTATTTTTTGAATATTCCACAGAAATCAAGGATAAGCTTACTGTTGTCATAAGGAAGTGTTTTAAACTCTTTATGAGCAATCAGAAAAGCGATAATATCGGCCTGTCGGTAAGCGTATCCGGTTTCCGACAATTGAAATTGTGGGTGTTGCGAAATATTAGGTTCGACAATCAGACAGGCTTCGGGAAATTCAGACACTATTTTTTCTGCGATATATTTTGCCGGACTTTCCCGTAAATCATCGATATCTGCCTTGAAAGCAAGTCCCATCAAAGCTATTTTCGGCTTTCTTTTATTTTCAAGCTGGTAAGTAAGAATCGTATTTTTAATTTTTTCTGCACACCAGAATGCTTTGTAATTATTAATTTCCCGGGCTTTTCCGATCAATTGCGACTCTAAAGGAAAATCGGAGGTGATGAAATAAGGATCGACTGCAATACAGTGACCACCTACTCCGGCGCCAGGTTGAAGAATATTGACACGAGGATGTTTGTTGGCCAGTTGGATCAATTCCCATACATTAATCCCTGCTTTGTCGCATATAATAGAGAGCTCGTTTGCAAAAGCAATCTGTACATCCCGGGAGGAATTTTCCACTAACTTACACATTTCTGCTGTAGGGGAATTAGTGGAATGTAAGGAGCCGCTGACAAAATGGGAATAGAACGCCATAGCCTGCCGGGTCGATTCCGGCGTATAACCACCGATGACCCGGTCATTGTATTTGAGTTCGTACAGAGCGTTGCCGGGCAGAATGCGTTCCGGACAATAGGCGATAAAGATCTGATCTTCTAACTCCGGACGTTCACTGAAAATCAGTTGTGCCATTTTTTGAGTGGTACCGACGGGAGAGGTCGATTCGAGAATATATAGGTCTCCTTTCTTTAAGTAAGGGATAATCTGACGTGTTGCGGCAGTGACATAGGATATGTCAGGCTGATGATGTTCATTGAACGGGGTCGGAACTACGATCAGAAACACATCACTCGGACTGGGAGTGAGAGAAGCTTTTAAACGGCCGTTCCGGATATTTTTCTCTACAATTTCCTGTAAACCTGGCTCCTGATTGCTGATTGCACAGTTATTGATATTATTGACCACATTTTCATTGATATCGACTCCGGTCACTTGTAGGCCTGCATCGGCGACGAGTGCTGCTGTCGGGAGACCGATATATCCTAGACCCATAAACAATACTGACTTCTGCATAATTTCTATTTTTGTTCGATTACTCTATTGATGAAAAATATGTTCAGGATGGCTTATTTACTAACGTATTGAAAATATCACATAATTGTCCGGTTTCATTTTTTCGTTCGAATTGCTCGATTTGAAAGCTCAAGCTAGGTAAAACACCTGAGGAAAGACGTGACAATAAAATGAAAATTTCTTCTTCATTGTGGTGAGCGATACAAAACCCGGAATTCGTGGTTTTGATAATTTCACCGGCTTCTCCTGTGGGATCCCCTAAGCAAAGAATCGGTTTACGGGTTCCTAAATATTCAAAAATTTTACCGGGGACAATACCTTTGCCATTAGCGACCTGATTGATCACTAATAACAAAAGATCGGATTGTTGCAATTCTGCAATAGAAGCAATATGAGGCATATAAGGTTTGAGTATCACTTTGTTGCCCAGGTTCAGCTGCTGTATTTCCTGTTTCAATTCCGGGCATGTATTCCCGATAAATTGTAATTTTATATTGGAATCTTCTAAGCGGCTGAGAGCACGTAATAAAGCATGGGGTATTCTGTCCTCGGATAGTTCCCCCGTGTAAGTGATCAGGAAATCCTCTGTGTTCTTGGACTTTGGCTTTGGGAAATCACTCGGATCATAACCGTTATAGATGACTTCGATTTTCCGGTCGACATGTGTTTTGATACATGTCGCGTAGTCGTTGGCCGCAGCAACAAGTCGGTCGGCAGAACGGAAAACCGATTTTTCAAAATGACTGTCGATTTTTCTTGTCAACCAGGTACGTTTGTAAGATTGATAATGAACCAATTCAGACCAGGGATCCCTGAAATCTGCAACCCATTTAATCTTATTCTGTTTAGCTATTTTTTGTGCTATAAGCTGTAAACTGTGTGGAGGAGAAGAAGAATAAATCAAATCGATGTGCTCTTGTTCGATGATTTTTTTTGCTGCTTTAACTGCATAGGCATACCATCCGATCCGGGCATCGGGAATGAATAAATTCAGGCGTATCCATTTGGCTAAACGTTCAACGAAAGTTTTATCCTTTTGGCCAAAAACATTGGCATTATTATGTGTATTTCCTTTTTTACCGGTTAACATCCGGTAAAGTTGGAAGGGTTGGAAAGCTTTTGTTTTATATACCTGTATGTTATCCGGAATTTCTTGGATCAGTGAAGGATCGATAGCCGGATATTCCCCGTTTTCAACAGTTAATATAACAGGTTCCCAACCGAAAAACCTCATGTATTTTACGAATTTCAGAGTCCTCTGTATAGCCGGTCCTCCAGCTGGTGGCCAATAATAAGTAACAATTAAAACTTTTTTCAATTCAGACATTGGGTCGATTCTATATTGACGTAGCAAAGTTAAAATAATAATAATACATATCATATTTCTTTGTCTTTACAATCCTGATTTTCCAAATGAAAAAATATTCTTTACCTTTGGAAAAATTAGGAATTGGATTTATGCCTTATTTGTCATTGATCGTACCCGTATATAATCGTCCGCAAGAGGTTCAGGAATTGTTGGAAAGTCTGGCGGCTCAGGATAGCCGTGATTTTGAAATCATTATTGTCGAAGATGGTTCGACAGTACGTTGTGACCGGATCGTGGAGCAGTATAAGTCTGCTATCGATATCAAGTATTTTTTTAAAGAAAATAGCGGACCTGGCCTGAGCCGGAATTATGGTGCCGAAAGAGCCGAAGGGAAATATGTGGTCTTTCTCGATTCGGATTGTATTATTCCCCGGCAATATACTCAGGTGGTACGGCAAGCTTGCCAGGAGGCCGGTGTAGATGCTTTCGGAGGACCCGACCGGGCACACGATTCTTTTAAGAATATACAAAAAGCCATTAATTATTCGATGACCTCCTTTTTTACTACGGGAGGTATACGGGGACAAAAACAGTCGATGGAAAAATTTCATCCCCGGAGTTTTAACATGGGTTTTTCCCAGGAGGTGCTGAAAGCTACCGGGGGATTCTCCGGTCTGCGTTTTGGGGAGGATATCGATATGAGTATCCGCATCATGGCTGCCGGATTTAAAACCTGTCTGTTGCCCGAGGCCTATGTTTTTCATAAACGCCGAACTTCTTTCCGAAAGTTTTTCAAGCAGGTGTATAATTCGGGTATGGCCCGGATCAATCTGTACCTTTTACACCCCCATTCTTTGAAATTGGTGCATTTCCTGCCGGCTTGTTTTGTTATCGGTTGTTTGTTGTGCTTGTTGGGAGGGATATTTTTTTCTTGGTATTGCCTGCTTCCTTTGCTCTTATTAATATTTGTCTTTTTTATCGATTCTTGGCGGTTGAATAAAAGTATAAAGGTCGCGTTTTTGTCGATTGTGGCTGCTTTTATTCAGTTATTTGCCTATGGAATAGGTTTCATTCATGCCGTTTTTGCAGCTTTGATATTGAAAAGACCGGTGAAAGGCATGTTTGTGCGGAATTTCTATAAATGAAGAAAACTTCCTGCCTGATTATACTGGTTTTCAGGGACGAAGTTCCGCCGGTCAGAAATCTGTAAAATTTCACCTGCCCGGGTTTTCGGAGCTCACGAATCAGGCTTGTAAAACCGTTCCTCTTCTTTATAAAATCCTTTTGAAATAGGCGATGGTTTCCTTTAATCCGCCTTCTAATTCAATTGCCGGCATCCAGTCCAGCTTCGATTGAGCCAGGGTGATATCCGGTTTACGTTGGGTCGGATCGTCTGAGGGGAGAGGCTGAAATACAATCTTCGATTTGGAATTTGTCAACCGCAGCACAGTTTCTGCTAACTGTAAAATTGTGAATTCACAAGGATTTCCCAAGTTTACGGGCCCGGTGAAATCATCTCCCGTATCCATCATTTTTATCATGCCTCGAATGAGATCGTCTACATATTGGAAACTACGGGTTTGCCGGCCATTTCCGTAGATCGTGAGGTCTTTATCCTGTAGAGCCTGGACAATAAAGTTCGAAACGACGCGGCCATCCTGGGGATGCATATTCGGGCCGTATGTATTGAAGATACGGATAATCTTGATCTTTACCTTATATTGCCGGTGATAATCCATAAAAATGGTCTCTGCACAGCGTTTACCTTCGTCGTAACAGGAACGGATACCGATGGGATTTACATTTCCCCAATAATATTCAGCTTGCGGATGGATTTGCGGATCTCCGTATACCTCACTGGTCGATGCTTGCATGACCTTACACTTTACCCGATTGGCTAGCCCCAGAACATTGATGGCTCCCATAACCGACGTGTTGATGGTTCGGATAGGATCGTACTGATAATGGATGGGTGAAGCCGGACAAGCCAGATTATAAATCTCATCTACTTCTGCATAGAAGGAATTCATGATATCGTGGCGGATGACTTCAAAATAAGGATGCTGGATAAGAGGAAGTATGTTTTCTTTATTTCCTGTGAAGTAATTGTCCAGGCAAAGAACCTCATTTCCTTCATCTAGTAGACGCTTACAAAGGTGTGAACCGATAAAGCCGGCACCGCCGGTAATTAATATCCTTTTTTTCATGAAAATAGGGTTAAAAAAAACAGGAAGAGTCGTACTCACTCCTCCTGTTTTTTTCATATTTATGCTTTCTATCAATAGAATTTGTATCTCTGGTCAATTATTTCGCCATTTTTCAAGATAGCTTGAATAGCCTGATAGTTCGCACGATACATATTACTTTGTTGTAAGGCTTGTTTGCTTTGAGCGACCATATCCGGTGTTACCTCTTCGGTTGTCCGGTTGTTGACCAGGATCAGATATACCCCCTGATTTCCTTCGATCGGTTCGGAGATCTTTCCTTGTTCGGTTATGCTGGAAGCAGCGATTACTTTAGGTTCGATTCCTGCTCCCGGAATTTGGAAAGAATTGAATGAAATTTCGTTGGCTTCTTTGACTTCCAAACCGGCTTTCTGGGCAATGGAAAGTAAACTTTCACTACCGCTCTTAGCCGATGCCAGTTCTTTTTTCAACAAATCGGCTTTCTTCTTCTGTATCAGGATCCGTTTGATATTACCGGCAACCTTATTGAGCGGAGCGATACCTTCTTCGTCGATTTCTGTCAGTACGGCGATGGTGAATTTGTTCCCGTTTTCAAAGATGGTCGAACCATCGTTTGTTTTTAAAACTTCGTCCACCTCTTCCAGATCGATCAAATCACAAACATAACGGGTACGTCTCACCAATTCCCGAATATTCCCGGAAACAGCAGCCCCCGTCGCTAAGACCATCGCCTCCGTAACGGTGGGAGACGCCAGGCTTAAACGGGACAAAGCCCCGTCGACCAAGGTCGTTCGTACCCCGAAATCTTTCATATGCCGGATCAGACTTTTCAACCCGGCAGTATCCGCAGGCCCTGAAAGCAATACTTTTCCCGAAGTTTTAGCCCTGGCGATAACCAACCGTCCCAAAGCAGTCCGATGATCATCGATTTCCATGATTTCAGCCACCAACCTCCTTTCCCGGTAATGTTTCTCCGAAGTAACGAATATCATTCCTTCCGGCACGATAATCTCGGGTTTCGGGGTTTGACATACCTGATCCCGGTTTTCTCCGTCAATTCCGATCGAAGTCAGAGCGAACCGATCTGCCGAATCTTTTATCCTGCGAAGGATGTAATTCAGGCATTCTGTTTTCCCTGTATTTTTCTCCAATCCGACAATTGCCAGACTCCTGTAATCGGATATGTCATCAACAAAACCCATCTGTTCAGCATTTTCATTTATGATTCCGGATTTATCCTTTCAATCGAATGAAACGGTAAATCCAAAATCACAAATAATTTATCCTTTCGCCAATAGATTACGTGTCTTACGATCCAGATTCGCCGGTTCGAGAGACAAGCGTTCTCCGCTCAGCAACTCAGCCACTCCTTCTGTTTTACGGCGCTTCTCACACTCTTCACAGTGGCATTCGTCTCTGTAATCCGTCGGTTCGGTATACGTAGTCACTACGCCTTCAAAATTACGCAACACCACCCGATTGGGGCCCTGAGAAATCAGATAGGTCGGCATCACCGGAATTTTTCCGCCTCCACCGGGAGCATCCACGACGAAAGTAGGCACGGCATAACCGGAAGTATGTCCCCGCAGGTTCTCGATAATCTCGATTCCCTTCGATACAGGGGTACGGAAATGACCGATCCCCACAGAAAGATCACAGATATAGATGTAATAGGGACGTACCCGGATCTTGACCAACTCGTGCACCAATTTTTTCATGACATGTGTACAATCGTTGATCCCGCGGAGCAGGACAGACTGATTTCCCAGAGGTATACCCGCATCGGCCAGCCGGGCACAAGCAGCCGCCGACTCTTCGGTAATTTCGTTCGGATGGTTGAAATGAGTATTCAGCCAAATCGGATGATATTTCCGAAGCATATTTACCAATTCCGGCGTAATGCGCTGGGGTAACACCACCGGTGTTCTCGACCCGATACGGATAATCTCGACATGAGGGATTCCACGCAGCCGTTTGATGATATATTCCAATCGTTCGTCACTGACCAATAAGGCATCCCCTCCCGATAGGAGGACATCTCTCACCTGGGGAGTATTAGCGATATATTCGATACATTTATCGATTCTTTCCAATGGAGTGGCACAATCGTGATGTCCGGCAAAGCGGCGCCGGGTACAATGCCGGCAATACATCGAACACATATCGGTGATCAGGAACAACACCCGGTCAGGATAACGGTGGGTCAGTCCCGGTACGGGTGAATCACCGTCTTCATGCAAGGGATCTTCCAGATCAGCCGGTGACCGATGCAATTCTTCAATGGTCGGCACCGATTGTTTACGGATCGGACAATAAGGATTATCGGGATCGATCAGACTCAGATAATAAGGTGTGATCGCCATCCGTAATGTCTTCAGCGACTCACGGATACCCTCTTCCTCATCTGGTGTCAGCCGGATGTATTTCTTCAGCTGATCCAAAGTTTCAATCCTGTTCTTCACCTGCCAATGCCAATCGTTCCATTGTTCATCGGTCACTTCAGGGAAAAACTCTTTTCTTCTGCTAGCCATAAAAACATATTTTTAATTCGTCGGGATTATAAAATCCCGACCATTCAGGCATACAACTCTGTAAATATCTTCCGTAATGCCTCGCTTTCACGAAGTTCCTGCAGTGTAATCTCAGCATGTCCTTTGGTATACCCATTTCCAACGATCATAGTCACATCGCTGCCGACACCTTCCGCTCCCAAAGCAGCCTTCGTAAAACTGGTCGCCATAGAGAAGAAATAGACCAATCCGTCATTTTTAGTACACAAGATGCTGGTCATCTCAGTATCCGTAATATTCACATTATTGATCGTAATATCACACATTTCACCATTCGTCAGTTCGGCAATTTTCTCCATAACCGGAACCGGCTGAGTTGCATCGGCCGAGAATACATAATCACAGAAGCCTAATTTCTGAAGCCGTTCGGTACTTCTCTGGCTATGGCACAAACCGATTACTTTACCGGTAACACCAGCACGTTTCTTTGCTTCATAGCAACACAACATACCCGATTTACCACCGGCACCGATAATCAATACCGTATCTCCCGGTTTCACCAATTTAGCAGTCTGAGCCGGAGCACCGGCTACATCGAGAGCCGACAAAGCCAACTTTTCCGGCAGATCTGCCGGAATCTTCGCATAAATACCACTTTCAAACAAAATAGCTTTACCATCGATATCCACCTGGTCGACATCTGCCCGGATTTCTTTAATTTTATCGATACGAAGCGGAGTCAGCGACAAAGACACCAAAGTTGCGATTTTATCTCCCACTTTCAGATCGGTCTTTCCAACTAAAGCATCTCCGATTTTTTCCACCGTTCCCAGTAACATACCACCGGAACCGGTCACCGGATTACGGTGTTTTCCTTGTTTCTCTACAATTCCCAGCATGATCTCGGCAATTTTAGCTTTATCCCCTCCGGCTTGTTCTTCAATCTGAGTAAAACTAGCCGAATCGATATTCAGAGTTTGCACATCGATCAAAATCTCGTTATCATAGATTTCGTCCATATTGTTATCCAGTTTGTCAGCCGGTTGTGGTAATACTCCTTTCGGTGAAATTACTCTATGCGTTCCGTATTTATTTCCTTTTTTCATAACGTTTTATTTTTTAATATTTACTTTAATTTTTTCACTTTATACCTTTCGACTTATAGCCTATAGCTTTTCAGCCTTTAGCTTTCAAATTCAATATCTTCCGTGCTTCGGCCGAGGTAGCGATTTCGCGTCCCAATTCCTTAGC
>ENA-ORTW01003692-ORTW01003692.1-human-gut-metagenome-genome-assembly--contig:-NODE-3692-length-12680-cov-2.374337_pt1 | contig 12680 bp, 9 predicted proteins | sample MGYA00242072_ERZ509193 | MGnify/ENA primary metagenome ERZ509193 (study PRJEB26280, sample SAMEA2338813) | human gut metagenome | biome: human gut; feature: human-associated habitat; material: faeces... | reverse complement strand
CGGGTTTTCTGTGAACTTTGTTCACAAAAAACACCTCGCGGAACGTTATCAGTGACCAGTAACTGCAGAGTTACTGGTCAGGTCGCGAACAGTAACCAGTAACTTTACGGATACCGGGTATTTATGTTAAGATAATAAAAAAAGAAGAAAGGCGGAAAAACTATGGGTGCAAAGTATGAAGCTTATATAGAATCAGAGGCGGATGGACTTGATATTTCCGTTCTGGCAGTGGTTCCGGATGAGACACCGTACAAAGGAATCCTGCAGCTTGTTCATGGGATGAGCGAATACAAGGAGCGCTATCTTCCCTTTATGGAATACATGGCTAAAAAAGGCTATGTATGCGTGATCCACGATCACCGTGGCCATGGGAAAAGTGTGCGGGCGCTGGATGACCTGGGATATATGTATGGCGGCGGCGCGGATGCGATCCTCAAGGATATTGAGGTGGTGAACCGGGAAATGCACCAGCAGCTTCCGGATCTGCCATTGATCTTATTCGGGCATAGTATGGGTTCGCTGGCCGTGCGCGCTTTTGCAAGAGATCATGATGACTGCATGGACATGCTGATCGTTTGTGGTTCTCCAAGCAAGAATGGGGCAAGATCTCTTGGAGAAGCAATTGCCCATATGGAAAGTGCTGTGTTTGGACCAGCTCACAAGAGTAAAGTTATCGAAACCCTTTCCTTTGCCGGAAATGTGATGCGCTTCCGCAAGGACAAAAACTGTACTTCCTGGATCTGTGCCAATAAGGCAGCAGCTCAGGAATACTCCGATTCTGAACTTTGTGGCTTTACGTTTACAGATGATGGCTATCTGGCACTTTTTGAGCTGATGAAGCGTGCTTACGACGTAAAGCACTGGCACTGCACCAGACCGAAAATGCCCGTGCTTTTTGTCAGTGGTTCTGATGATCCCTGTATGATCAACGTGCGTCATTTTGCAAAAGCAGTGCAGGATATGCGGCGCGCCGGTTATGTAGACGTGAAAGGCAAGCTGTATCCGGGAATGCGCCACGAAATTCTGAATGAGACAGACCGGAAGCGGGTTTATCATGACATTGCCTTCTATATAAAGAAAAAGGGTTTTTGAGAAAACACGTCCATTATGCATAATATGCTCTATTTTGCACATACTCACAGAAATACAGTGTGAAATGGAGAACTATATGAGAAAAAAAGGCTGGATTCTGCTGCTGGTTCTTCTGGGTGTGGCTTTTCTTATGAGCTGCGGCAAAGATACGGAGCCGGATGAAGCAAAAGGGGAACTGGTAAGAATTGAGAGAGAAGGATGCCAAGCTGGTATCCTTCTTTTTTGAATTGGAAAATAGATTGGTCCTGTACAGATTACAGGAATGATTTTTAAAACAGGCTCAAAAGTTTTTTTTAAACATGCTGTAGAGTTATGATAAACAATCTGCGCTTGTGAAACAAACAAATGTCTTTGTATAAAATACACAAAAAATATACCATAATAGCACTGAAAAATAGTACAAGCTTAAAAAATTGCACCGTCACCGTTCTAAAGTTTAAAATGTTACTTGAATAAAGCGAATTGAAATGCTATAATTTTTTTCATATATTATAAAAATGAACTCTGGTCAGAAATCAGTCTGATATGGGTGTGGCGTTTTTGACGGCATCGCTCATAAAGGAAACCGAAATAAATGTTTTCGACCGGAAAAAATAAGGAGGAAAAATGGGAAAGTATTTTGCAAAAAGACTTGGAATGGCGATTCTGACTATCTTTCTGGTAGCCTGTCTTACCTTCCTGCTGATGAATGCTGTACCTGGAAGCCCATGGCTCAGTGAAAAAACACCTTCTGAGACCACACTGGCTGCGCTGAATGCCAAATATGGACTGGATAAGCCGGTCTATGTACAGTTGTTTATGTATCTGAAAAATATTCTTCACGGTGACTTCGGTGTATCACTTAAGATGCAGAAGAACCGTGCAGTTCTTGACATTATCGTGGATATGTTCCCGGTATCTGCCAAGGTAGGTGCACTTGCACTTGCATGGGCGATTCTGGTGGGTGTACCTCTTGGCTGTCTTGCCGCATTTAAGAGAGGCAAGCTGACAGACAGCATTCTTCGTGTGATCTGTACACTTGGAATCTCCATGCCAAGCTTCGTTGTGGCATCTGTTCTTCTGGTAACCCTGACTGGAAACAATGCACTGAATCTGTTTCCGTCTATTTTTGATCCGTCGCAGGGATGGCGCGCCTATGTACTGCCATGCTTTGCCCTGGGCTTTTACCCAATGTGCTATACAGCACGTCAGACACGTTCTGCCATGCTGGATTCCTTAAGCCAGGAGTACATTAAGACAGCCCGCGCCAAAGGTCTGAAGAACAAAAAGATTATTTTCAAGCATGCTCTTAGAAATGCACTGATTCCGGTTATTACATACTTAGGACCGCAGGTGGCCTTTACTCTTTGTGGTGGTTTTGTTGTAGAGAGCGTATTCTCAATTCCAGGACTTGGACGTTACTTCGTACAGTCCATCCAGAACCGTGATTATCCGGTTATTATGGGAACTACCATTTTCCTGGCAGCATTTATTATTCTGATGAACCTGGTTGTAGACCTCCTTTATAAGGTTGCTGACCCGAGAATCAGCCTTGCGAAAGGAGGAGAATGATCGTGGCAGAAGATAAGAAGATTAAGAAATGTCCGGTGAGTCTTCAGCCGGATATTGAGAACCTCCTTCAGGATTTAAGTCCGGATGATTTTGCATCTGCGTCCAGACAGGAGAAGGATGATTTTATTCAGGACCGCCAGAGTGTTTCCTACTGGAAAGATGCCTGGAGAAGATTAAAGAAAAATGTGGTGGCTATGGTTGCACTTGGTGTGATCGTATTCCTGTTTTTATTTGCCTTTGTGGGCCCGCTTCTGATCCCATATGGTTATGACGAGTTTAACAAAGGTGCTGAGAACCTTTATCCCTATCACTACACACTGGAGGACACTCAGCGTGTGAACGACGAGATCGCTTCCAGAACCCAGTCCGATGTAGTGGATGTAGATGAAATGATCGCCCAGGCGAAAGCAGAAGCTGAGAAAAAGGGCGAGAAATTTACAAAGAAAGATGAAGCAGTTATCCGTGCAAAAGCAAAAGTCGCTGCAAAACCTTCAGAAGATTCTTCTGAGGAGCAGAGCGTAGATGAGGATTCCATCCGCAAGGAGCTTGGAATCAAGAAGCATATTTTCGGTTATTCCCAGGCAGAGCTTGAGCGCAAGGCAAATGGGGAAAAAGTATTCCCTCATGTATTTGGTACTGACATGTATGGCCGTGATATTCTGGTCCGTGTTATGTATGGTGCCCGTGTTTCCATGTCTGTCGGCGTATTCGCAGCTATCCTGGTACTGGTGATCGGCGCCCTTTATGGTGCTATTTCCGGTTACTGTGGCGGCAAGGTGGACGCAGTGATGCAGCGTATTGTTGAACTTATTTATGCAGTTCCGGAGATGCTGGTTGTCCTTTTGATCGCAACTGCACTGAAACCAATCCTTACTGACTATGTGAATTCATCAGGAACCAGTCCTATGAAATCCTTTGTCAATGTACTTGGACCGAACCTGATCTCCATGTTTATTGCATTTGGTCTGTTATACTGGGTTACCATGAGTCGTATTATCCGTGGCCAGGTACTTCAGCTGAAACAGCAGGAATATGTAACCGCAGCAAGAGCACTTGGTGCATCTGGCGGCAGAATCATCCGCCGTCATCTGCTTCCAAACTGTATCGGACAGATCGTTGTTACTACCTGCCTGCAGATACCGTCTGCAATTTTCCTGGAATCCTTCTTATCCTACCTTGGAGTTGGTGTTTCTGCACCTCTTCCAAGCCTTGGATCCATGGCAACAGACGCACTTAGCGGTATGTACACTTATACTTACAGACTGATCGTACCTTCCGTGATCCTGAGCATTATGATCCTTGCATTCAACCTGTTTGGCGATGGACTTCGCGATGCTCTTGATCCGAAGCTGAAGAAATAAGAGAGGAGGAGAACAATGTCTGAACAGAAAAATAAATTGCTGGAAGTAAAAGACCTGAAAGTCTCCTTCTTTACCCCGGCCGGCGAGGTAAAAGCCGTTGGCGGTATCTCCTATGACCTTGATTATGGCGAAGTTATGGGAGTTGTTGGAGAATCTGGTTCTGGAAAGAGCCAGGAGGCATATTCTATTATGGGGCTTCTTCAGTCGCCAGTTAAAGTTATCGGAGGCTCCATTACCTTCGAGGGAAAAGATGTCCTTTCTTTTTCCAAGGAAGAGATGACTGCGTTCCGCGGAAACAAAGTAGCTATGATTTTCCAGAATCCCATGACCTGTCTGAATCCGGTTTACACCATCGGAAATCAGCTTGTGGAAGCTCTTCGTGCCCATGATAAGAAAATCAGCAAAGAAGAAGCCCAGAAACGTGCCATGGAAATGATGGAACTGGTTGGAATCAATAATGTGGAGAAGCGTATGAAGCAGTATCCGCACGAGTTTTCCGGCGGTATGCGACAGCGTGTCATGATCGCTATGGGACTGATCTGCCATCCGCAGCTTCTGATCGCAGATGAGCCGACCACAGCCCTTGATGTTACCATTCAGGCACAGATCCTTGACTTGATGAAGGATCTTCAGAAAAAGACCGGAATGGGAATCATTTTCATCACACACAACCTTGGTGTTGTGGCAGATATCTGTGACAAGGTATCCGTTATGTATGCAGGTAAGATCGTAGAATATACAAATGTAGAAGATTTATTTAAAAATCCTTTACACCCTTATACTATTGGTCTAAGAAGATCAATCCCTGATATCGATAGCGATGATCAAGAAGAATTGGAAGTTATTCCTGGTTCTGTACCAATGCTTTATGAACTTCCAAAAGGATGTTTCTTCGCACCACGTTGTAAACATGCTAAAGAAATCTGTCATCAAGAATGTCCAGCAATGATGGAACATGGTGAAAACCATTTAGTTCGTTGTTGGAAATATCATGAAAGATGGAATAAGGAGGATGTAGAAAATGGAAAATAATCAAGACGTTTTATTAAAAGTAGAACATTTAAAGAAATATTATTCTATTAAATCATCTTCTTTAAGAGGTAAAAAAAGCGTTGTTAAAGCGGTAGATGATATTAGCTTTGATGTTAAAATAGGAGAAACTTTTGGGATTGTTGGTGAATCTGGATGTGGTAAATCAACAATGGGTAAAAGTGTAATCCGTCTAATTGAACCAACTGAAGGAAAGGTTATCTTAGATGGTCAAGATTTTACAAGCTTAAAAGGTAAAGAATTACAAGAAGCACGTGATAAAATCAAATTGATTTTCCAAGATCCTTATGCTTCTTTAAATCCACGTATGACAGTTAAAGATATTATTGCTGAACCAATTGATATCGCTAAATGTTATAAAACAAAAGAAGAACGTGATGCACGTGTTGTGGAAGTTATGAAACAAGTTGGTTTAAATTTAGATTACATGTATCGTTATCCTCATGAATTTTCAGGAGGACAAAGACAACGTATTGGGATTGCCCGTGCAATTGCTTTACAACCAAAATTGATTATTTGTGATGAACCTGTTTCAGCGTTAGATGTTTCAATTCAAGCAAAAATCATTAACTTATTAAATGAATTACAAGAAAAAATGGGTATTGCTTATATCTTCATTTCCCATGACTTAAGTGTTGTAAAACATATTGCGGATAGAGTAGGGGTTATGTATTTAGGTAATATGATGGAAATGGCTGATACAGAATCACTTTATGCCAAACCATTACATCCTTATACTCAAGCACTTTTCTCAGCAATTCCAAGGATCGGAAAAGAAAGAATTGAAGATAAACAAATCTTAGGTGGCGATGTGCCAAGTCCAGCCAACCCACCAAAAGGATGTCGTTTCTGTACAAGATGTCCGAAAGTAATGGATATTTGTAAAACAGATAGACCCGATTTTAAAGAAGTAGAACCAGGTCATTTCTGTGCATGTCATTTATATGATAAAAAGTAAAAGAGGTATTATAAAATGGAAATGAATATTGACAAAAAAGAATTAGTTGAATTATGTGAAGAATTTATTAATGTACCAAGTCCAGTAAGCTATTATGAAGAAGTTGGTGCTTTATTAGAAAAAAAAGCAGCTGAATTTGGTTATGAAGTGACTTATGATCGTAAAAGAACAGCTTACATTACTTTAGAAGGAGAAGATAATTCTAAAACAGTATGTATGGGTGCTCACTTAGATACAATTGGTTTAGTTGTTCGTCATATTGACGATAACGGTCATTTAATTGTAAGACAATTAGGTGGTGTTAACTACCATAGTATGGAGGGTGAAGGTGTTACTCTTATTACAAGAGATGGACGCAAATATAGAGGTATGGTTATTTGTAAATCACACTCAGTTCATGTATTTGAAGATGCAAGAACAATGCCAAGAGATGAAGACCATATGGAAGTTATCTTACATGAAGATGTTCATTCTAAAGAAGATGTTATGGCTTTAGGTATTGATCATGGTGATGTGATCTCTGTAGATCCTCATTTTGAATATACACCATCAGGATATGTTGTTTCACGTTATATTGATGATAAAGCTGCTGTTGCTGCATTAATTGAAATGATAGCTTACTTCAAAAGAAATAACTTAAAACCAAAATATCGTACATTATTAGCTTTCCCAATTTATGAAGAAATCGGACATGGTGGAGCTTATGTACCAGAAGAAGTAGAAGAATATGTTGCTTTAGATATCGGATTAATTGGGCCTGATTATCATGCTGATGAAAAAACAGTAAGTATTTGTGCTAAAGATAACTATTCTCCATATGATAGAGAACTTACTGCAAGAATTATCAACCAAGCTAAAAAAACAAACTTAAATTATTGTGTTGATGTTTTCTTCCATTATGGAACAGATGCTAATGCAGCAATTCGTGCAGGTAATAATGTTTATGCTGCTGCATTTGGTATGGCTGTGATCAATTCACATGGTAAAGAACGTTGTCATATTGATTCAATCGTAGATACAACAAAACTTGCAATTGCATATGCCTTGGATTTATAAAAAAGTGGAGCTTTTGCTCCTTTTTTAAATGTATAAGTTGTGTATACAATATACAATTTTATAAGAAAAAGACTATAAAATTCCCTTTATTTGCTTAGAATGTATTTACAATAATACATATTGAATGTATAATTGTATACAATCGTAATAAGGGGGACGTAGAATAATGAATTTAGCGTATAAAATTTTAAGTTCTAAACTTAAAAGTGGTGAGTTAGTTGCTGGTCAACAAATAGGTATTCAAATTGACCAAACATTAACTCAAGATTCAACAGGAACAATGGCTTACTTACAATTAGAAGCAATGGGAATTGAACATGTTGCTGTTGAAAAGGCAGTTGCTTATATTGATCACAATATGTTACAAACAGGTTTTGAAAATATGGATGATCATGAATTTATCCGTAGTGTTGCAAAGAAACATGGAATTACTTTTTCTAAACCAGGTAATGGTGTTTGTCACCAATTACAATTAGAAAACTTTGCGAAACCAGGAAAAACATTAGTAGGTTCTGATTCACATACACCAACATGTGGTGCGATGGGAATGATTGCTATTGGGGCAGGGGGATTAGATGTCGCTGTAGCAATGGCAACAGGTACATATTATTTACAATGTCCAAGTGTTGTTAGAGTGAATTTAGTAGGTAAAAAAGCAAAATGGGCTTCGGCTAAAGATGTTATTTTATATATTTTACAACAATTATCTGTCAAAGGTGGAGTCAATAAGATTATTGAATACACTGGAGAAGGTTTAAAAGAATTATCATTAACAGATCGTGCAACTATTTGTAATATGGGGGCTGAATTAGGGGCAACGACTTCTGTCTTTCCAACAGATGAAATTACGAAAGAATATTTAATTCAACAAGGAAGAGAAGAAGATTATGTTGAATTAAAAGCAGATGAAGATGCTACATATGATGAAGAAATTACTGTTGATTTATCAAAATTAGTACCATTAACTGCCAAACCACATAGTCCAGATGCTGTTGTACCAGTAAGTGAATTAAGAGGAATGAAAATCAATCAAGTAGTGATTGGTTCATGTACAAACTCATCACTTCCTGATATGTTAAAAGCTGCAAAAATCTTAAAAGGAAGAAGAGTCGCAACACATGTTTCACTTGTTATTGCACCAGGTTCTTCAAGTATTCTGGCAATGCTTTCTAAATGTGGCGCTTTAGCGGACATGGTTGCTGCTGGTGCTCGAATTCTTGAATGCGGTTGTGGTCCATGTATTGGTATGGGACAAGCACCACTTTCTAAAGGTGTTTCTTTAAGAACAATAAATCGTAACTTTAAAGGACGTTCAGGAACAAATGATGCCAGTGTTTATCTAGTATCACCTGAAGTGGCTGCTTTAAGTGCAATCAAAGGTTATTTAACAGATGAATTTGAAGATGATATGTATTTAGATGATATTGAAAATACACCATTTGTGAAGAATAAGAATTTCTTTATTGATGAATATGATCCTCAAAATGAAGTATATATGGGACCAAATATTAAACCTGTTCCTCGTGGAGATAAATTGCCTGACACCTTTACTGGTAAAGTATGTTTAAAAGTAGGAGATAATATTTCTACAGACCATATCGTACCATCAGATTCTAAATTACTTCCATATCGAAGTAATGTTCCACATCTAGCAAAATTCTCTTTCTGTAAAGTAGATGATCAATTCTATAATAGATGTATTGAAAATGGAGGAGGATTTATTGTTGGTGGAGATAACTATGGTCAAGGTTCTTCACGTGAACATGCAGCCCTTGTTCCTAATTATTTAAAGATCAAAGCAATTTTTGCTATTTCATTTGCAAGAATTCATCGTTCGAACTTAATTAATAATGGTATTTTACCACTTGTTATTGATCAAAAAGATTATGATTTCTTTAATGATCAAGATGAATATGAATTAATAAATTTATTAGATAGTGTTGAAAACAATAAAGCTATTACAGTAATCAATAAAACAAATAATCAAACAATTACGGTAAAATTAAAATTATCACCTAGAGAAAAAACAATGATTCAATATGGTGGTTTATTAAATGCAATTAAAGAATTAGGAGGTGACTTTTAATGAAAGCAGTTTTAATCCCAGGTGATGGAATTGGTAAAGAAATTTCACAAAGCGTGGTTGATATTACCAAAGCCATGAACTTAGATATTGAATGGGTCGAATACCAAGCAGGTGCAGAATATGCAGCTAAAACAAAAGAAGTCTTTGAACCAGGTTTAGTTGATGCCATCAAGGAGTACAAATGGGCATTAAAAGGTCCTACAGCAACTCCTATTGGGACTGGTTTTAGAAGTGTCAATGTTGCTTTAAGACAAAAATTTGCGACTTATGCTAATGTTAGACCAATTCGTTCTTTTAAAGGAATTGATTCTAAATATGAAAATATTGATCTTGTCATGATTCGTGAAAATACCGAAGATTTATATAAAGGTATTGAATACATGGTAGGTGAAGATGTCGCTCATGGTATCAAATTAATTACTAGAGAAGCTAGTGAAAAGATTTGTCGTTATGCTTTTGAATATGCAAAAGCAAATGGTAGAAAAAAAGTCACGGCCATTCATAAAGCGAATATTATGAAATTTACAGATGGATTATTCTTAGAATGTTTTAGAAATGTTGGTAAGGATTATCCAGAAATTGAAAAACAAGAAGTTATCATAGATAATATGTGCATGCAACTTGTTTTAAGACCAGAAACATTTGATGTATTGGTTGCACCAAACTTATATGGAGATATTGTTTCTGATTTATGTGCAGGTTTAGTAGGTGGATTAGGATTTGCTCCTAGTGGAAATATTGGAGATGAATACCGTATTTATGAAGCTGTTCATGGTAGTGCTCCTGATATTGCAGGAAAAGGAATTGCCAATCCAAGTGCATTGCTTTTAGCGTTTGCTTTAATGTTAGAAGCTTTAGGACAAAATGATCAAGCCACTCGATTACGTGATGCACTATCAAAAGTCGTAGAAGAGGGGAAAATTGTAACGCGTGACATTGGTGGAAATGCTTCTACAAAAGAGTTTACGCAAGCAATTATAGATAGGTTATAGTATGAAAAAAAACATTTTAGAAAATGCAGGACATGGTTCCTTAGGACATCGTATCTTTTGTATTTTAAGAGATAAAATTTTAAATGAAGAATATGAAAAAGGACAAAAATTAAATGAAGTTGTTCTTTCTAAAGAATTAAATATTTCTAGAACACCTATTCGAGAAGCTTTAAAACAATTAGAATTAGAAGGACTTGTTAAAAGTATTCCTAATAAAGGCGTTTATGTTTTAGGTTTTTCATCAAGAGATATAGATGATATGTTAGAAATTCGTGTTGTTTTAGAAAGTTTATCTGTACAACTTGCCATTGATCGTATTACTCAAGAAGAATTAGATCGTATTAAAGAAATCTATGATTTATTAGAATTCTATGCTGAAAAAAATGATCAAGAACGTTTTACAGAAGTGAATATTGATTTCCATGAAGCTATCTATCGAGCAACGCATTCTCAATACTTTGAACAATTGTTATCAGATATTAACTATTATATTCATGTTACTTCAAAACATTCTATTAAACAACCAAATCGTCTTATTGAAGCAGCACGAGAACATAAAGAAATCTATGATGCTATTGTGAAAAAAGATAAAGCACTTGCCAAAGCAAATGTAGAAAAACATATTAGAAAAACACAATCATTGGTAAGAAATTACTATGATGAAAAAGACGAAGCAACAGAAGAATAGTGCGAGAGAGGGCAACCTCTCTTTTTTATAAATTGTAATTCTTAAAAAATGTGTTATTTTAAGAAATTGAAAAAAAGAGATGATGTTTTGAATACGTTTAAAGAAAGAAGTAATTATCTAAAAGCAATCGCATTGATGTCAATCTTTACTTTTATTTTTCTAGGAATAGAGTATTTATTTGTTGACATGATTTCTCTTTTAGTTTCTGAAAATAGAGTTGTTTTATCACAAAATTATGTATTAGGAATGAGTTGTCTAGGATTTATTTTATATCCCTTATATAATCGTTATTTTAAAGGATTATCTCGTAAAATATGTATCGTAATCAGTACCACTATTATTGGACTGATTACCATTTTTTATTTACATCCAATCTATCCTCTTACACTTATAACAGGACTTGTCTTATTTCTTTTTTAGGAGGGTTAGGTGGTATTACTTCTTCATCATATTGGAATAAACGCTATGGTAGCCAAAAAGGAAGCTGGGGAAATCTTATTAATTCCTTTAAAGAAAATACAAAATATGTCTATAGTATATATCTTAAATTAAATGATAAAGGATATAATGAAAATTACTATTTTGATAAAAATACAAAGCTAATCATTAACGGGAAAACAAATGATCTTCCTCTTGAATCAATAAATGTTGATGAATTAGAAGGAGATACTATTTGGTATTCTAATGTTTTAGAAATGACACCAGAATTACAAAACATTAAAATAAAAACATTACAAGAAACGAAAAAAGAAAATACAAATACAAAAGTAAAAACAGGCGATAATACCAAGTATATGGTCTATATGGGATTAATAGGGTTAAGCTTATTAGGTGCTTATTGTATTATTATGAAAAACTATATTCATTAACTGTACAGAAATCATTGTACAGTTTCTTTTTTTTTTGACAAAGTGTTATAATAAAAATCGAATTGGGGGAGAGTTATGGAAAGAAAAGAGTTTTCAATTGCACGTTTTTTAAGTTCAAAAAGTCGATTTGATAATATTGTATTATTAGAAGGCTTTATTGTTGGTATATTAGCAGGGGTTGTGGCAGTTATTTATAGATTGATGTTATCTTATGGTGAAAAGATTGCCTATTTTGTTGTCGATTATATTAAAAACAACACACTTCATTTATGTTTATGGATCATTTGTGTTTTACTTATTGGATTTATTATTTCAAGACTTTTAAAATATGAATCTTATATTTCAGGAAGTGGGATTCCACAAGTTGAAGCAGAAATGATCGATCAAATAGATGAAAAATGGTATCGCGTAATTCTAGCAAAGATGGTGGCTGGAACACTTTCCATTGCTGGAGGGTTATCTCTTGGTAGAGAAGGACCAAGTATTCAATTAGGAGCTATGGTTGGAAAAGGACTAGCTTCTGTATTTAAAAGAATGAAATTGGAAGAAAAGTATCTTTTAACATGTGGTGCTGCTGCAGGACTTTCTGCTGCATTTAATGCTCCACTGGCAGGGGTGTTATTTGCATTAGAAGAAATACATAAAAACTTTTCTCCACTTGCATTAGTAACGGTTATGGTGGCTTCTTTAACTGGAGATTTTATTAGCAAAAATATTTTTGGGATGACACCATCTCTTTATTTTCCATTAGTAGAAAGTTTACCTTTAGGTCAATATGGATTTTTAATTATCTTAGGAATTATTGTAGGTTTATTAGGAGTCTTTTATAATAAGACAACAATGTTTACATTAAAACTTTATGATAAAATCACTTTTTTAAAGAATAATCAAAAGATTTATATTCCTTTAATTATTTCTATTGGCTTTATGATTTTCTATCCAGATGTTTTATGTGGAGGACATCATATTATTGATTT
>ENA-ORTW01003684-ORTW01003684.1-human-gut-metagenome-genome-assembly--contig:-NODE-3684-length-12695-cov-3.441614_pt1 | contig 12695 bp, 14 predicted proteins | sample MGYA00242072_ERZ509193 | MGnify/ENA primary metagenome ERZ509193 (study PRJEB26280, sample SAMEA2338813) | human gut metagenome | biome: human gut; feature: human-associated habitat; material: faeces... | reverse complement strand
CGGCCACGGCGTCCTGCGCCTGGTCGCCGCGGCCGAAGCGCTTGGTGAGCCCGCGCGTCTCGAGCATGTAACCCATGGGTTCGTCCTTTCTCTTCCGGGCGCGCGGGCCGAGTCGCCGTGCCCGCGCGCCTTACCTTTCGGGTTCACCATCCATGGTGGGGCGCGTTTCTAACGAAGCTGTAACGGCCGTTGGGCTCTTTTGGCGCCAGCCCTTCTCGACCTGTACGCCACTCATGGTATGTTTATCGCGATAACAAGGACGGAGGTGCCCGTGGCACGCAATAAGTACCCGGAGGAGACGGTCGAGAAGATCAGGGGTGACGCCCGACGAGTGTTATTTTGCGAGCTAGGCGCATCGAAAGCGACCTTTCGTGGTATAAACTACTTGCCGGAAGCCGCGGCTTTCAGAGTACGGCTTACGTGTACGTTTAACCTCCGTGGGCGACGGGGTGCCGCAAGGCGTAGAATATCGCCCACCTGTAGGGGCCTGCAGCGATGCGGGCCCCGCTTCGTATGAAGGGGGCGTAACCGATGAAGATCGTATCCATCTCCCAGGACTTCTTCGACCTCGTCGATGGCGACCGTGAGCTCATGCTTAAGCACAATCGTCCCTGCATCGTGGTGGTGAGGCTGCGTTTCCGTGGGAAGCGCAGGGACTTCGCCGTGCCGCTGCGTTCCAACATCGCCCCTAACGTGCCCAAAGACCAGTACTTTGCGTTGCCACCCCGCCCCACGACGCGCCCCGGCTGCCGCCACGGCATCCACTACATCAAGATGTTCCCCATAACCAAGGCCTACCAGCGCCGCTTCAGGACCGAGGGCTCGGCCTACTACGAGACGCTCCAGCGCATCATCGATGGCAACACCAAGCGCATTGTCTCCGAGTGCCAGGCGTACCTCGACCGCTACGAGCGCGAGGGAAGGCCTCGCTTTGCCGTCGACATCGACCGCATCGTGGGGCTGCTGGAGGGCGAGAAGTAGGGCACCTCGGCTCAGTCTCGAGCCATGCGGAGTCGCTCCGCATTTTTGAACGCCGCGTGTGCGTCCCAAATACTTGAGAAACAAGCTGTGAAGTGCGGTGGCGCGCCCGTGCCCGTGCATAGCCGTCACCATCAGCGTCTACGCGGCGTCGGCTTCAAGTGGAACTGGCGCCGCTGCTGTATATGGTTTGCCTTGCTGCAAATAGCGGTCAATGTCCACGATGCTTCTGCTTGCGCTTCAACTTTTGCTGCTCGAAGCGCGCCTCCGCTTCATCCGCGCGACGCTGACTTCTTGCTTGAGCCGACTCCCGCATCATCGCTTCCCGCTGTGCCGCGAGTGCCTGTTGTGCCTTGGTGCTCACCGCGGGTCGTTTAAGGGCTTTCGCCGCCTCGCGAGCGCGCCGCTTGGGGTTCTTCGCGGGCTTGCTTGTTTCAGTGGCCTTGTCGCCGAAGAACGAGAGCTTCTCCCATTCGCTTGTAACGAATCGCAGAATCTCCTCATCGGACGGCTCCGCGCCGAAGACGATGCGGGCGACGCCATACCTTCCGCCCTCGACGTGCTCCGCCAGCCCGACCCAGAATTGACCGTCGTGATATGACGATGAGCAGCAAGTCGCTGATAGCCGCCCTGCGAAGCTAGTTGCCTTGTTCGCAGCCGGGCCGCAGGCCGCACCTACGCTCGAGCTCTGCCACGAGGGTATCGTTGTCGGTCACCGAGACGATGGCGTCGCCGTCGTAGGGCGCCTCGATATAGACGCGGTCGAGCGAGTTGGCCGTCCCCGCCCAGAGCGTCCTGGTGCGCCGGACGCCCCGCACGTGGGCGTAGGGTATCACCGAACGCATCCCAGCGTACACGACGACGAGGCGGTCGCCGTAGAGCTCGAGGCGGTTGCTGCGGACGGGAAGGGCGGCCAGGGCCACGAGGGCCGGGACGGACAGCAGCGCGAGCCAGCCCCATAGGAGCGCGGGACTCGAGCTCAGGAAACACGCGATACACGCCGCGGATAAACCGCCCGCCACAATCACCATGGCCGCTATGAACCACGGGTCTGTCCTGCCGGGGAACACCCGCTCCGGCCGCTCGCCCTTCTCGCCCATTACGGCCTCCCTCCCGACGCCCTCCCTAGCGGAGCGTGGGGCCGGAGAGTGCCTTGAACCCGTCGCCGACCATCTCGCCCCCCGTTCCGTGGGCCTTCTGTAGTGGTGTGTACCCCCGACTGTTTGACGGATGTCGTACGATTGAACGTTTTTCGAACTTTTTTAAGATGGGTGCGGCAGGATCGAGCAGATTGTTCGCGCGAGAGGCTCCCCGCCGCCGCGCCCGGTCTCGGGTTCGATGCATCGACATCCGTCTCAGGTGGTGTCTCCGCTGCGCGACATTGCAGGGGGCAAAGCCGAGATGCCATGGGGCGCGCCGAGGCTTTGCCCGCGGGGCGAAGATTCTAGGGGTCCGACGTGGCCCGGAGGGGAGACGGACATGCAAGCGCTTATGACCGAGGAGCTGGCCGAGTGCCTGCCGCCGCTGTACGCGACCGAGGGAGGGGCACTCGCCCTCGACCTCACAAACCCGGAAGGCGAGGACTACCTTGACCTCTGGTGCTCGCTTACCATCAACCTTTCGGGTGGCCCCTTCGCCTCCACGTGGCGCATTCACACTTGTGCCCGGCATCATGGACATGGGCGTCGCCAAGTCGGCCGACGGGGCGCAAGCCCCTGTTGACTCAACGTTCGACGAGATAAACCGCATGTTCTCAAAGCTCGGCTTTATCGATTACAATTCACGCCTCGCGCAAGGGCCGTTCTACTCCCCAAACCTAATCTGCCTGTCGCACGCATCGAGGCGACGGGGCGGCGCCTTCTCGCGTGAGTCAATTCCTGTTTTACTGGTGCGGATCCCAACATGCCCTTATGCATGGTGCTCTGCCGCTTTCGAAACTTCAAAACCATTCGATTTTCGAAACTGAGTGGGAATAAGTTATCGGTACGCTTTTTTATAAAATGTAAAAAAGTACCCCCATAACTGATGAAATGGACGCTGAGAAAAAGGGGTGCATCTTGCGTATATACCGACGTGAAGATCTACCTCTATCTTGCATCGCGCGGGTACGAGCTTTCTGTGGGCCGTATTGGGAAGCTCGAGTGTGACTTCATCGCTCGTAGGCGCAATGCTTACGCCTACATCCAGGTCTCTATGTCGATTGCCGACAGAGGCGTCGAGGAGCGCGAGTACAGGCCGTTCGGCCACATCAGGGATGGGTATCCGCGCTACTTGTTTACGCTTGATCCTCTATTGCAGGAGAGGGATGGCGTCAGGCACCTTAACATGGCGTCGTTTATGCAAGATGGCGGTGATCTTATTTGAGCGGTGGCCAGATTCTTTTGCTCCCTAGTGCGCAAACAGTGCGGGCATCAAATGAGGACCATTGCCTCACGTAGAATCGATAGATTGAGGACTTGTTTTGATGTTGACAAGCTTTTGGCCAGTGACTCCTATTGCCGAGTGGGAATAGCGGAAATAACAGCCTCCGGACCTTTTGGTTCGGAGGCTTTCTTTTTCGTTCTGTTCGGAAGGAGCTCCTTGCCAGAGTCCCATGGATAGCGAACGGCTTTATCGAGCGTGTGCGTTTTCGTAGGCGCCTTTGATTTCTTCCGGCAAATTGTCGGGAATCAGCGTCTCCAGCCTATCCTCGCTGCCATCTTGAATCGCTTGCTCGTAGTACCAGCATTTGAACTTCAACATGTCCAGGGCACGGTTCATCTTCGCGATCTCCGACTCCATGTGGGCCTTCCGCTCCTCGAACATGGCCTTGCGCTGGGGGTATGTTGATGGACCCTCTGCACACCATTCCATGAACAGACGGATGTCCTTGATCTCCATTCCCGCCTTCTTCAGGCATTCGATGACCCGAAGCGCCTCGAGTTCCGTATCGCCGAATCGGCGAATGCCGGACGTCCGCTCCAACCCCGGGAACAATCCCTGCTTGTCGTAATACCGCAGCGTTGAGGCGGGCAAACCGAACATTTCCGCCACCTGTCCGATTGTGTACATGGCCCCTCCGAATAAATCTCGAATTCATTCCTTGACCTAAAGTCAGGTTTAGGTATTACCTTCATTCTCGTCAATACAAATCGGTAGCGCAAGGGGTGGTCCGTAATGGGCAAAACGGTTTTCGCCGGCGGCGTGAACGGTGTGGGCGATATCGCCGGGCATCCCGCTCTGGAACAGGCGCAACGAATGGGCATGGAAATCTAGGCGGGCTACTTAGCCGCGCGGAGACAGATTCGTGTCCAGAACAATCGATAGGAGGAAATCGATCATGGCAATTAAACAGACGGCGGGTAGGGATGCTCTAGGGGACTTTGCCCCCAAATTCGCACAGCTCAACGACGACGTGCTGTTCGGCGAGGTGTGGAGCCGGGAGGGCGAGCTTTCCTTGCGCGACCGCAGCATAGTGACGATGGTTGCCCTGATGGCGCAGGGGCTGACGGACTCCTCGTTCCAATATCATCTGATGTCTGCAAAGAACAACGGGGTGACCAGGGCTGAGATAGCGGAAATCATTACGCACGCGGCGTTTTACGCGGGATGGCCCAAGGCGTGGGCGGCCTTCCGCATGGCGAAGGAGGTCTGGGCGGACGAGGACGACGGCGCCGACGCAAAGGCCCGACACCAAAACGAGATGGCCTTTCCTATCGGTGCCCCCAACGACGCATTTGCGAAGTACTTTATCGGGCAAAGCTACCTCGCGCCCCTTTCCACCGAGCAGGTCGGCGTCTACAACGTGACGTTCGAGCCCGGCTGCCGCAACAACTGGCACGTCCATCACGCCAAAAGCGGTGGCGGACAGATCCTCGTCTGCGTGGCCGGTCGAGGGTTTTACCAGGAATGGGGCAAATCGGCACAGGAGCTGCGCCCTGGCGACGTGGTCAACATCGCCCCGGGTGTGAAACATTGGCACGGAGCCGCGCCCGAGAGCTGGTTCTCCCATCTCGCGCTGGAGGTTCCGGGCGAGGAGGCCTCCAACGAGTGGTTGGAGCCCGTGATCGACGAGCAATACCTTAAAGCGACCGACAAGGAGGCTTAGGCATGGAGCAGTTGAAACTGACGCAGGAATGGGACAAGGTATTCCCCAAAAGCGACAAGGTTGAGCACAGCAAGGCGACCTTCCACAACCGATACGGCATCACGCTGGCGGCCGACGTCTACGTGCCAAAGAACGTGGAGGGCAAGCTGCCTGCCATCGCCGTCAGCGGTCCGTTTGGCGCGGTGAAGGAGCAAACGTCCGGCCTTTATGCGCAGAAAATGGCGGAGCTGGGCTTTTTCGCGATTGCCTTCGACCCGTCCTATACCGGCGAGAGCGGCGGTGCGCCCCGCTATGTGGCATCGCCGGACATCAACACCGAGGATTTCTGCGCAGCGGTGGATTTCCTCTCGGTACAGGAAAACGTCGATCCGGAGCGCATCGGCATCATCGGCATCTGCGGCTGGGGCGGCATGGCAATCAATGCCGCAGCCATCGACTCCCGCATCAAGGCCACCGCAGCTATGACCATGTACGATATGACCCGCGTGACCGCAAACGGCTACTTTGACGCCGAGGATTCCGAGCAGGCGCGCTTCGAAAAGCGTAAAGCGCTGAACGCGCAGCGCACCGAGGACTATAAAAATGACAGCTACGCGCTGGCGGGCGGCGTGGTCGACCCATTACCGGAGGATGCGCCGCAGTTTGTAGCGGACTATTACGCCTACTACAAAACTCCGCGAGGCTACCATCCCCGCAGCCTGGGCTCCAATGGCGGTTGGAATGTGACATCTTCGCTGTCGTTTTTGAATATGCCGATCTTGCAGTACGCCGGCGAGATCCGCTCTGCCGTGCTGCTGGTGCATGGCGAGAAGGCGCACTCCCGCTATTTCAGCGAAACCGCGTACAACAAGCTGACTGGGGACAACAAGGAATTGCTCATTATCCCTGGTGCCAGCCACACCGACCTTTACGATCAGATGGACATCATTCCGTTTGAAAAGCTGAAAGCGTTCTTTGAGGAATATCTGAAATAAGGCGTACCTTGCTTTTTACTTATTAACGGTCATGCATTTAGCGAGGACGGTTTGCGGCAAGACGCCTCGCCGCGCTACTAGTCGTCGGCCCGCGCCGCCGAGAGCAAGGCACCCAAGTCTGCCTGGATCGCCTCTGCCTTGCTTCCAAGCTGCAGCGGAGCCGAATCGCCCGAGATGTTCACGCTCAGCAGGTGTGCATCCGGCAGCTTTGCGGTCATGCTCCAGAACGGAAGCGTAATGATGCCGGGGGTCATCTCGCCCACGCCGAGCTCCAGCAACAGCACGCGGCTACTACCGCGCTCGCGCACGAAGCGCTCATATCGTTCGAGGCCCTCGCGCCATGCCGCACCCTGCAGAAACGTGTCGTCGCGCACCCACGGCACGAGCTGCCAGCCGCAGTGCGGGCATCGGGGGACGTCCTCGCTGCGGATCTCGAAGCCCGCACTGCCCACGTGGTTGTAACGATTGGCGTGAAGGCGGCCGTTGGAAAGAAACTCATTTCCGTGGGGAAGAAACTTCTCGGTGAGTAAAGCTCATCGGAGCGGGGATAGAGCTTTGTCTGCGGGGTACGAAATGCTGGCTAGCGGTTGCGACGCCTTGTTGCAGAAATGCCAACTGCCGCAACTACACCACCGGCAACACTCAGGGCGGCTGCCATCGCACCGTTGTCGCCCGTCGCGGGTAGGGTGGTCCCGGTTGGTTTAACCGCCGCTACTGCCTCGGTGGAAACAGGATTTGCCGTCGGCTTTTTTGCTTCGGGCTGCGGTGTGGGCTCGGGCTTGGTTTCCGGTTCGGGTTTGGAACCGCTCGTATCGGTTGCAATCAAGTGCACGTCACTGTCGAAGACGTAACGGATGTAGTAATCGTGCCGCGTTTCGTGCATAATCCCCTGCCCGCTGTCGAAGTCACGGTCAACGTGTGTGCCAAGGTAGGTTGAGCTGTTGAGGTCCAGCCTGTAAGGGATTTGGTCGTCGGCGTAACTGCCTGTAAAGACCACGGTTGCTCTAACGTGATTGTCAATCATGGTCAGGGCAATAGAGACGCTGGCCTCTTTGGGGTTCTCGGTTTTTATAAGGCTTTCGGTATCGGTGTCGATCTTGAAGAGATGGACGGTGTCGTTAAGCCCGTAGATGAAGTCCTCGGGTTTGTCGGGAAAATCGCATACAAGAGCCTCGTTCTGGACCAACTCGAAAGCAGGGGGTAGCTCCAAATCGTAGTAATGATCGACGGTGGTTGCTGTGAGGCTGCCTTCCGCGTTGACTTCGTCGCAGGTGATGGGTGCTGCGACATCGGGTTCGGGCATTTCGGTCGCCAGTGCTGCGCAGGGTAGCAAAAGCTGCCCTGTCATAAGAATGCTTACTCCGAAGGCGACGACTCTGGCACCTGCATGAAGCTTGACGTTGCGGATAGACGGGCCAGTGCGTTTGTTATGGGTTTGAGGTGCAACATACTGTCCATACATAAGGCGCTCCTTGTTCGTAGGCCGGTTTCCGTGGATCTATATTGCGCCTGGCCGATGCGGCTAGGCTCTTTCACGCGAACGCTTATGCGAGCAGGGAGAAAGCTCAAGCTAATTTTCCCACAGTCGATACTTTGCGAGCAACGATTTGCTGTTCAATTCTCGGAGAGGGAATCAAGGTGGCCGAGGAGTTATCAGGCAATGAGATTGTGTCTAGAGAACACGAACAAGAGATGTGGTCTGCAGACGACTGAATAGCTCCATCTGTTTTGGTTACAACGAAATGTGTGCCGCGCGCCTGCGGCATGAAGGAGGGAGATTCTTATGAATATCGTTGTGTTGAGCGGCAGTCCGCGTAAGGGCGCCAATACCGACACCATGGTCGAGGCGTTTGCCGAGACCGCGCGCGAGGCCGGCCATACGGTCGAGGTCGTTCGCGTTGCCAGCAAGAAGATCGCTGGTTGCCTGGGGTGCCAGTATTGCTTCGCTCACGAGGGCACTTGCGTGCAGAAGGATGACATGGCCGACGTAATCGAGTCGCTGAAAGGCGCCGATATGGTTGTCTTCGCTTCGCCTATCTACTGGTTTGATATCACTGCGCAGGAGAAAGCCGCCATCGACCGCCTGTACGCCTTCGGTGCCACGGGCTTCCCGTTCACCAAGACGGCCCTTTTGCTCGATAGCCACAGCGAGGGCGTCTATGATGCGGCAATCGCTATGTACAAGTCAACCTGCGCGTACTGCAAGTGGGAGGACCAAGGCATTATCACCATCAGCGGTATGATCGAGCGCGATAGCATGGCATCGTCGCCCAAGTTGGAAGAGGTGCGAGAGCTCGCCCGCAAGCTCGCCTAAGAACAAGAAGAGTGCATGGCAATCGGCGTTATTTGAAGTGCTTGCCGTCCTTGCCAGGTGAATCGTTGATTGCCATGCGCCGTTGCCCTTGCGGACAATCTCGGCGTGCTAGGAGGCCTTCTCACTCAGGAACTCCCTGAATGCGGGGATGTCAAAGCCAACGAGACCACGCCCGCGCTCTCCGATGACGCCGTCCTCGAGGAGACGGCGTTTATATTGGCTTGCATAGTTGCTGGCAACGCCCATGCGTTTGGCTACCTCCGAGACCCTGCTGGGGCCAGAATCGGGCAGCATCGCGAGCAAAAACTCAATGTCTTTATCGGAAAGCTCCCGATAGGTCGTTTCGAGAATTCGATCGCGCAGCTCCATGCGGGCAAGCAGAGAACCCTGCTGGACATCAGGTGCGCTGATTTTAGGCGAGTTCTCCGAAACATCCCATGTGCGATATCCGACGAGCTGCATCATATAGGGAAATCCGTCGACGGCCTTCACAGCATCCTCGAGCGCTTCTGGTGTGATTGAACGTCCTCCGGCCTCAACGGTTTTGCGAAACGCGTTTGCAATTTCAACGTCAGTGATTCGTCCTAACTGATGATATTGGGAACGCCTGAGGAACGAGACGGAATCGTTACGCAGCAACGCCGATACTTTGTAGGGCAGTCCTGCCATGAGTAGGGCAACTTTTTTACCTTCGCGTACAAAGTGCTGGTAAACAGAGGCAAATTGAAGCATTTCTTCGAGATCGACGGTGACTTCATCGATGGTAATGAGAAGTCCGATGTCATGTTTTTCGAGTTGCTTAAAGATGCCATTCATGCGTGTGCGCCAGTTGCCCTGGACCTCTTGAGCATATGTCCAATCGATGCCCACTGGACCAATTTGAACGCCGTTTATGCGCGCATGAGGCTGTGAGAGGTAGCTATCTGCGGCTTCTTTGGTTCGCTCGATAATATCTTCGAGCATGCCTGGCATGGCGGAGACATTTGCTGCGATCCAACCGTGTTCAAGCGCCGTTTCTGAAAGGAGCGAGAGAAGCGCCGTCTTGCCCGTTCCCCTTGCGCCCGTAAAAATAGTCGACAGGTTTGGATCTCCCGGGCCGTTGATAAAACCACGGTTGATGTCACGCAGAATATGCTCGCGACCCGCTAGAAAGGGAGGGATACTTCCGAACGTCGGGGTAAAGGGGTTCTTGCTGTACTCCATGGTGTCTCCTTTGCAAGTTTTGCTAATTTTTGCAAGTTTTGCTAACGATCGACCAAAGGGCATCGAAGCAGTGACGCTGACATTTCTTAACGCAGAAAAATAAGCAGAAATCAATTAATCTGCGTTAAGAAATAGTTGAGAAGAAAAACGACGAGTCCCGGGCGCAATGCCGTTGCGCTCCGGGCCTCGTCGCTTTGCGAAGTATCTAACGGTCTCGTTGCCGTGGTACCTAGTCAAACAGGCTCGGCATGTCGTTTTCCTTCATGAGGGCACCGGCTGAGGGGAGGCTCTGCGCGGTGAACTTCTCGGCCGAGACGCCGGCGCCAAGAATCTCCTCGGTTGTGCCGACGGTGGTGACCGAGCGGCCCTTCTTGGCCGTAAAGGCTTGGACGCCCTGCGTGTTGGTGGTCGTCTTGGTCTTGAGCAGCGACGTGTTGAAGTTCATCAGGCGATAGTCGCTCGAGACCAGCGCGATGTCACGATCTGTGTTGAGCACCTGGGCATACAGCAGCTTGCTGCCGCCGTAGATGGCGTTCTTGAGGCGTTTGCGGTTGGTCTTGGTGACGTATCCAGAAAGCGCGACGCGCACCACGCGGCCGTTCTCAAAGACGAACAACACGTCGGCCTTGTAGTCCTCGGGGTCGATGACCCAGATGACGCTCTCGTCGGGTTCCATCTCAAGATCGGTCGGCAGGTACGAGCCCAGCTGGGCCGACTTGGTATCCTCAAACGCCGCAACCTTGCACTTGTACACCTGGCTCTTGTTGGTAAAGACCAGCAACTCGTGGGTGTTGGAGGACGGGAACTCGATAAAGGGTTTGTCGCCGTCCTTGTACTTGAGCGTGGTCGCCTTCTTGAGCACGCGGTCCGTCATCTTCTTAAGATAGCCATCGCGCGAGAGCATGATGGTAACCGGGTACTCCTCGACCTCGGGCTCCAGGCTTACCTCGATGACCTCGTGGGGCTCGATCCTGCCCGTGCGGCGCGGCATCACGTACTTCTTGTTGACCGCGGCCAGCTCGTCGCTGATGACCTTCTTGATGTTCTCCTCGCTGGAGAGGATCTCCTCAAGCTCGGCAATCTCGCCCTCAAGCTTGGCAATGTCCTTGGTGCGGTTGAGGATGTACTCCTCGTTGATGTTGCGGAGCTTAAGCTCGGCAACAAACTCGGCCTGGGTCTCGTCGATGTCGAAACCCTTCATAAGGTTGGGCACGACCTCGGCTTCGAGCTTGGTGCCGCGGATGATGGCGATGGCCTTGTCGATGTCGAGCAAGATCGCCTCGAGGCCGTGCAGCAGGTGCAGGCGCTCGGACTTTTTGCCCAGGTCAAAGTTAATGCGGCGACGCGTGGACTCAATACGCCACTTGACCCACTCGTGCAGAATCTGGCGCACGCCCATAACGCGAGGGTAACCATCGACCAGCACGTTGAAGTTGCACGAGAACGAATCCTGCAGCGTGGTCGAGCGATAGAGCTTGGCCATGAGCTTGTCGGGGTCGACGCCGCGCTTAAGGTCGATGGCGATGCGCAAGCCCGAGAGGTCGGTTTCGTCGCGGATGTCAGCGATCTCCTTGACCTTGCCCTCCTTAGAGAGCTTGACGATGCGCTCGATGATGACATCGGTCTTGGTGGTGTAGGGAATCTCGTACACCTCGATGATGCGCTCTTCGGGAATCCAGCGCCAGCGGGAGCGAATCTGGAAGCTGCCAAGGCCGGTCTCGATGATCTTCTCCATCTCCTCGCGACGGTAGATAATCTCGCCGCCGGTCGAGAAGTCGGGCATGGGCATGTACTCGAGCAGGTCGCAGTCGGGATCCTGCAGGTAGTGCATGGTGGCAGTACAGACCTCGTTGAGGTTGAAGCCGCAGATGTCGGATGCCATGGCGACGCCGATGCCCTTATTGGCCGAGACAAGGATGTTGGGAAACGTGGTGGGCAGCAGGCGCGGCTCCTTCATGGCGCCGTCGTAGCTGTCGACGAAGTCGACCGGATCCTTGTCGATGTCCTTGAAGATCTCGGCGCTGATGGGGGAGAGCTTGGCCTCGGTATAACGCGAGGCGGCGTAGCTCAGGTCGCCCGAATAGTACTTGCCAAAGTTGCCCTTCGACTCTACGAAGGGGGCAAGCAGCGCTTCGTTGCCCGTCGCCAGGCGCACCATCGTCTCGTAGATCGCGGCGTCGCCGTGCGGGTTGAGCTTCATGGTCTGACCCACGATGTTGGCGCTCTTCTGGCGCTCGCCCTTGAGCAGACCCATCTTGTACATGGTGTAGAGCAGCTTGCGGTGCGAGGGCTTAAAACCGTCGATCTCGGGGAACGCACGCGAGACGTTGACGCTCATGGCGTAGGGCATGTAGTTGACCTCGAGCGTCTGCGTGATCGGCTGGTCGGTGACCTCGGAGTGCAGGCCGATGACGTTTTCGGCGTTGACCTGCTTTTTCTTTGGCTGGTTCTTCGTCTTCTTCTTTGCCACGATTTCCTCTTGAACTTCTTATGGGCCGTCGTTATCGATTTGCTGCTATTGCAGGTCCAGCTGGTCCAGATATTCCTTGCCGTGCTCGGAGATATGGCGCTTGCGGCCTGCCTCGTCGTTGCCCAGCAACAGGTTGAACATGGTTTCCATCTTGGTGACGTCCTCGGGCTCCACCTTGATCAGACGACGCGTCTCGGGATTCATGGTGGTGAGCCACATCATGTCCGGGTCGTTCTCACCAAGACCCTTGGAGCGGTTGATGGAGCACTTTTGGTCGCCAATCTCCTTGAGGATGCCGTTCTTCTCGAGCTCGGTGTAGGCAAAGTAGGTCTTCTCTTTGCAGTTGATCTCGTAGAGCGGCGATTCGGCGATATACACGTAACCCTCGTCGATAAGCGTGGGCACCAGGCGGTAGAGCATGGTGAGCACGAGCGTACGGATGTGATAACCGTCGACGTCGGCGTCCGTACAGATGATGACCTTGTTCCAGTTGAGGTTGTCCAGGTCAAAGGCACCAAGGTTCTTGATGCGCTTGTCCTTGATCTCCACACCGCAGCCCAGCACGCGCATAAGGTCCATGATGATGTCGGACTTAAAGATGCGCGGGTAGTCCTCTTTCAGGCAGTTGAGGATCTTACCGCGGACGGGCATAACGCCCTGGAACTCGGC
>ENA-ORTW01003663-ORTW01003663.1-human-gut-metagenome-genome-assembly--contig:-NODE-3663-length-12765-cov-2.786939_pt1 | contig 12765 bp, 10 predicted proteins | sample MGYA00242072_ERZ509193 | MGnify/ENA primary metagenome ERZ509193 (study PRJEB26280, sample SAMEA2338813) | human gut metagenome | biome: human gut; feature: human-associated habitat; material: faeces... | reverse complement strand
CCGATGGCGAACCTCTCGTACATCACCCAGAACAACGAATCGTTCAACCTCATCAACAACATGGAGTTCCTGAACGACCGCTACGCCTCACTCGCCCTCAGCTACGACATGAACGGAAAGCTCTTCAACCGCATCCCCCTCATCAAGAAGCTGAAGTGGAGAGAGATGTTCCGCATCCGAGGCATGTGGGGCACACTGACGGACAAGAACAACCCGTACAAAAGCGGCAACCCCGACCTCTTCCTTTTCCCGATGCGCGACGGCATGCCCACCAGCCATATCATGAGCAATACCCCCTACGTCGAAGCCAGCGTAGGTATCTACAACATCTTCAAACTGCTGCACATAGAATATGTGCGCCGCCTCACCTACACCGACATCCCCGGCGTGAAGAAAGGCGGAGTGAGGTTTATGATATTGATGATATTTTAGGAGTTATGAGTTATAAGTTATGAGTTATTTGGGGGGGATATGAAGGAAAGTATATTGAAAGAGAAAGCCATGGATTTTGCGATACGCATTGTCAATCTATATCATTTTCTGAATGATAAAAAGCAGGAAAAGGTTATGGCGAAACAGATATTACGGAGCGGCACCTCTATTGGAGCAAACATCAGTGAAGGGATATATGCAGAGTCCACAGCCGATTTCATTCATAAACATGCCATTGCCCAAAAAGAGTGTGCAGAAACCCTATATTGGCTTGAACTATTGAAAAGAACCCAATATATCGACCCGAAGCAATATGACTCTTTATACCAAGATTGCAACGAACTACATAAAATGATAACCTCTACCATCATAACTTCCAAGAAATCCCATCCAACCAAATAACTCATAACTTATAACTCATAACTCATACCATGCAACCATTAGCAGAACGGCTTAGGCCAAAGACATTAGACGAGTACATCGGTCAGAAACACTTGGTAGGACAAGGAGCGGTACTGCGCAAGATGATTGATGCGGGACGCATCTCCTCGTTCATCCTATGGGGCCCGCCGGGAGTGGGCAAGACGACGCTTGCACAGATTATAGCCAACAAGCTGGAAACTCCGTTCTACACCCTCAGCGCTGTGACGAGCGGCGTAAAGGACGTACGCGACGTGATAGACCGCGCCAAGAGCAACCGCTTCTTCTCGCAGGCAAGCCCGATACTGTTCATCGATGAAATACACCGTTTCAGCAAGTCGCAGCAAGACTCCCTGCTCGGCGCTGTGGAACAGGGAACGGTGACGCTGATAGGCGCTACCACGGAGAACCCCTCGTTCGAGGTAATCCGTCCGCTGCTCTCCCGTTGCCAGCTCTACGTACTGAAATCACTGGAGAAAGACGACCTGCTGGAACTGCTCCGGCGCGCCATAACCACGGATGTCCAGCTGAAAGAGCGCCGGATAGAGCTCAAGGAGACAACCGCCATGCTCCGTTACAGTGGCGGCGATGCCCGCAAACTGCTTAATATCCTCGACCTCGTCGTGCAGTCCGAAGCCGGCGACCCCGTTGTCATTACCGACGAGATGGTGACCGAGCGCCTTCAGCAGAACCCCCTCGCCTACGACAAGAACGGAGAGATGCACTACGACATCATCTCCGCCTTCATCAAGTCCATCCGCGGCAGCGACCCCGACGGAGCCATCTACTGGCTGGCACGCATGGTAGAGGGCGGTGAAGACCCCGCTTTCATAGCCCGCCGTCTCGTCATTTCCGCTTCCGAGGACATCGGACTGGCGAACCCCAACGCCCTGCTGCTGGCCAATGCCTGCTTCGACACCATCATGAAAGTAGGCTGGCCTGAAGGACGCATCCCGCTGGCGGAGACTACCATCTACCTCGCCACCAGTCCCAAGAGCAACTCCGCCTACATGGCCATCAACGACGCCCTCGAACTGGTGCGGCAGACAGGCAACCTGCCCGTTCCCCTGCACCTGCGCAACGCCCCCACCAAACTGATGAAACAGCTCGGTTACGGCGGCAACTATAAATACGCCCACGACTATCCCGGCAATTTCGTCCGCCAGCAGTTCCTGCCCGACGACCTGAAAGACCGCCGCATCTGGCATCCTCAGGACAATCCCGCCGAACAGAAGCATAAGGAAAGGATGGACAGTTTGTGGGGAAAGCGAAATGACCCCCAACCCCATAACTCATAACTCATAACTCATAACTTATAACCCATGAAAATAATAGCATTAGACGGCTACGCCGCCAACCCCGGAGACCTCTCCTGGGACGAACTGAAAAGCCTGGGCGAATGTACCATTTACGAACGTACCGCCCCCACCGAAGTACTTGAACGTGCAGCCGGAGCAGATATCCTGCTGACGAACAAAGTCGTGCTCAATGCGGCGACCATCGCATCCCTGCCCGACCTGAAATACATCGGCGTACTTGCCACCGGATACAACATCGTCGATACCGCCGCTGCCAAAGAGCGGGGCATCATCGTTACCAATATCCCGGCATACAGCACCCCGTCCGTCGCGCAAATGGTCTTCGCGCACATCCTCAACATCGCCCAGCAGGTGCAGCACTACACCGACGAGATACGCAACGGCCGTTGGAGCGACAGTCCCGATTTCTGCTTCTGGGACACTCCGCTCATCGAACTGCGCGGTAAGAAAATCGGTATCATCGGCCTCGGACAAACCGGCTACAACACCGCCCGCATCGCCATCGGCTTCGGCATGGAAGTACATGCGTACACATCCAAATCGCCTTTCCAGCTTCCCCCCGAAATCAAGAAAACGGAGCTCGACGAACTCTTTGCCAACTGCGACATCATCAGCCTGCACTGCCCCCTCACCGACTCCACCCGCGAACTGATTAACGCCGCCCGCCTGAAACAGATGAAGCCCAACGCGATTCTCATCAACACCGGACGCGGCCCGCTTATCAACGAGCAAGACCTTGCCGATGCCCTGAACAACGGCACCATCTTCGCCGCCGGGCTGGACGTACTCTCGCAAGAGCCGCCCCGTGCCGACAACCCGCTGCTCACCGCCAGAAACTGTTACATCACCCCGCACATCGCCTGGGCAAGCGCCGCCGCCCGCGAACGCCTCATGCAAATCATGCTGGACAATGTAAAAGCCTTCTTAGACGGAAAACCGATTAATTCAGTAATAAAATAACCGACAGAAGAGTAAGCGTCAAAGCTCCGGCAGTCCCGTCTCCGGAGCTTCCGACGCCCTTATAAGTCACCGGTGCCGACCATGGGAAAAGCCGCCGTCAAAGGCCTGTTTCATCTGATACTGACAGCCGCCACATTCGTGCTGGCCGCCGTCACCATCCTCGCGTCCCGTTCCGGACATTACCATCCGGAAAGCTCCACCGTCATGCCCTTGCTGGGACTTGCCGTACCGGTATTGCTGGTCTCCTGCCTGATTGTCTCCCTCTGCTGGGCAGTGGCACGCAAGAAATGGGCGTTCGTCACGCTGATAGCTTTCTTCTTCAATTGGGAGTACCTCACGGCCGTTATCCGGTTCGGTTCCGCCCGTGACATACCCGCCACGGCATCGGCACCGAACCATCAGGGCAAACCCGGCGGTTACCTCACCGTAGCCACCTACAACGTTCATAACTTCGGAAACGAAATCACCGGTTACTCCTGCAAAGAGATAGCCAGGTACATGCGGCAACAGCACGTCGATGTGCTCTGCTTTCAGGAATTCGGCGGAAACGAACACTTCACGGCAGACAGCCTGCGTCGCGCCCTTTCCCACTGGCAATACGCCCTTATCCCCGCAGACGACTCCATCCGCGGCCTTCTCCCCATCGCCGTATTCAGCCGCTACCCGCTCACCGGCGGACGCTTCATCACCTACCCCCACAGCTCCAATTGCAGCATGCTGTGCGACATCGTTGCGGGTACGGACACCATCCGTCTGCTGAACAACCACCTGCAAACTACCGGCGTCAGCCGGAACCGTAAAAAATGGGAACGCGAACTCACCACCGACAATACCCGCCGTGAAGCGCAGGCCGTACAGGACGCGGCGGAAACCCTGCATGAAAACTTCGTGAAACGTGCCGCCCAAACCGACAGCATCTGTCACCTCGCCATTGCCGCCCCTCACCCCGTACTGGTGTGCGGCGACTTCAACTCCCTACCCTCATCCTACACCTATCGCCGGCTCTCCGGATTCCTCGAAGACGGTTTCAAGACGGGCGGACACGGCTATATGTACACCTACCGCTACGGCAAGCGCATGCTGCGTATCGACTACGCCTTCCATTCACCCGAACTGGAATGCATCGACTACTACTCTCCCGATCTGGATTTATGCAGCGACCACAATCCGGTGATATTCACGGTGAAGCGTTAAAAAACAAAAGATTACCACTAAAGAAAGGAAAACATCAAAAGAAAACATCAAAAGAAAAACGTACAAACAATTACTTTTCAGAAGCCCAATTTTCAATTCGGATATTCTCCACTCTATCAAGATGCTTTACATTTTCCGTCACCATGACAGCATCAATAGCAACAGCCGTAGCACCAATAAAAAGGTCTATATCATCAATTAAAGTACCTTTCCTTCTCAGCCTTGCTTTCTGAGAAGCATATTCAGATATGGCGACAGCGATAGGAATGACTTCCATATCCGCACAAAAGGATAATACCTCTTTTATATTTTCCGCTACGGAATTACTGCATTCCGCACCATACAACAGTTCCGCAACGGTCATTTCCGAAATGCAACAATTATGCCAGCCAACTCTCCGCAACTGTTCACACATTCCTTTTTGACCTCTAAGGATATAAATACAAATATTACTGTCGAGCAAATATTTAGGTACCCTATCCATCTCAATCAAAATTCAATGGAGCCTTTACGCTTTTCCGGCCTTCATACATATCCTTTATGATTTTGTCCGTACTGCGTTCATCTTTCCATTTACCCATATGTTTTTCTATCATATCTTGCGTCTTATCCCTATGGGTAACTTTACCGGCCACAACAGAAGCCGTAAGGCGTGTAGCCAAACGCAATTTTATATCATCACTCAACGATTTCAACATTTCCCAATACGTATCGGTTATTTTCAATGCATCATCCATACCATTCTGTTTTTAGCCATTCGTTTTCTATTCATCCGACAGGATAAAACAAAAGTAACTGATTAATTATACCTATACAAATAAATTGCGAACAAAATCAAAATACCATCCTACTCTGCCATACCGTATTTCCTCTTACGCTCAAGCTACAACTAAAAAAAGATAGAGCCGCCCCGGTCTCCCGGAACAGCTCTACCGCAAAAATAAACATGAACAAAGATATCTTTAGAACGTCAAGCGGACACCTACCTGAGCGTGCCAGCGTGAAGAAACATCGCTCTTGGTGATTTCAGACTTGTTGTAAATATAGTTAGGGGTGGTCTGGCCGTTTACCGTTGTCAGTTTCGTAACGGAAATCGGTGAGAGGTTGTAGAGCGAGCCGTAGGTTGCTCCCCACTTCTTATTCAGCATATTGGCGAAGTTGATGATGTCGAAAGTAAATTCCAGTTTACCCAAACCCTTAGGATTATAGATGGTTTGAGCCAGGTGGAGATTGATTTCGTGCTCCCACTTGGTGAGGTTGGAGTTACGTTCGGCATACTGTCCGCGGTGGTTCTTGGCGTAAGCGTCGTCCTCAATCCACTGTTTGAAAGCCTGACGGCTCTCTTCGGCGGTCATGGTCACTTCTCCCTGCTTGTTTGTAGCATCCACAAATTCCATCTTGTTCAGTTCTTCGTCGGTCGGGATGTACAGCAGGGAGTTACCCTTTTGTCCGTCGCCGTTGAAGTCGGACGTTTCGTTCATGGTCAGGCTGTAACGGTTTCCGGAGAATCCGTTGTAGATGACAGAGATAGAAGTACTCATCCAGTTGTTCCAGTATTTCGGAGTGGTGTAAGCTACCTGAGCCATTACGCGGTGCGGAATATCGAATTTGGAGAAACCGAGTTCGTTGCCGCTGTTGGTATCACGGGAATAGTTGTACTTCCAGTTGGAGTAAGCTACGGAAGAAGTACCGTCGTTCACAGACTTGGAGTGTCCGAACGTATAAGAAGCTGACATGTCGAGACCGAATCCGAAGTGTTTCTCCAGCAAGGCTGAAAGAGCGTAGCTGTAACCCTTGTTCGTATTCTTCAGGTTGATGATGGAGTAATAATCACCGGCCTGCACCTTATAAGCGGGAGAAGCGGAAGCCTCTACACCCGGAACGGCGTACACCTGTCCGTTTTCCACCAGAGCGAGGTTTTCAAAGAACACGTTGTTCATGGTCTTGGAGTAAACACCCTCAAGAGTCATTTTCACGTTACCCGGCAGGAATTGCTCCCAAGCCAGATTGGCACGCAACACTTGCGGATACTTGAACTTCTTGTCGGTAGTCACGATATCCTGCTTCATGCTACCTGTGGCGGCAGACAGCGGATTATCCTTGTATTCTCCCAGTGAAGGAGCCTCGTTGGTATCGTTCTTGCCCGACGCGTCCTTAGGCTGGAGAGTAGTACCCTTCTGCTCCATACCCGTATTATTGAACGAGTTGCTGAGCCATACGAACGGTACACGTCCGGTAAAGATACCCACACCGCCGCGGATAAGCGTGCGATGCTCCTCGTCGGTGTACCAGCTGAAGCCTACACGCGGTGAAACCATCAGCTTGGCGCTCGGAGTCTCGCCTACGCGCACACCCATGTTGCGTTCGGCGGCGAAGTCATTGAAAGCGGGGTTTACGGTAGGTTTGTTGAACAGCAGGGGAATATCGAAACGGATACCGTAAGTGAAGTTGAAGTCTCTCGACACCACCCACTTGTCCTGAGCGTAGAAACCGAACTGTCCGGCTTTCATTACAGGGGCGTATTTCAAGTCACCGCCTGTCATGTCGGGGTCGCTATACTTATACGTAAACTTGTAAGGCTTGTCTTGCAGGAAGTAATCCAAAGAGTTGTAGTACCACGCGCCTTCCGAAGCCTGGATAAACAAGTTGCTGATTTTGTAGATTTCGTTGTGAGTACCGAAAGTCAGGGTGTGGTTGCCGAGATACCAGGAGAGGTTGTCCTCGAAGCTGTATACATCCTGATCCAGTCTGTTGGCGCCGGAAGAGAATTCCGTACCGATGTTGGCTGTAATCTTCGTTTCACCGTCACCGCCTACCACATTGCTGATTTGCACGCAAGGACCTGCATATTCCGTATCGCGGAAGTCGCGAACGAACGTGCCCGATGCACGGAGCTCGTTGTAGAGGTTATCGCTCAGGCGGGAGTTCAACTCGGCCACTACCGAATTCATCTTGTTGTTCATGCGGTAACCGCTGTTGCCGAAGTAGTAAGTGGTGGAGTTGGCTCCGTACACATCTTTATAAGAGTTGTTGTGCTGGTAGCGTACGGCGAGTTTATGCTTTTCGCTGATGTTCCAGTCCACACGCGCCAAGAGGCCGAACGATTTCTGTTCGATGTCACGTTCGCCGTAAGCCTCTTCGATGCCGGTCAGATTCTTGTACTGGTCGGCAATCTGCTTGGCGGTGGCGCTGGTGATATAGTTAGAGGTATAGCCCGGATAAGTGCTTGAAGGATAGCTGTTCTTCTTGCCTTCCGCGCTGACGAAGTAGAACAGTTTGTTCTTGATGATGGCGCCGCCCAGCGTACCGCCGTAAGTACGGTCGAACTGCTGAGACATCGGCGACTTCTCGTAGCCGCGTACGGCGCTATACTTGCCATACATGTTCTGGTTGTTGAAATAGGTGTAAGCCGAACCGTGAGTTTCGTTCGTACCCTGCTTGGTGATGGCGTTGATGCCGCCGCCCGTAAATCCGCTCTGGCGGACATCGTAGGGGGCTACCACCACCTGAATTTCCTGAATGGCGTCCATGGAGATGGGATTGGCGCCTGTCTGAGCGCCGTTCGTACCGCCGGCAGAGAGGCCGAATACGTCGTTGGCTACCGTACCGTCGATTTGGAAGCTGTTGTAGCGGTTGTTGGAGCCAACAAACGTGATACCGCCGTTTTTGGAAGTCATGGCCAGCGGGCTGTTCTTCACGATGTCGTAGATGTTGCGGTCTACGGTCGGGGTATTCTCGATGGCGTTTGCGGAGAAGTTGGTGGCAGCGCCGCTTTTGGTCTTGGCGTCGGCTACGACTACCACTTCATCCAGCAACTCCGAGCTGGGGTGCAGTTTTACGTTCTGTGTGTAAGTGTTACCCAATTCCAGCATAATGCCGGTAAACGCCGCGCTCTGATAGCCTACATAAGACACTGTAAGCTTGTACGGGCCGCCCGTACGCATACCCTGAATGGTATAGCGCCCGTCCACGTTGGTGATGGCGCCGTACTGTGTACCAGAGGGCTCATGAACAGCAACAATCGTCGCTCCGATCACTGTTTCATTCTGTTCGTCGGTCACCTTGCCGCTGATGGCGGAAGTAGTTACCTGCGCATTTACGCCCGCAGCCGCCAGAAGCAGCATCAGCGTAAAAATAAATCTCAATCTTTTTAACATAATTGTTTTTAATTAGTTTCTTAAATTGTTATATTTCTGAAAACATCAGCAAAGGTACGCAAAATAATATGTAATTACGTTACGTTTCTGCTACAATTTTTAAGAATAGTCCCGATAGTATGCAAATGCGGTATATACCATCGGGAAAAAGCATATATGACTATTCCGCGCAAGGCAGCACCACCGTAAACCGGCTTCCCCGCCCCACTTGCGATTTTACTTCGATGCGTCCGCCCAGCCGTTCCACAATGACTTTGCAGATGGGCAGCCCCAGTCCCACGCCTTGCGAGAACTCGCTGCGCTTGTAGAAGCGGGCGAAAATCATCTCCCGTTCCTCTTGCGGAATACCTATCCCGGTGTCTTCCACGTAGATGCCCACTTCGCGGGTGGCGGGCAGACGGACGTATCCCAGCCTGATATGGCCTTCGGACGTGAATTTGCCGGCGTTGTTCAGAAAGTTCGTGAGGACCTGCGTCAGCCGCATGCGGTCTGCGTGCACGAAGGCGTCCTCTGCCGGGAAATCCGCGATGAACTCCAGCGGCGGTTTTATCAGTACGCTGTGTGTCCGGTAAACCGCTTCGAGCAGGTGACGTACGCTTTCGCGGCTCAGATCGAAAGACATGTTGGCGGTTTCCATGCGCGAGAGTTGCAGCACGTCGTCCACCAGTTTCAGCAGCAGTTTGGTGTTGGTGTCGATGATGCCGGCATACTCCCGCTTCTCCGTTTCGGACAGCTCCGGGTCGTACACCAGCAGATTGGCGAAGCCCGCTATGGCGTTGAGGGGCGTGCGTATCTCGTGGCTCATGTTGTTCAGGAACGACTGTTTCAGCTCGGCACGCTCCGCCAGACGGCGCGCCTGTATCAGTTCCTCTTCATGGTCTTTGACGTCCTGGATGTTCTGCAACAGTCCCGTAATGATGTACCTGCCGCCCGACACGGTGGCGGGCAGCGTGCTGTAACGCAGTTCCCACCATTCGTAGCCCCCGCCGGTGAAGTCGAAACGGTAGTGCCCTTTATGGGTATGCACGTTCTCCGAGGCACGGTAGCTGCGGTAGAAACGCTCGCGGTCGTCGGGATGCAGGAAGTGTATTATCTCGTCCAGCGTGATGCGCTCGCGCGGGTGGCGGATAAGGTCGTAGAAGTGCGGGTCGCAGATAATCCCCTCGCCTTCCAGGCGCCACACGTAGGTGGAGCTGCCGCTGATGGCAAGCGTCAGCGTTTCGTGCTCGTAGCGCAGGGAGTGCTGCGCCTCACGCTTGCGCCTGCGCTCCACGGAGAGGCTGCGGATAAGAAAGGCGATGAACAGCAGCAGGAGAAGCCCCGAAAGGACGGCTATATATAATAAGGTGTAATGATAGCGTTCCGTAAAGGGGATGTACATCACGGTGTACTCCTTGGGGATGCGGCTCAGGGGGATGCCGTAGCGTTGCAGCACGTGCCAGTTCACGACGTACCGCTTGGCGCAGTACCGCACCTGCCTGTCGGGCGTCCCGCCTCGGAGACGTTCGGCGATGCCCTGCGCCATGTCGTCCAGTTGCGTTTCGAGGGGAGCGAAGTAGCCGCCCAGGGCGTAGTCCGACGTGCCGAAGCCTTCGTTCACGGTTTCAAAGCAGGGGTTGTGGAAAAAGTTGGCGGAGTGCACGGCTATGAATTCCCGTCTGGTGAAAAGGCAGAGCGTGCGATGGCCGTGCCCCGTCCACGCCATTTGGGTGAGCGAGAGCGAGTCGCCGTTCAGCCGGACGATGGCGGTGGTGTCGAAACGCTCGTTCTCCCCGCTCATGCCGGACGCTACGGGCGGCAGGGCACTGCTCAGCCCCCGGTGAACGGACACGTGCGTGCCTATCTGTCCGCAGTAGATTTCGTAGCCTTTCCCGCGGAGCTGCCCGGTGAGGTCGTCCCAGATGAAACGGTCGAGTACGCTGTTGCGGTTTATCACGCACACGCGGGACTTGCCCATGATGCGCTCCACCATGCGTATGGTGTTCAGGTAGTCGGGAGCGTCGGCATAGCCCGTCACGTTGGGATAGCGTTCCAGCAGCTTGCGGTTGGGATAGTTTACGCCGCCGAACACCACGGGCAGGTCGTGCAGGCGGGGATTGCCGCAGGCCATGAGCGAGTAGAGCGCCTGGTCGTCCAGCACCGCCACGAGGCGGGCGCCCCAGCGGGTGAAGTCGTCGATGAAGTCCGAGCAGCGCTCTTCTTCTTTAGCGGGCAGCAGGTCGTCGCAGTCCAGGAAGTATTCGCGGAAGTCGCAGGAGATGCCGCGCCTGGCCAGTGCGTCACTCAGCATTTCCCGGGTGCGTCCGGCATCCGGATACCCGGCTTCGTAGGAGTGGACAAGAGCTATCTTATACCGCCCGGCATGAGGCTTGCGCCCGCATCCCGGCAGGCAGAGCAGAACTACCCAGCACGATAGCAAGGCAGCTATTGTCTTTATTTTCATTTTGTTTGTTCGTCTGTTCTACATGCAAAGATACGGATATATATCCGATATAAAAGCCTGCCAGCATGATTATTTTTCAGGAAATTTAAAATATCTTTGCCGCCTTTATTTTTTAAGGTAAAACATTATATGAATCATTATGGAAACTAAAAAAAAGAAGGATGGGCACATCTGAATCGAGTAAGAAAAGCCATGGAGTGTATTAAAATCGTTACCGACGAAAACTACGAAGTAAGCGATGAAGCCTACCACACGTTGAAGCGGATAGTAAAGGGATGTGAGAAACTGATTAAGGCCTACGAAAGAAAGCTGGAGCAGCGGGAAAAGGAACGGGAAAGGGCGCTGAACCGTTAATAAAGTACAAATATCCCCCATAAGTATGTTTATACATTTACACAAATGCAATGCGTTGGGACACACCGGAATAGGTGGCGCAAAGTGTATAGGCAGGAAAAAGCGTCCGTTTTATTTTCAGTAACTTTGTGGTAACAAACGTTGAACAGGCTGTCTTCCGACCGCGCTTTGCAAGCATCGGAGACAGCCTGCTTCAATCAGTACTCATCCTATAAAACAAAGACATGGTAACTACATGTACAGAGGGAGAGATAGAAATCTCCGAATTCGGCTCCGTCCGAAGTAAAACATCACGGATCATCAGCCTTCGACAGTATGTAAACAATGTGCGCAGCGATATGTTCAAGGCACGCGTAGAGGAGTATATGCGCCTCGCAGCCCTGCCGGGACATGAAGCCGAAGCGCAGGCCGTAAAGGACAGGATGCCCTGCATCGTACCCGCCGGCGTGTGCAGCGGCGGACATGCGGTAAAGAACCTCGTCAGGCACAGCGGACTGCTGCAAATAGACATGGACCACACCGGAGCGCGCACCGCCGAAGTGTGCGGCCTGTTGCGGCAACTGCCTTACGTGGTGGTAGCGCACATGAGTTTCTCGCACAACGGGGTACGCGCATTCGCGCTCGTGGCCGCCGGGGATGTGGAACGGAACTATGAGCGGTTGTACGCCGCCGTAGGAGAAGCCGTGAGCCGCCATGCCGGACACGATTACGACTCCAAGTGCAAGATACTGACGCAGCCCAGCTTCTACTCGTGGGATGCCGACGCGTATTACAACCCCGGTGCGGAAACGTTCCGGATGCAGTGGGAAGAGGAAATGACGGGCCCGGAAGGGGGAGTTGTGGAAAGGGAGATTGCAGGGAATGGAAATGCAGGGAATAGGAGTTCGGGAACAGGAACAAGGACATCGGAAACAAGAACAGGAACAACAGCAGGAACAGATACAGCAGGAACAGATACAGCAGGAGTTGCAAATGCAGGAACAGGTACGAACGCAGATACAACAGACGCAGGTACGGCAGCAGCTTCCGCCTCAGTTTCCGCCTCTGCCCCGAACACCGTTTCCAACACTGCTTCCAACACTACTTCCAACACTGCTTCTAACTCCGCCACTCCTTCCAACCCTCATGCCGCTCCCGGTTTCCTCGCCCAATTCCTCAACGACTTCGAGCATCGCAACCCTTTCCGCCGAGGCGAACGGAACGACCTTGCGCTGAAGCTCGGACGTGTGGCACGTAGTAAAGGATTTTCAAAAGAAGAGTACCATACTCTCTATGGTTTGACTGAAGAACGTTATGCAAAGTTAGCAGATCAAGCAATCATTATGCACCCAGCTCCGGTTAATCGTGATGTGGAAATTGCTGATAGCTTGGTTGAGGCACCTAAGGCACGTATCGTTACTCAGATGCAAAATGGAGTCTTTGTCCGTATGGCGATTATCGAAGCTATTTTAAATGGCAAAGCGTAAACAACGTTAACAGATTCCTG